>Ga0315289_10002742_pt1 | contig 26918 bp, 16 predicted proteins | sample YL17G11_40_MG_FD_203452 | JGI IMG/M metagenome (GOLD analysis project Ga0315289, IMG submission 203452) | Sediment microbial communities from Yellowstone Lake, YNP, Wyoming, USA - YL17G11_40 | ecosystem: Environmental > Aquatic > Freshwater > Lake > Sediment | place: USA: Wyoming | collected...
CTCGAGGTCGAGGTGCGGGACGACCGCGGCGTGCGGCGCAGGATCAGGGCGTCGACGTTCCAGCCCGCGTCGAAGGTGGCTCCCGGGATCGCGAGCCTCCCCCTGAGGCTCGAGGACGAGAGCGGAAAGGGCGAGGGAAACCCATCGGCTTCGTCGTCGTCGCTGCCGCCGCCGTCGAGGAGGTGGCACCGCGTCCCGCTCGACCTCGACGCCCTCGTGCGCAGGGCCTGGGGCACCCGCTACCGCGAGACGCTGAGGGTGACGGTCCACGCCTGCTGCAGGCTGCGGCGGGTCTACTTCTCTGACAGAGGGTACGAAGGGGAGGGCGCGCTGCCGCCCGAGTACAGGCTTTATGTTCCTGCCTCCGCCGCCGCCGCCGCTGCTGGTGCTGCTGCTTCCCCTTCTCCGGTTCCCAAGGCCGCACCCGCTTCTTCCTCTGCTGCTCTCCACGCCGCCGCTGTTGCTGCTGCCGGAGCAGGGGAGGGAGACGAGAACGAAAAAGAAGAGGGAGAGAAAGAGATCCCCGCCGGAGTGCGCGAGGTGGAGGTCGCGACGGGAGAGGTCGTCGTCGGAGAGGAAGGAGGAGAAGGAAGAGAGGGCGGCGCGGCGGCGGCAGAGGCGGCGACGGCAGCGGCGGCGCTGCCGGTCGCTTGAAAGAAAACCAACGAACGACAACTTACGCATTGTAAAGAAACCAACAAACGAAGCGCTTGTTAGAAAAAAGAACTAGTTCTTTTATTATTTTCCATTGGGAGAGAAAACGAGGACGACAAAGGAAGCACAAGAGAAAAACTCAAAAACAAACAAGTAAAGCATTCGAGCGAAAACGTGGGAAGTGCGGGGGGAAAAAAACACTCTCTCCCCCACACCATTTTTTCTTCGGTTTTTCTTCGTTTCTTTCTCGTTCTCCTCTTCAGCGGCGGTACTGCTGCTGGGGAGGGTACGGAGGCTGTCCAGTTTGCTGTTGCTGCTGCTGCTGCTGCTGCTGCTGTTGGGCCTGGTAGAGGGCGGCCTGCTGCGCTGCCTGCATCATCGCCCACTGCTGCTGGCCTTGGTCCATTCCCGGCACCGGCGGCGGGTAATAGGGCTGCTGCTGTATGTGTTGCTGCTGCTGCATCTGCTGCGGCTGCATGGGCTGATGCTGCATTTGCTGGTAGTGAGCAGGCGGGGCGTAGGGCATCTGCTGCATTTGCTGCTGCTGCATTTGCATTTGCATGACCTCTGCCGCGGCGCGCGCGGCGGCGACCGCCGCGGCCTGCGGGTCAAAGGGCGTGCCCCTCGCCTGAAGGCCCCCGCCGCCTCCGAACGGCGTGCCCCCAAAGGGAGTGGCCCCGGCGGGCGTCGCGCCCGCGGCGGCGGCAGCGGCGGCCGCGGCGGCCTGCTGCACCGCGCGCGTGTTGTCGTTGGCGCCGCCCCCGCCGCCGCCGCCGCCTCCTCCTCCCCCGCCGCCGCCGCCGCCGCCGTCGCCGTCGCCCCGGAGGTTCTGCGGGTCGCGCTTGAACCTGTTGAGCACCCTGTCGAGCGCCGCCTTCGGGTCCGCGGCCTCGAACAGCTGCGACCGGTAGTAGAACCCGCGAGGGGTCACGCCAAAGTGCTCGCGGTGCGGCGTGGCGTTTTTCGTGGGCAGCACAAACCCGAGGTAGAAGAACCCCGGGCGCGCGTAGTTGGGCGACAGGCAGTAGACCGGCGCCGCGCCGCCGTTGGCGGCGAACCGGGCGCGCAGCGAGTCCTTGATCCGGTCCCACGAGTCGTCGTCCGCGAAGTACTTGTGGGCCGCGACCTGCGCGACGTACGCCGCGAGCGGCTCGAAGTAGCGCGCGAGCAGCTCGTCGTGGTCGTCGTACGACTCGGTCAGGCCCGAGGAGCCGAGGCCGACGGTCAGCGGCGGCTTGAGCGCGAGCGCGGCCGTGCCGCGGACGGGGGGCTCCCCCGGCCTCGGCGCGCGCTCCCGCACGTCGCGGTGGACGATGACGGGGCCCGCGGCGCCCTCGAGCAGCTTGATTGACAGGCAGTGGCGGTGGAGGGCGCCGCGGCCGTGCGGGCGGAGCAGCGCGGCGCCGGGCTGGCCCGGCTCGACGCCGGGGTCGGCGAGGCGCGCCTCGGCCTCGGCGGCGGTCACGTTGGCCCAGTTCGGGTGGTCGATGCGCCGCTCGACGACCTTGTTGGCGCTGCGCGCGCGCGCGGCCGCGGCGGCCGCGGCGGCCCTGGCGGGGGCCGCGGCGAGCTCGGCGCGCTCCTGGCGGGTCAGCGGCAGGTAGTGCACGTCGTCGGCGGCGCAGAGCTCCTGCTCCCAGCGCTCCTCGTCGTTGAGCGCGGCCGACGCCGTCGTCACGCGCACGACGGCGCCCTCGTCGGGCAGCAGCGCCAGCACGCGCGCCGCGACGACGTCGCCCCGCTTGAGCCTGTCGCGGCAGTCGAGCCTCGCGCCGAGCGGCACGGAGGACGAAACGTCCTCCGCGGACAGCACGGCCTCGACGTCGCCGCACCCGGGCAGGGACCCGCGGCACTCGTCGCGGCCGGCCCAGCGCACGCAGAGCTCGACGCGCTGCCCCGGGCGGAGCAGGTCGGGCCGCAGCCCCGCCGAGAGCCAGAACTCGTCGGCCTTCGAGAGGGGCGCGTCGGCCGGGCGGGGGTCGGCAGCGGGGGAGGCGAGCTCGAAGGAGGCGTCGACGAGGGCGGTGACGACGGGGAGGGAGGAGGCCGCGGAGGGGGGCGAGGGAGCGGTGGTCACCGCGCCGCCGCCGCCGCCGCCGCCGCCGGCCGCCGCCCGCACCTGCGCCGCCGCCGCCGCGGCCGAGGCCTGGAGCTCCGCCGCCAGCGCCAGCAGATCGACGCCCTCGACGTCGCGGGGCCTTCCCATCGCGCGGGAGAGCAGGGCGGAGGCCTCCTCGGCGTCGGCGGCCGTGGCCTCGGCGACGGCCGCGGCGGCGACCCCGGCGGCGCCTCCTCCCCCGCCCCTCGGCTCCGTCCTCCTGGCCGCGGCGGCCGCCGCGAGCGCCGCGGCGGCGCGGTAGAGCCAGGGGGGCACCCTCGTCGCGTCCAGCGGGCTGGGCGCGCTGGGCCCTGCCCTGTCGCGCTCCGAGGAGGCTGCTGCGCCGCCGCCGCCGCGCCTGCCCCCGCCGCGGCCGCTCGCCGCGGCGGCGGCAGAGGGCAGGAACAGATGCGGCACGGCGTTGCGAGCGACGCGCGGGGGCAGCAGCGCGCTGGCCCTCGCCGCCGCCGCGCCGCGGCCGCCGGCGCCGCCCATCCCGCCGCCCCCGAGGTCGGCCCTCGACGCCAGCCTGCCTCCGGCGCCCGCCACGGCGCGCAGCAGCGCCGCAGCCTTCCTGGGGCCCAGGCCGGGAACGAACTCGAGCGCGGGGGCGCGCCAGCTCCCGGGGCTCGAGGCGGCGGCGTCGAGGTCGACGCCGACCTGCGCGACGGCCGTCTCGACGGTCCGCCGCGCAGCGGCGAGCAGCGCGCCCCGCGCCAGCGAGCCCTGCACGTCGGTCAGCGACAGCGACGCGATCTCCCCCGCGCCGCCGTTGGCGCCGCTGCACAGGGAGCAGAGCACGGCGAGCGGGTCGAGCGCGAGCCTGCCGACGGCGACGGCGCGGCGGACCGCGGGAGGCTGGTCGGGGAACTCGTCGAGCGCGGCGGCGGACCCGGCCCAGAGGGCCGCGAGCCGCTCGTCGCAGGCGCGCACCTCGACGTCGCCCGTCTCGTGCCTGGTCAGGAAGAGCGGGTCGTGCTCGAGGATGTGGTCCCTGACGCCCGTGACGACGTCGCGGAGGACGCGGCCCGGCGAGCCGCCGCCGCCGCCGCCGCCGCCGCCGCCGCCGCCGCCGCCGCCGCCAGGGGCCAGACCGACCAGGACGGCGTGCGGCGCGTGCCGCAGGACGAAGGCGCGCAGCGCCGCGGCGTCGCTCCCCCTGCGGGGGTCGGCCATGACGCTGTACGCGGCGGCGGCGTCCCCAGGCCTCTGGCGCGGGGGCTGCAGGGGGCCCGAGAGGCCCGGGCAGAACAGGACGTCGACCAGCGCGCCGCGCTCGTCGAGAAAGACGAACGCCGTCGCCGGGCTGCTCCCGGCCGGGGCGCCCCCGCCCCCCCCCGCCGCCGCTCCCCCGTCGCCGCCGCCGCCGTGCGACGCGGCGACGAACCGCGGCTGGGAGAGGGGCTCGTCCTCGTCCGGGGCGCGCACGGCGACGGGGGCCCTGCGGGCCAGCAGCCAGAGCTCGTCGGCGAAGTCGCCCGCGGCGGCGCGCTCGGCGTCGGCGAGCAGCGCGCGGCGCGCGGCGGCCTCGGCGCCGCGGACCATCCGGGAGACGGCCTCGCGCAGCACGGCGCGGCGCTGCTCGTCCCAGGCGGCCGAGGCCTCGGCGGCGCCCTCGGAGAGGTAGAGGTCGGCGAGCTCGCCCTCGAGGGCCTCGACCTGGCGCGGCGGCAGCGAGACGGAGACCTCGAGCAGCCCCGCCCGCTCCGCCGCGGCCGCCCGCAGGAACAGGTCGGTGCCCTCGCAGTCGCGCAGGGGCTTGCCCTGGAGCCTGCGCACGCGCCCGCACGGGTGGAACGGGTCGAGCCGCTCCGAAGCGGCGCCGGCCGCGGTCGGGGAGGTGGACAGCGCGGCGTCGGCGGCGAAGGCGCGCCTGACCCAGCGCCGCAGCCTCGGCTCGGCCGCGAGCTCGGCCGCGGCGACGCCCCTCGCGGCGCGCAGGGCCGCGTCCGGCGGGCCGCCGCCGAACGGCTTCCCCGTCGTGGGCAGGGCGCAGAACGCCCGCGCGAGGGCGAGGGGGGACTCGGCGGCGTCGGTCGGCTCGCTCCTCTTGTAGCCCGCGTCGAGGTTGTCCCCGAGCTCGGAGGGGGTCAGCCCGAGCGCGGCGACGAGCGGGTCGAGGCCGGCGCGCTTGCAGACGCCGTAGCCGGAGGAGGCGTTGCCCCCGGCCAGCGCCGTCATCGCGGTGGGGCGCTTCGTCGAGGGAGGGGGGGCGGGAGCGGCGGGGGAGCGGGAGAGGGCGGCGAGCGCGACGGCGGTCGTGGCCCCGCCGTTGGCCCCTCCGGCCCCTCGGCCGCCGTGCCGCGACGCCTGCAGCCTCTCGAGCTCCAGCGCCGCCGCGGCGGCCCTGGCCAGCTCGAAACCGGCGTCCGCGTCGGCCACGTCCTCGTGCGAAGCCGCGGTCTCGAGCGCGGCCTCGGCCGCGGCGGCCGCGGCGAGCACGACGGCCGACGGCGAGCGCGGGTCGGCGGCGTCCGGGTCGGCCCTCGCCTCGGCCGCCGCGGCCGAGTAGACCTGGCGCCGCGCGCGCTTCCTGCGCTCCAGCGCGACCCACCGCTCGGCCTCGTCGGCCACGGCCCAGAGCGCGTCGTAGCGCCTGAGCGAGGCACGGCCGGGCCCGGGCTGGAGGGTCCCCTCCGGGAACGCGGGGAGGCCCGCGGCGAGGCGGCGCGCGGCCTCGGCCTGCGAGGCGGGGACCGGCGCGTCGGCCTCGCGCATCGCCAGCAGCTCCCCGAGGGCCGGCTTCGCGGAGGCGAGGACGAGCGACGGGGCCGAGGGCGCGGGCGCGGGCGAGCCGGGAGGGGCGATCGGCGAGAAGACCGCGCTGCCGGGGGCGTGCAGCGCCATGGCGGGCACCTCGAGCCGCTCGACCCACAGGCCGCGCAGCGCCGCGGCGACCGAGGCCAGCAGGCGCGCCTGCGCGCCCCGGTCCTGCCTCCAGGCGCTGGCGCGGTTTCCGCGGCGCCGCAGGGACAGCGTGCGGCGCCCTCCCAGCCTGGAGAGGTCGGAGGCCGAGAGGTCTCCCTCGAGGGAGAAGGAAGGAGGAGGAGAAGGTTTTTTCTTCCGTTTGGTGGTGGTGGTGGCGGTGGTGGTTTTGTTGTTGTCATCGCCGCCGTCGCCGCCGCCGCCGCCGCTGCCGCCGCCGCCGCCGCCGCCTCTCTCCTCTTCTTCCTCCGCCTGCTCCTCCTCCTCCTCCTCCACGGCATCCGAAACCGCCGCCAGCGTCCCCGGATCCAGCTCCAGCACGCCGCGCTCCACGATCCTCTTGGCCCTCGAGTACGGGGAGAGAGGCCCGAAGAGCCGGTCCCGGACCCAGGCCGCGGCCGCGCCGATCTCGGCGGCGACCTCGGGCGCGTCGGCGCGGAGCCGCCCCCCGGCGACGCGCTCGCACGCCGGCGGCAGGCGCGAGTCCAGGAGCCGCTCGGGCACGTCCGCGGCGCGCGCGACGTCGTCCTCGGGGCGGAGCATGTGCCGCTCCAGCGCCGCGGGCTCGACCGCGGCGGTCGCGGCTCGCGCGCGGGCCAGGCGCCGCTGCTTCAGCGCGGCGAGGCGCGCGGCGCGGCGCTCGGCGCGCTCGGCGGCGAGGTTGGCCCTGTAGTCGGCGTACTGCTCCTCGTCGTTGCCAAAGTCGTCGAGCGAGAGCTCCTCGTCCTCGGAGGCCTCCGAGGCGCCCTCGTCCTCGTCGGCATCGAGGTCGAGCGCCTCGGCACCCTCGCCGCCGCCGCCGCCGTCCAGCCTCGCCTTGCGGCGCGCGGCCTGCTCGCGGAACTCGGCCATCAGATCCTCGACGTCGTCGCCGCCGAAGATGTCGTCGAGCTCGTCGGCGACGGCGTCCGGGAGGTCCCTCGCGGCCGCGCCGCCGGGCCGCGCCCTGGCCGCGCGGCGCGCGCGCCTCACGGCCTCCTCGTCGGAGCCGTACTCGATGAAGCCGGCCATCTCGTCGTCGACGTCGTCCTCGAAGACGTCGGGCGTCGCGCGGCGGCGGCGAGGCGACGCCGAGCGGTGGCGCGGGACGCCCCCGGCGGCGGCGGCGGCCCCGTCGTCTCCTCCGGCGCTGCCCGCGCGGCGCCTCGCCGCCGCCGCCGCCGCCCTGGCTTCGTCGTCGTCGCTCGAGGTCCCGGCGGCGGCGCCGCCGCGGCCAAAGAGCTGCTCCTGCAGCTGCCGGGCGTCGTCGGCGCCTCCCCTCCCGCCTCCCGCTCCTCCTCCTCGTCCGGGGCCGCCGCCGTTGCCGCCGCCGCCGCCGTCGGCGAGCTTCTTGCGGATGCGCTTCCGCTCCCCGGGCTTGGGCGGCCTCTTGATGCCGCGGACCTGGTTCTCCTCGAGGAGGTCGTAGTCCTCCTCGTCGAGGCGCGTCGAGGAGCCGCGGCGCTTGCGCTTTTTCTTCTTCTTCTTCTTCCCGTCGCCTTGGTCGTCGTCGTCGTCAGAGAGGCCGCTGCTGTCGTCGCCGCCGTCGTCGTCGGAGGAAGAGCTCGAGACCGAGCTCGACTCGCGCCCAGAGTCCGAGAGGTGGTCGTCCGGGGCCATAAACTTGTCGTTGAGGTCGTAGTTGTCCTGGCCGTCGCCTGCTTCGGCTGCTTCGCCGTCGGAGGCGTCCTGTGTGGGGTGTTGGAAGAAGGAGAGAGGGAGAGAGGGAGAGAGGGAGAGGGGGAGAGAGTGGGAGAGGGAGGGAGGGAGGGAGGGAGGGAGAGAGGGGGAGGGCAGCGAGAGAAAGCGAGAGAAAGCGAGAGAAAGAGGAGAGAGGGAGCGCGAGAGAGCGAGAGACAGAGAAAAAGAAAAGAGAGGGGGGGGCGTGAGAACAAGGAGAAGAAAAGAGCGATCGTCGATTTCGTCGAAGAGACAGCCCTCTTCTTCCTCCCCTGTCTACATACCTCGTCGCCGCTCTCTTCTGCTGCATCGTCGACCAGCGCCTGCGAGGTGGTTTCGGGAAAGAATAAAGCGAGACGACAAGAGGAAAAGAAGTGAGACTGGGGAACTCGCGAGACGATTGGATCGGCAGCACAGCGCCGTCGAAGACATCTTCTCGTCTTTGCTACTCACCCTGCCCGCGGCGAAGCGGCGCTTGGTCGCGGCTTCAGCGCCAGCGGGGGCCTTGTCCTTGCGAGCAGCGCCGGGCGAAGCGGCGGGAGGCGCGGCGCGCCCAGCCGAAGAGCCAGGGCCGGCAGCGGTGGCGGCATCGGCAGTCGTCGCCGCCGCCGGAGCCGCTGCTGGCGGATCGCCCGCTGCTGCGCCGTCGCTCATGGCGCCGAGAGCGTGAGAGCAGCAAGAGTGTGCTGCTGCAGCTGCAGGTGAACGAGCGCGGGCGTGAGCGATTGATTGCTTGCTTGCGTGCTTGCTTGCTTGCTTGCTTGCTTTCGTGAAATTGAGAAAACAAACGAAAGAAAAAGTGGAAAAGTTTCACCTCAACCTCGAAGGAAAAAAAAACAGCTCTTCTCTTTCTCTCTCTCTCCTCCACCCACCCGACTGCGAGCCCGAAAGTGCTCTTCTTTCTCCGCCTTTCTCAAGCTCCGAGGCCTTGTCCGGTCCCACGCTGCGCCGACTTTCTTCGAGCGGTGATACAGTCTCGAAACCGGACCTCCTCTGGAAAGGTTTTGGGTGTCGTCGTTGTTGCTTTACAGTGGTGTTGCTCGGAAATAATAATTGAGAAAAAAAACCGTTGTCGAAGAGCGCGCAGACGCTGAAATCGACAGAGCGGCCCACGCCGCGGAAGGGGCAGCTGCGCGTCGAAGGACATCCTCGAGCACTCGGTGCCCTGCGGCAGCCGCAAGCACCCGATCAAGGACCCGATCAAGGAGCCGTTCGTCGAGCTCATGAAGGGCTCGCTCAACACGGAAGCGCCCTCGAGGGAACGCGCGAGAAAGGAACGCGCGAGCTCGGGATCGGCCTGACAGAGCATCGACCTCTGCGTTTTTGATTTTTTTTTCGGAGGGAGGGAGGGAGGGAGGGAGGGGAGGGGGTTCAAAAAGGGAGGTTCCCTTCGTGTGGCTAAAAAAAAGGGAGGTCGGGGCTTTTGGTCTCGACTCGAGAAAAAAAGGGGGGAAAGGGGGGAAACGCTCGTCGCGCGTTCCCACTGCCCGTGCGGGGCGGCCCCTTTGGCGTCGCGCGCGCGCACGTCGCCGCGGCGCGGGAAAAGACGCACAACCTCGCCCAGTAATGAAGACGAGGACTTTCTTCATTTCAGGCTCCGGTTCCCCACTGCAGGGCTTCCGCCACGACTTTTTGCCAGCGCCGCGGCCGACTTGACAACGGCCCGCTGCTCTCTCGAGCTAGCGCCGGGGGAGAGGTAGATGGCGATGTTCGGGACGGAGGGGCGCGGCACCGATGTGGAGGAGGCGGCAGACGAAGGAGAAGAAGAGGGCGGAGGAGGAGGAGGAGAGGGGAAGAGGAGCGCGCGAGAGAAAAGAGAGAGCGCGCGAGAGAAAAGAGAGAGCGCGCGAGAGAAAAGAGAGAGCGCGCGAGAGAAAAGAGAGAGCGCGCTCGCTGGTTTGACAAACACTGGCCAGCGTTGATGGAGTTTGTTGGACGCGGCGCCCTTGGTTTCTTCCGCCACTCCCCTCTCAATTGCCACAAGGCTGCGAGAGGACCTGAAAATCTTGCACCTTTTTGCAGAGCAAGTGGCCGACGAATCCCCACGCGAGGCGTGGCGTGGGGGGAGCGTTTCTGATTTTTTTTTTCTTCCGCTCGTCCGCGTCTGATCGGTGAATTCGACGTTCTTCTCTTTGGCCTTGCAGCGCCGGCACCGTCCGCTGCTGAGTCAAGGCCGCTGATTCGGACGCGGCTCCCGGACGCGCCCGCAGATTGGTCGCATCGGCGGGCGGCGCGGGAGAATCGTCGCGGCTTCGGAGCGGGAATCGCAGGAAAAGATGTTTCCTTTTTCTCGAGGCAGAGTGACGGAAGAGGTCCTCGTCGGCATGGCTGCGACGCCGCGCGTGTCCGCGTTTCTGCCGCGAAACGACCCGAAAGAGGGGGCGCGCGATTGCTCGCCACCGCCTCGCCGGAGGCGACGGCCTGGCGTGGCGGTTTGGAGGGGGAAGAGCGCCTAGTACACGTCGAAAGCAGAAATTCAATTGTCTCACTGACAAAACTTTTTGAAGCTTTTTTCTCTTGGTTTCTTACTTCTACTGCTCACCTCTCTCCTGGTTCTCCCGCGGACTCCTTGGCTTTCACGACGCGCGCCCGAAAGCCATCTTTGCGCAGTGGTTATAGGAAAGTCATTGATCGAAAGAGAGACTTCCTGTGGCTATTTGAAAACTTTTGTCGTACCTTTTGGGTATAACACCCAAAAAATTTTTGCCGCCCGCTCCAGCGGGTCCCCTATCAAGTAAAAACAAATCCACCTCTCCGTCGCCGCGGCCAGGCCTGTTCGCGCGGCGGAGACTAGCGTAGCCCCGACATCTCGACGTCTCGACCTTGCGGCGGGCGGGGCAAAGAAAGTGAGACAAAAAACCCAACCTCGGACCTCTTCAAAAAGAAAAAACATCTCTTTCTCTCTCGTTTGCACTCTCACCCCCCCCCCCCTCTCCCTAAGACAAGCGAGTTCCCGCGGCCCCCCGCATGTTGCTGCACGGGCAGATAACGCGCAGAGAGAGGTAGCGCTCGCGGCCCTCGCGGCCCTCGTCGACGACGTGCAGGCGGTCGTCGAGAGCCCAGGGGCAGGTGGCGGAGGTTTTTTTTCGGGCATTGAGGGCGTTGTTCATAGTTTTCGGCAACACAAACGCCGGGAGGCCCATCTTCGCCGCCTGCTCGGCCGCCTCCGCCAACGTGCACCGCCTGCCACCGTTCTCGATCTGGAACATCGCGACAGCGAAGGGGATCGACGCGCTCTTCAGCCGCTTGCTCTTCTTGAAGAACAAGTGCTGCTGGAGAAAAGGCATCAGCGCCAAGAGCGCGACCGACAGCGGCTCGACGACGCGCGCGCGTTCGAGGTGCTCGGCCAGCAGAGTGAGCGTGCCAATCACGGCGACCCCGTGCCTCGAGCGCTCCTCCTGCATCCCGACGCGCAAGCTCTCGACGAGGCGCATCGCAGCGGCTTTGGTCGGAAGGTACTCCAAGAACATCGGCGCAAAGATCACGCTCTTGCCGCGGACGCGGTACTTGTCAAACCGCGGAAGATCGGACGTCGGTGGAGTTGACGCGCCGACTGCAGCAGCGGCGGAGAGCGGGGGAGAAGAAAGCGAGGTCGAGCGCGGGACGAGGGTGCCGCCGCCGCCGCCTCCGCCTGAGTTGCGCCCTGTTTTGGTCGAGCGGAGTCGTGTTTTTGAGGGGGGGGCGAAGAAGCGTGAGCGGGAGAGGAGCAGCAAGGGATGAAGAAAGAAGAGCGAGGGGAGTCGAGAATGAAAAATGAAAAATGAAAAACTCACCACTGCCGCTGATGCCGCCGCCGATGCCGCCTCCGCCGACGCTTCCAGCGGCAAAGGCGGCGCGCGCCTCCTTCTCTCTCTGCACCTTTTCCCCTCGCGCTTCCTCGATCCACCTCGCGCAGCGCTCGTCAGCCGCGGCGAGTATCCCACTGCGGGATCCCCTCTCGGCCTCGGGAACGACTTTGAACATGGGTACGGCTTTGGCGTCGTCGTCGTCGCTGTCGCTGCCGCTGTCGCTGCCGCTGTCGCTGTTGCTGCCGCTCTCGCTGCCGCTCTCGCTGCCGCTCTCGCTGCCGCTGTCGCTCTCGCTGCCGCTCTCGCTGCCTCTCTCGCTCTCGCTGCCGTCCTCGGAAGAGAGGATCGCTCCCGCCGACCCCAAAAAATTTTTGCCGCCCGCTCCAGCGGGTCCCCTATCAAGTAAAAACGAATCCGCCTCCTTCACCTCTCTCCATCGCCGCGGCCAGGCCCGTTCGCGCTGCGGAGACTAACGTAGCCCCGACATCTTGACGTCTCGACCTTTGGGGGAGCAGAGGTCGAGCGCGTTTGAGCGGGGCGGCGGCGGGCGGCGGCGGCAGGCGAGCAAGCGACCAAAAGGCCCTCGAGCGCCCTCTCCTCGGCCCGTCCTGCTCCGGTTCGGCCCGCCACGAGGCCTCTTCCTTTGACTCAGAAGAAGAAGCTTCCGACCCAACGCTGTCGTCAAGGCCCGCCCGCCGTCCTACCTCGTCTTCTTCTCCCTTTTCCTCCTTTTGAGGCTCGGCCGCTTTTGATCGCTCGGCCGCTCATCGCAATCTTTTGGGTTACCAAAACAAATTTGCCGCCCGCTCCAGCGGGTCCCCTATCAAGTAAAAACAAACAAACAAACAAACCCGCCTCTCTCCATCTCCGGGGTGGGGTGGGGTGGGGTGGGGGTGGATAAGGGGGTGGAAGAGGTGGGGCTCAATTTAAACGGCGCTCAATTTTCGCCACCGCCGCCGCCGCTCCTCTTCCCTCCAACCTTTGACGAAGCAGGTGGGGTGGGGTGGGGTGGGGTGGGGGGGGGGACTCCCTTGCCTGTCGACCTTGCATCCTGGCTTTCTTTCCACCATCAGGCGCTTCCTGCAGTTGTGTCCCTGTGCGATGCGAATGCAATCCGGCGCCCTGGGAGAGAGGAGAGCGGCGGCGACCTGGCTAGGTCGCCGCCCTTTTCGATCCCGAACTCAAAAAAGGGAAACAAGCCAAAACTAGGGGACCACCATCGTTTCCCGAGACAACACTCAGGTCTTCGTCTTCCGCTCTTCAGCTCCCCGCCGATCGCTGCCTGTTTCATCTTCAGAGTCTCTGGAAGCGAAGAGGCCTTTGACAGAGAAGAAGAAGCTTCCGACCCAACGCTGTCGTCAAGGCCCGCCCGCCGTCCTACCTCGTCTTTTTCTCCCTTCTCCTCCTTTTGAGGCTCGGCCACTTGAAAGGAAAGAGTGTTAACGCACAAGGAAAAAGAGAAGAGGGCGTGCGACAAGACGGGAAATTAGAAAGTGTTTCGCCAGTGAGAGCGAAGCGTGTTTCTTCGTCGTCGTCTTCCTTCTCCTGCTTCTGCTTCCGCTTCCGCTTCCGCTTCCGCTTCTGCTTCTTCTGCTGCTCCTTCTTCCTTTTTTTTATCTTGTGTGTTTTTTCCTGGGACACGCAGTGCATCGAGGGAGAACGCAGGGAGAGAAGGGACTGTTTTCTCGTTGTGCCTTTTGCGTGGAGGAGAGAGAGAGAGAGAGAGAGTTTTTTTTTTTTTTTTTTACAAGGTCGAGGTTGAGCAAAAAAAAAGGTCATTTCTTTTCACTTTCTTTATTCTTCAACGTTTTTGGTTGCTTTCTTCTTTTTGGCGCCTCGAAGCAGCAAGACCTCGCAGAAAGAGAGCCAAAAGCCACATGCGGGAATGAAAGAGGCGAAGAGTAAAGAGCGAAGAGAGAAACAGGTCCACCGCCACCACCCGCCTCTGGTCTGCGGCCGCGAGATGGGCACGGAGCCCGCGCAGGCGGAGGGGGCCGCCGTGTGCCGCTTCGAGGGAGCAGGGAGGAGGAGAGGAGAAGCAGCGAAAGCGGCGGCCGACGAGGAGGGCGAGGAGGCGGACGAGCTGAGAGGGGGGACGACGACGAAGGCCTTGGCCGCGATCTCCTACAGGCTCCCTGAGAAAGCGCTGAAGGACGCAGCGAAATGTTAGCAGCAGCTTCCGCCGCCGCCGCCGCCGACGCCTTGACCTCTGCTTCCTCCTTCCGCGAAAGAGAGAGAAAGTGGAAGCTCCGTGCGATACGAAAGAGAAAGTCGAAGCTCCGGGCTCGGACCAGGGATTCCTCCCTCTTCAAAAAAATTGTGGCTCAAAAATTGTGGCTCAAAAAAGAAAAAGAGGAAGCGAGAGAGAGCGAAGAGAGAGCGAGAGCACGAGCGAGACCGCTCTCTCGTTCTTCTCCCTCCACTGCCCACTTTTCAAGGAAACACAATTAAAAAAGAAAGAGGAGAGCTTGGGCCGTGAGAAGAAGAGAGCGAGAGCACGAGCGAGACAACTTTCTCTCTCCTCCTTCTCTCACGGGCCAAGCTCTCCTCTTTCGTTTTTAAGTGTGTTTCCTTGAAAAGTGGGCAGTGCGCGGACGCAGCATGCCCAAATAAAAAATTGAGAGAGGCGAGCGGCCGCTTGGGCCGACGCCGCCGGAAAGGCGCGCTGAAAAGTGCGAGGCGCGGCTTCCCGGCGTAGGAGAAGCACCTGCGTGAGCGTGCCTACCTACTCCCCAGGTAAGTGCCCGTAACGAAGCCGGAGCGGAGGCATTATAAGAAGTGGGGGTGGCAGAAACCATGTAAGGCATAGGGGAAGGCTGGAGGTGGGAGAGAGGAGGAAAGAAAAGTTTGGAGAGGGAAAGCTTTTTTTTAGTGAGTTTTTTTTCCCTGAAAAAATGGCTCCACGTACTCATCGCGAGGTTGGGGGGCCCTTTTTTGCTCCCTCCTAGTCGCACGAGAGGTCTCTCGGTCGTGCAGCTGCTCTCGTGCGCAGCAGCGGCATCGGGGTCTGCTCCGGGCGCAAGAGAGAGAGAGAGAGAGAGAGAGAGAGAGAAAGAGAGAGAGAGAGAAAGAGAGAGAAAGAGATATTCGATCTCGAGAGCAAAACGACCAGCGATCGGGCGTCGAGCATTGCCCTCGTTTCGGTCCCCTTTTCTCGCTTTCGCAGCCTCGCTTTCGTCCCCGCCGCCTGGACGCGAGAAACCAGAACGGTCTCGTCCGAAGCGCTGGCTTTTCTGAGTGGAGCAAAACACCGCAAACGCACCTCCGGAGAACAGAATTCGTCGACCGGCACTCGACTCGACGACGACCTCTTCGCCACCACCTCGCGCAACCTCGTCTCCTCTCCCTCTCCTCCGCTCCTCTCTTCTCCCTCTCCTCCTCTCTTCTCCCTCTCCTCCTCTCTTCTCCCGCTCCTCCTCTCTTCTCCCTCTCCTTCGCTCCTCCCCTCGCACGTCGCCTGAGCCTCTGCGATGGCACCCGACGACGATGACAACAACCACAACAAAGCGACGACGATGATCGCCGCCGAGGGCCCCTGCCCATACGAGACCCTCGGGCTCTCGCCGCCGGACTTTTCGGCCGCGCCCTCGAGCGCCGAGTTTGCGGGCCCGCAGCCGGCAGACGTCCGCCGCGCCTTCCGCCGCCTCGCGCTCACCAAGCACCCGGACAAGCAGCCGGGCAACCCGCGCGCCGCCGACGAGTTCGCGGCCATCCAGCGCGCCGCCGACGCGCTCGCCGACCCGGGCGCCAAGGAGGCCTGGGACGCGCTGCTGGCGGCGCGGGCCGCGACGGCTGCGCGGCGCGCCGCCGCCGGCGACAAGAGGAAGAGGATGCTCGACGACCTCGAGGCCCGCGAGAGGGCGGCGGACGCGGGCGCGGGAGGGGGGGCCGCGGTCGACGGCGCGAGGAGGAGGCTCGCCGCGGAGCTGGAGAGGCTCCGGAGGAAGCACGAGGACGAGGAGAAGCGGAAGAAAGGAGCGGCGGCGGCCGCGGCGGCGGCAATGACGGCGGCGGCGGCGGCAAGGCAGCCGGCGACGGCGGCGGCGACGACCCGATCCCCTGCGCTCGATGACGAGATCTCCAGGACCCTGAAGGTCTCCTGGTGCACCGCAGAGGAAGAGAAAGAGGACTACAGCGCCGAGGAGGTGCGATCCGCCCTCGAGGAGCTCGTCGCGGGGGCGGTCGCCGGCGCGAGCGGCCGGGGCGGCGCGCCGCCGTCGGCCCTCGTCCCTCTCGGCCCTCCCTTTGTCTGCGACGTCGTCCTCCGCCCGGCCTCCAAGAAGAAGAGGCAGTCGAGCGCCCTGGTGGTGATGAGCTCGAGGGAGGCCGCGGGCGTCGCCGAGGCGAGCGGGCCCGCGCTGGCCGGCGGGAAGGGCCCCTTGCTCGTGTTGCGGCTTTCGGCAAAGGGGGGAGGAGGAGGAGGGGGAGGAGGAGGGGGAGGAGGAGACGCAGGAGCTCCGGCGGCGGCAGCAGCAGCAGCAGCAGCAGCAGCAGCAGCGCAACAGCCGCCCCCGCCCCCGCCGCCGCCGCCAGCAGCAGCACCAGCACCTCCGGGAAGCAGCGTCAGCCGCGACCGGGAGTCGGACACGCTGTCCAGGATGCGCGAGGCCGCGGCGAGGAGGAAGGAGAAGGCGGCGGCCGAGAAGGAGGAGGACAAGGCAAAGGAGAGCAGTGGCAGAGGTGGCTAGAGCTCGTCGTGGGAGGGGCGAAAGAGGCGCCAAGAGCGCGGGAAAAGGGGCGGAAAAGAGAGGAAGCGGCCTCCCCTTTTGTTGCTTGCGGCAGAGGTGGCTAGAGCTCGTCGTGAACAAAAACAACGCAAAACTGTAAAAACAGAAGACGACACTTTTGATACTGTACTACTGCGAGAGACGCGCCTTCAGCTGCTCAAGGCACACGGGGGGGCGAAAGAAGCAGAAGAGGCACCTTGGCGAGCAAAAAAGCCTATCGAAAAAGAGCGAAAAAGGGCGGAAAAAGTGCGAGCTTTTTGGCCACTCCCTTTTTTTTCCGTCGCCTTGTTTTCGCGCAACAAGGCTCTCTCTTTCGTTGCGCTGTCCCTCTCCCGTGTTGTCTCTCGCTTCATTCTTCGCTCGCACCCGAGCAGAGAGGGGTCTGATTCCCGGCAGGTGCCCTCGGCGAGGCGCTTTCGAAGGGACGAGCTTCGGAGGACTACATTTGGGGGGGCGTCGGCTGTTTGTGGCGACCGGGAATTGAAAACGACTTTTCGCAATGTCCACTGCAGGCGAAGTCGTCGCCGTGGACGAAGCTTCCGAGGGCGCCGGCGAGCACTCAGATCCGGGCGGAGGCTTTGCGTACAGTCCGGTAAGGGTGCCGAAAGGGCGAAATTCGGTTTTTTTTGGCGTCGTCCATCGGCTTTTTGCTCCGAAATCTTACCCATCTTCGCGTCCCTCTCTCTCTATTTCTCTCTCTCTCTCTCTCTCTCTTTTTCTCTCTCTCTTTCTCTCCCTCTCTACCCACACACAATAATTACAGCGCGTCGCCCGCTCACAGGTGTCGACGGCGATCTCCTTCGGCGGCGGGGGCGGAGCGGGAGCTGGTGGGGCCGGAGAAAGGACGGGAGCGACCAATGCATTGATTGGAGCTGCTACCACAGCCGTGGCGGCGGCGTCGGCCGAGGCAGCAGCAGCAACAGCAGCAGCAGCAACAGCACTGCCACCGCCGCCGCCGCCCGCGTCCCCTCCTCTCTCCACGGCGGCTCCGACGGCGCAGACAGCGCAAGCAGCAGAAGGAGAGAGGGAAGGAGGCGCCGTCGCTGCTGCCGAACCTGGGGCTCCCGCCTTCGCGGCCCCTCCGCCGCCGCCGCCACCGCCGCTCGGTGGCCCCCTCGCCGCCCCCCCTCCTCCGCCCCCTCCGCCTCCGCCGCCTCCGCGCTCTTTGCTGCTCGCCCAGGCCGCAGGATCGGCGGCCGCTGGCCCTTCCCGCTCAGGTGGGGACGAATCCGCTCTCTCTGCGGCCGAGGGCAGCGGCCTGGCCCGCGGCCGAGGGAGGATCGCCTCGAGGCGGCGGACTTCGACGGCCGGCGGTGCTGTGAGCACCCTCGCTGCTGTGAGCAACCCTGCTATGAGCGACCTCGCTGCCGCGGCCGCTCCTGCTGCAGCAGCCGCCGCCGCTGCCGATGCCCTCCCCGCCGCCGCCGATACAGCAAACGCGGAGCGCACTCCTCCCACCGATACCTCGGCCCCCGCGGCCACTCCTGGTGCCGGAACCCCGGCCGCGGCAGAGCAGACGACGACGGCGACGGCGGAAGGCGCGACGGCGGCGGCCGAGGCGGCAGGGACCGCGGCGGCGGCGGCGGCGAGGGAGGTCGCGCTTCGCCAGCGGCAGCGCTCGGGGCTGGGGATGAGCCCTCCGGCCCTTCCTCGGCCCCCCGGGACCGCGACCACTAGCGGGGAGCAGGCCGCGGCGGGGGCGTCACCCCTGGTCGAGGACACGCCCGCCGCCGCGGACGACGAGGAGCGAGAGCGGCAGCGACGGGGAAGCGCAGAGGGAGGAGGAGGAGAGCAGCAGCAGCAGCAGCAGCCTGTGATTTTTGCAGCTGCTGCGACTACTCTTGCTGCTGCCCCTATTTTCTCGGCGCCGCGCTTTGCTTCCCCAGCGGACTCGGCGGCGGCTCCTCCTCCTCGTCCTCCTCCTCCTCCTCCTGCTCGCCCCGCTGGCGCAGCAGCTGGAGCTTTAGAGCAGCAGCTGCCAGTGCCAACGCAGCAGCAACAACAGCAGCAATACGCAACTGCGACGGCAACCCCGGCGCCTGCTCCCGCCTCCGCCGCCGAGTTTCCTCCGCCTTCTGCGCCCCGGGCCCGCCCGAGCAGCGACGACGACGCCGGAGGAGAAGGAGAACGGGAAGAAGAGGAGGAAGAAGAGAGAGAAGAAGAAGAAGAAGAAGAAGAAGAAGAGAGAGAACAACCTCGAGCCGCGACCGCCGCCGCCGACGCTCCGCCCTCTTCTTCCTCGCTTCCTGCTGCTGCGAGAGGTCAAGAGGCCGCCATCGCTGCGGTCGAACAGCAGCAGCACGTCCCGCCGCTACCCCGTGCACTGCTCGCTCGAAGGCCGCCGCTGCTCCCGGCCGGAGGAGGAGCATTAGCAGCGGCAGCAGCAGCAGCAGCAGCAGGAGACGAACTCGCTGCCGCCGCGGCCGCTGCTCTTCCTTTCGCTGCTGTCCCGGCCGAAGCAGTCGCGACCCCGGGGCCCGAGCACGCGACGTCGCTCCTCTCGACGGCGTGGAGGCCGTCGTCCCCGCCGCTGCGGCTCTACCCGGCGACCTCCCCCTCGGCGGGCGACGACAACATCCAGGCCGCCGGCGGCGGAAGGTTTGGCGCTGATTTCGCCGCCGCTGCTGCGACGACCCCCACCGGGGCTGAAATCGCAGCGGCGGCAGCTGCAGCAGCAGCGGCGGCGTTCCCGGCTCCAGCCGCCCCCCCCGCCTTCGCCGCGGCGTCGCTCTCGGGGGCCTCGCAGACGCGGTCGCGCGCCGCGGGCCGGGCCGGCGTCGCCGCGGCGGCGGCCGCGGTCGCGCGGAGGAGGGCCGCCGTCGCCGTCGCGGCGGCGGCCGCCGCCGCTGCTGCCCAGACGCAGCAGCAGCACCGGCAGATGCACCTGATACAGCAGCAGAGGCACGCGGCGGCGGTGGCCGCCGCGCAGCAGCAGGGGCAGGGGCAGGGGCAGCAGCAAGCGCAGCACCCGGGAGCGATGCTTCCTCCGCCGCCGCCGGTCCCTCCGCAGCAGCAGCTCCACTCGCTCTCGCACAACCGCAGGCGTCACCAGCAGCAGCAGCAGCAGATAATGATGCCCACGCCGCCGCCCGTCGTGTCGCTCCCTTTCCCCGCGACGACAGCTGCCAACAACAACGAGACCCACGATGCGTCGCCGGCGCTCGCGCCGCCGCTGCCGGTGCCTCCGCCGCCGCCGCACTTTCACCACCACCACCACCTCAGCAACCAGCCTTCTCCGTCGGCCTCGGACGCGGCAGGAGCAGCTCGGGCTCCCTCTCCTCGTGGAACCCTCGCAGGCGGTATCTCGGGCTTGCCCCCGCTCGCGAGGCTCTCTCTCGCGCGCCAAGGCGGAGGTGGAGGCGGTGGAGGCGGCGGCGGAGGGGGCGGAGGAGGAATTGTCGGCAGCGTCGGCCCCTCGCCGCGGTCGATGCCGCCGCCGCAGTTTGCCGCGGCTGCTGCAACCCCGCTCGAGAATGCTCCCGGAGGTCCGTTTCCTGCCGCCCCTGCGGCAGCAGCTACGAGCGCCGCGGTCGCCGCCGCAGCAGAGGCCGCGGCGACGACGACCACCAACGACGACGGCGACAACAACAACGACAACGACGACAACGGCGAAGGCGGCGGCTCCCCGGCCCGACCGCAGATCGCCGTCGCGGAGAGGGCCGGCAACGCCACCCCGGCCTTCGGGGCCAGCGCTGCGGACGGAGGCTTCCCGTTCGGCGGCGAGGAGCGCTACGGCCATCGCGGAAGCGGCGGCGGCGGCGGCGGCGCCTGTGAGAGGCTCGAGCGAACCGGCAGCCGCGGCGGGCCTGGGCTCGTCGGGGTCCGGAACGCCGCCGACTTTAGTGCGCCCGCGGGCGCGGCTGCTGCTTTTGTCGCTGCTGCAGAGTTAGCCCCGGGCCTCTCCGTCGCCGGGAGCGGCGCGCGTCCCGCTGGGAGGGGGCTGGCTGCGGCGAATGGCGACGACCAAGGGCGACGGCAGCAGCAGCAGCGGCGAGACGATGACGATGACGACGATGACGCCGACAACGACGGCGACGACGGCGGCGACCAGCTCGACCGCTCGGAGGCAGTGGCCGGTGGCGCCGAAGCTTCTGCTGCTGCTGTCGATGACGATGATGACGGAGAAGGCGAGCGCGCGCCTCCTGCTGCTGCTACTGCTGCCGCGGCCGCGCCGGCGGAGGTCGCCGAAGCGCCAAACGCTTCAGCTGCCGCCGTTGCCGCCCCCCTTGCCGCGCAACATCGCCAGCGCCAGCATGCCACACAGCAGCACGCCGCCGCCTCCGTCCACGCGACCGTGATGAGCGAGGACGACGGCGGTTCGGGAGCCGAGACCGACTCGTCGTCGATGGGAGGGAGCGCGAGCGGCAGCGGCAGCGCCGGCGGCGGCGGCGGCACCCGGAGCGCCCAGAGGAGCCGCAGCGGGAGCCGCAGCGCGAGCCGCCGCCCGGGGCAGACGACGATCGTCACGGAGGGAGCTGCCAGCGAGAGGCCGATTGCTGCTGCTGTTGCTGCTGCAGCAGAAGCAGCGGCGGCGCCACCGCCGGCAGAGGAGGAGGCGGAGGGAGAGGAGGGCGCTGGAGAGAGAGCTGCCGCCGAAGAAGAGGGCGGCGAAAACGACCGTGCCCCTTCCTCCGCTCCTCTCCAGCAGCAGCAGCAGCAGACTCTTCAGCAGCAGCAACAACAGCAGCCCGCCGAGGCTGTCGTGGTCTCCGGCGACGGTGCCGCGGACGAGGGCGACGAGGGCGACCAGCTAGAGCAGGGCGCGGCAGGCGGCGGCGGCAGAATTGCGAGGAGCAGCAACGCCGCCGTCGCCGCCGCCGCTGCTCCGGCAACGGCCACCTTTGCCGCCGCCTCCCCGCCCCGCAGGTCGCTCTTCGCCGGCCGGTCGCCGGCGCGAGCTGCGATCGCGACGATTGCGCGCGACGATGGAGGAGTAGACGACGGGGACACCCCGAGCGCTGCCGCCGGTTTCGCAGGAGCTGCCGTGGCTCCGGCGGCGGCGGCGGCCTGGGCGGTCGAAGCCGCTGCTGCTGCTGTCCCTCCTTCCCCCGCCGCTGCTGCTGCCGCCTTCCGCCTCCCTCCCCGCAGGTCCACTTCCGGGGCCGCTGCCCTGGGGATCCGCGGAGGAGGCCGCGGCGCCTTCCCGCCGACGCGTCGCTCCAACGCCGGCGGAGGCCTCAACGACGACGATGATGACGATGACAACGAACAAGACGAGGGCGAAAGGAACGGTGTTATCGACGACACGCCGGGGGCCCCCTCGCAGCAGCAGGAGGCCGCGACAGCGCCCGTTGCTGCTGCTTCGGTTCCCGCCTCCGTGGTTATGATGAACGACGCTGCTGCTGCAAGAGCTCTCTCTGCAGTGGCCGCGCGGGACTCGGGATCGATCGGAGGCGTCGCGGCCGCGGCCGTCGCCGCGGCGGCGGCGCTCTCGGTCGCTGCAGGCGCCGGAGGAGACGGGGGAGACTTTGACGACGACGGCGGGAACGCTCGGCAGTATTTCGAAAGGAGGGGCTCCGGAGCAGGGCAACAGCAGTATTTGGTTCAGAACCAGAATCAGGAGCGTCCTCAGCAGCAGCAGCAGCAACACGACAGCGGCGGCGGCGGGGACGACAACGATGAGGCCGGCGACAACGACGAGGCCGGCGACAACGACGAGGCCGGCGACCGCGAAAGTGACGACGCCACCCGGGCCGCGAGGCGGCAGGAGCGGCGCCAGCTGGGCTCCGAGGTGAGGGAGGTTGTCCCGCCTGTGTTGGAGCGGCAACGAGAGCAGCGCTCTCAAGACTCGCAGCAGCACTCGCAACAGCAGCAGCAGCAGCAGCGTAACCGCGCGGTGGCGACGGCGGCGGCGCTCCCCGAAAACGACGCTGCGACCCCGCGCGCGGCGTCGACGGCAGCGCCGCCGCCGCCGCCGGCCCCCGTCCCCGCCGGCGCCGTCACTTCTCCTCTGACGGGCGCTCCACTCGCTGCGGCGATGGCGATTGCTGCCCAACAGCAGCGACTACATGAGCAGCAGCAGCAGGTTGAGCAGCAGCAGATCCAAAACCGGAGCCGCGCGGCGACGACCGAGGCCGAGGCCGCGGGAGCGGCGACGGCAGACAACGACGACGACGAAATGGACGACGGCGGCGACGGCGACCAACGGGGAGGCGCCGCTGCTGCTGCTGCTACTGCCGCCGCACGGCCTGAGGAAGTCCCCGAGGCACGCAGGGGCCCTCCTGCGTCCGCTACGGACGCAATGCTTGCTGCTGCTGCGGACGGAGACGACGACGATGATGACGGCGAGGAAGGCGGAGGTGCTGCCGCTCCTGCTGATGATGTTGCTGATGCCCAGCAAGAGGGACAAGGACAAGGCGAAGAAGAGGCCGCCGACGCCGCCGGCGACGACGCCGAACGAGCCGCCGCCCGAGAAGAAGCGGAGAATATGGCGGCGAGTGTCGCAGTCATCGCCGCCAGTGCCGACACGGGCACCGTCCTCGGCGGCAGTGGAGGGTTCAGCGGAGGGCTAAGCGCAGGAGCGAGAGGCGGCAGTGGCGGGGGCGGCGGCGGCGTGCGTCGGAGCGTCGCGGGAAGCAGGAGAGCCTCCGCTCTCGGCGGCGGCCCGGCTGCTGCTGCGGCGGCCTCTGCCCAAGGCACCGCCGTCGTTGCTGCCCACGCCATCACCGGGGGAGGAGGAGGAGGGGTGAGCAGCAGGGCCGCTGGAGGCGGCGGGCCCTCTTCCGACGGCGAGGCTCCCTCGACGCTGCGCCGCCGCAGCCGCGGTGGCGGTGGCAGCGGCGTTGGAGCTGCAATCCCTCCTCCTGGAAGAGAAAGAGGAGCAAGGGCCGTTCCGCCTCGCCCTGCGCTCACGGTCTTCCTGGCCGGAGGGCGCAGAGAGATCGCCGACGACGGCGGCGAGTCGCGGGCCGTTTTGAACAGGAGGCAAACGACGGCGGCTGCGGCAACGGCGACGACAGGGGAAGCCACGGCCGAGAGCGGCGGAGGACGGAGAGAAGCGAGCAGCTCTGACGGAGAGCCGCCTGCTGCCTCCGCTGCTGCCGCTCCTCGGACTGCGGCAGCAGCTCAGCGGCAGCAGCAACGGCAACGGCAGCGGCAGCGGCAGCAGCAGGAGCAGCAGCGCCGCTCGACAAGGGCTGCTGCCGGGAAGGCCCCGGCAGCAGCGGCGGCGGCGGCGGCAGCAACAGGGAAAAGGACAAAGAGGGGAAAGGCTCCCGCCACCAAGGCAGCTACAGTTTCCGCTGCTCCGTCCGCCTCGAGGCAGCGCGCGACGACAGCGGCGGCGACGATGGCTGCGGCGGCAACAGCGACGGCAGCGGGAGCTCCGAGAAAGACTCGCGCCGCCGCCGCGACGACGACAGCGACTGCTGCCCCTCCTGCTCCTCCCGCTCCGAAGCCCGCGAAGGCGACGAGAGGTCGAGCTGCTCCCGTCGCAGCGGCGGCGACGACGGCGACAACGGGAAGGCGCCGCACGCGGACTGCCGCTGCTGCTGCTGCTGCTACCACCACCACCGCAAAAAGGCGACGCAAGGAGTGATTTTCTTTTCATTTATTTCTTTCTTTCTTTCTTCTTTCTATTTTCGACTTCGAATGTTTTCGATTTCGCGTCCCCTCATTCTCTCACGCTCTATAGACAACAAAAAGCGCGCACTTGTAGACTTTTCTTTTTTTTATTTTCTATCTCTTTTTTTCTTCCACTCTCTCTTTCAACTCACTGCCCAACCGCCGCGGCGGCAGAGTCCTTCCCTTTCGCCTCCATTTTAGAGATCCATTGTTGTTCCCGTTCAATTTACACGAACGCAAACAGAGACAGAAAGCAAAGAGAGGCGTTTCTTCCTCTTTAATGTTCTCTCTTTTCCGTTCCTCTCTTTCCAAAATGTCCCCCCCTTTCTTTCTCTTCCACTCTCTCTTTCTTTCAAGTCACTGCCCCACCGCCGCGGCGGCCGGCGAAGACACCGTCGCGCTCGCCAGAGCAGCAGCCACGGCAGCGACTGCGGCCTTGCCGGAAGGAGCCGCAGAAGAGCCGGCATCGGTGGCGGCGGCGGTCGCGCTGCTCTTCCCGTTGCCTCCGGCGCTCGCCGCCGTCGCCGCTCCAAGCGGCTGCTTCGGCGGCGGCAGCGGCTTGGTCAGGATCGTGTACCCGGCCTCGGGCTCCTCGAGCGGGCACGGCGATCCCGCGTCCCTGACGTAGCCCAGAGAAGCATAAAGAGCGGCGGCGGCGTGGTTGGAGTCCTGGACGGTCAGCGAGATCGCCTCGAGCCCGACGCCGCCGCTCGAGCTCGTCCTTGCCGCGAGCTCGAGCAGCTGCATCAGGAAGCGGCCGAGGCCCTTGCGTCGCGTCTTGGGTTCGTCGCGGAGCTGCACCTCGTAGACGTAGAGTATGGGCCTCTGCGTCGCCTCGTCCGTCTCGAAGCGGAAGTGGACGTACGCGAGGAGGTCGGAGGGGTTGGCGGCGAGCGAGGCGAGGAGAGCGGGAGGAGAAGAGCTGTCGTCGGCGGCAGCGGCGGCGGCCGCGCCTTGCGCCTCCTCCCCCTCCCTCGCCTTCTCCTCCTCCTCCTCCTTCCTCTTCTCCGACACGAGGATGTACCTCGCCGCGTCGTGCGTCAGCTCCGCGCGCTTGGCGCCGTCGGACCAGCCCCAGGCCGCGTCGTAGGCCTTCTCCATGTTGTGCTTGCAGACCGAGAAGAGTTCCTCGGCCAGCAGCTTGGGCAGCTGGCTGGATTTCGCGCAGACCAGCGAGGCGTCGACGCCGTTACGGGCGAAGGAGCGGAAGGCCGGGAGCGAGGCGAGGATGTCGTATTCCTGGGGGGGGGTGTTGGGAGTGGGTAGTTTGTAAGGGGAGGGGGGAAGGAGAAGAGGCGAAAGAGAAGAAGGGGTGGGGAGGGAAACGACAATGAGCGCGTCGGAGAAGGGGAAAAGCGAGAGCTCTTTTTTTTCTCGAGAGTTTTTTTTCCCTTCTAGATATTTTTTCGTCCAGAGCTTCACCTCCGAAAGCGCCTTCTGCTTTCCTTCGAGAGCTCTCCTTCCTCCTCCTCTCCTTCGAGAGCTCCCCTTCCTCTTCCTCTCCTTCGAGAGCTCCCCTTCCTCCTCCTCTCCTTCGAGAGCTCCCCTTCCTCCTCCTCCTCTTCCTGCTCCTCCTTTGTTTCGAGAGCTCCTCTTCCTCATATTTTTCGAGCCCGAGAGGCGAAGAAGAGGGAGACCAGGAAATTGTCCAGAATTTCGCACCTCATTGAGCCTCTTGATGAGGTTTTGCGCCTCGAGGACCTTGGCCGACTCCTGTTTTGAGAAATTTAGTGCGGGGGAAGAGGGATGAGAGGGAGGGAAAAGAGTGAGGGATGAGAGAGAGAAAGAGAAAGGGTCGAGGTTGAAAGTCGACGGCTGTCGTCGTCGCATCAACAATCAATCGACGCGCTCGCGTCCGTCTCATCATCTGTTCCTCTTCCTCCCGCTTCTCCGCACCTCTTTCCGCTTCAGTTTGCGGTCCTTCCCGGAGCTCGCCTTCTTGCCCATCGTGCGGTGCTCGCGAGATGGGAAAGAGGTCGAGTCGAAGCAAGGTCGAGAGAGAGAAAACGAGAGAGTTGAAAAAGGGAGAGGAAAAAAAAAGGTGGAGAAGAAGTAGTTTTTCAAAAAAAAAGAAAACAGAGGGAAAAAATCACTTTTTCCGCGACGCCTTCTCCGCCACCCCGCTCGTGCCAAACCTCTTCCGCAGCACCGCCCCGACGTCCTCCATTTCGACGCCGGCGAGGTTCAGCAGCACCGCTGCGTGGTACAACAGGTCGGCCGCCTCGGACGCAACGCGCTCTCTGCCCTCGCCGTCCTCCAGCGCGTGGCAGAGCTCGTCGGCCTCCTCGCGCACCTTCGAGCACAACAGTTTCGGGTCGGCGAGCAGCTTCGCGGTCCAGCTGGGCTTTGACGATGGAGACGCCGCCGCCGCCGCCGCTGCTGCTGCTGCTGCTGCTGCCTCTGCTGCCCTCTGCGCGATCGTGCGCTCGAGCGCCAGCAGCGTCGGCAGCGGGGCGCTCTCGCGGCCGCCCGAGCGAGCGGCGACCTCGGCGACGCCCGTCGCTCCTCCTCCTCCTCCTCCTCCTCCTCTCTTCGCGACTTCCGCGACCGAGAACCAGCAGCTCGGGGCCCCCGTGTGGCACGCCGGGCCTATGGGCTTCGACAGGTACACCAGCGAGTCCCCGTCGCAGTCTGCGTAGACTGACGAGACCAGCAGATAGTGCCCGCTCGTCTCGCCCTTGCGCCAGCGGCCGCCGCGCGAGCGCGAGCGGAAGGTGGCGAGGCCCGACTGCAGGGTCTCGGAGACCGCGGCGCGGTCGGAGAAGGCCTGCATGAGGAGCTCGCCCGTGTCGATGTGCTGGTGTTGTGGTCGATGTTGTTGTTGTTGTTGTGTGGGGGGGGGGGGAGTGGGGGGGCGGTGAGTGCGGAGGAGGAAGGAAAGGGAGAGAGAAAGAGGAGAAGAGGCTGCCGACGAGAGAGGAAAGGTAAAACGACGAGAGAGAGACGCCGACGAATCGACCCGAAAGACACCTTTCGAAAGGTCTTTCGTTACCTGCACGATCGCGACCAGCATCCCGTTGGCGTCGAATTTCAGCGTGTCCAGGAACTGCGAGAGGCCCGGGACCTCGGACTCCGGGAGCACGGGAGGGACCGGGCCGCCTCCGGGAGGGGGCACGATCGGCGGCGATGCGGCAGCGGCGGCGTTTCGCGTCGCCGTCGAGCGGCGACCGCGCTGGCCGCTCCGACGCAGCGGCGATCGATCCAGCGACAGCACGGGAGTGTAGGCTTTCGAGCCAACCGCGGCACTATGCGCGCCGATTGGTCGCGAGAGCCTCGGAGAGGTCGCGGCAGGGGCAAAAACGGCCAACCCGCTGATCGACCCCCTCGGCGACGAGACAACCATCCACTTTGCCATCGCTTCGACGGTCCCGCTTCGAGGACGTCCGCCAACGACGATGCCAGAAGTGCGATACGGATGCGTTTTTTTCCCTCTCGCAGCTGGGAGCGTACAAAGCGGGAGAGAGGAACGAGAAAAAGTGAGCGAGAGACGGCGCTCTTGCACTT
>Ga0315289_10002743_pt1 | contig 26918 bp, 23 predicted proteins | sample YL17G11_40_MG_FD_203452 | JGI IMG/M metagenome (GOLD analysis project Ga0315289, IMG submission 203452) | Sediment microbial communities from Yellowstone Lake, YNP, Wyoming, USA - YL17G11_40 | ecosystem: Environmental > Aquatic > Freshwater > Lake > Sediment | place: USA: Wyoming | collected...
TTCTACGAGGAGAGACCATCGGAAGCCCTTCGGTTTGGGGATGTGATCAGGGGGTTCGTCGTGAGTTCAGCTCGAGTTGACTCGCCGCAGCCAAGCAGTCCCCCGGAGGAGTACGGCATTGAGGTGGAAGTGCCCGAGTACTCCGTCATACTCACGCCGTGCTGCTCTATTCGTGGAGGTTGTCTCTCGCTGAGCCCGCTCTTGCACGTTCTGCCGACGTTCTTCGATAACCCCTATCTTGCCGAAGACCTGACGCGTGTGAACCGTCCGATCAGACCTCAACAGAGCCTCCCACCGGCCGTGTGGGAGCGGATGGACGCTGAAGAGAAAGCACAGCGGTTCGATATGGCTCGGCCCCTGGGCTACGCCTTTAACAGCATCTTCGTATATCCGCCCCACGATCTGTTACCCTCTTACCAACTGAATAAGCGAGGGGGGCCTATTGAGACCCAGTGCTTCATGGTGGATTTCGCAAGAGCATGTCGCGTGTTGTCTGAGGGGGTGCATAACCCCCAGCAGTCCCCGTTGCAGACTAAGATTCTTGAACTCACCGTTCAGGCCCGGGCTGAACTTAGAGAGAAGATGGCTGACTACTTCGGACGGGTGCCAGCAGAAGACCTTACTTAGAAGAGAGTTGAACCACGCTCAGCGGGGGCGCGTGTAGGTTTCTGCACGTGGTGGTCTGTGGTGGCACGATTTCAGACTCCCCGTGTGGAAGTGTGAGCCGTAGCGGGAAGGGGCGACGCTGCCGCCTCGAAAACCGGGCATCAGCGGCAGTCTGAGAGCCCCAATCTCAGACTGTCTGACCCATTGGACAAGGCAGCGTCGGCCGGTCGTGGCGTAGCCGGATCTGTACCCGCGTGGGGATGGGGAGCTCGCCCCCTCTTTCATGGGGCACTGGACGCAGCGCTCTTTCCAAGTGCACACAGTCATACTCAACAAAGACGACCATTCGGACCCCCATCGCGTTCAGCTTGAGCATAAGTTGAGCCGCCCCGTGCCGCTTCGACTTTAGGTCTCTCCCCCAGAACATGACGGCCATCTTCCTGGGTCCCCGCGTGGACGGATTGGGAAGACCAGTGGCCGAGTTCGTGCGGCCTGCTTTTCTGCCGCGTCCCGCAGAGTCATAACGTCGTTCCTCACTTACCCCGCTCCCGAGCGTGTCAATCACCTGAAACGTGAGAGCGACGATTCACACGTGGGGAAGATTTGGCTGGACAATCGCGAGTATTCGTTCCCCCGCCACGGAATGCTTGACTTTCGCCATCATGACTCTATACTGGTGCTGGCAGCGCCATGGGGTTCGTGGGGAGTGAGCAGGGATGCCAGTGAGGGAATCGGCCGAACGGGGAAGAATGCGCCTTGCTGTATGCCCGGCTCAGCCGACATGGACTTACCCCTGCGGGACCGTGTCGCTACTTTGACGAGGGCCGCAGGCAGTACCCTGAGCATCCTTCGAGCATTCCAGTCGCCGGGAGGGAGGACAACCCATGGCCAAGAAGAAGTCAGCCAACGGGGCCAACTTGGGCTTCGAGGCCACGCTCTGGCAGGCCGCGGACAAGCTCCGCAATAACATGGACGCTGCCGAGTACAAGCACGTCGTCCTGGGCCTCATCTTCCTGAAGTACATATCCGATGCCTTCGAGGAGCAGCACGCCAAGCTCGAAGCCGCCCGCGCCGATGGAGCGGACCCCGAGGACCCGGACGAGTACCGCGCCCTCAGCATCTTCTGGGTGCCCAAGGAGGCCCGCTGGTCGCACCTCCAGGCCCACGCCAAGCAGCCGTCCATCGGCAAGCTGATTGACGACGCGATGGTCGCCATCGAGCGGGACAACAAGGTGCTCAAAGGCGTCCTGCCCAAGGACTACGCCCGCCCTGCACTCGACAAGCAGCGCCTGGGCGAGTTGATAGACCTGGTCAGCACCATCGCCATGGGCGACGCGGAGAACCGCTCCAAGGATATCCTCGGCCGCGTCTACGAGTATTTCCTCGCACAGTTCGCCAGCGCCGAGGGCAAGAAGGGCGGCCAGTTCTACACGCCCCGCTGCGTTGTCGGCGTGCTGGTCGCCATGCTCGCACCCTACAAGGGCCGCGTCTTCGACCCCTGTTGCGGTTCCGGCGGGATGTTCGTGCAGAGCGAGAAGTTCATCCAGGAACACGGCGGCAGGGCCGGCGACATCAGCATCTACGGGCAGGAATCCAATCCCACAACGTGGCGGCTGGCCAAGATGAACCTGGCCATTCGGGGCATTGACGCCAACCTCGGCGCGGAGCACGCCGACAGTTTCCGCCGGGACCTGCACCCGGACCTGAAGGCCGATTACGTCCTGGCGAACCCGCCGTTCAACGACAGCGACTGGCGCGGCGAGGGCTTGGCCGAGGACAAGCGCTGGAAGTACGGCATCCCGCCGGCCGGCAACGCCAACTTCGCCTGGGTCCAGCACTTCATCCACCACGTCAGCCCGACCGGACTTGCCGGTTTCGTGCTGGCGAACGGCAGCATGTCCAGCAACCAGTCCGGCGAGGGCGACATCCGCAAGGCTATCATCGAAGCGGACCTCGTTGACTGCATGATCGCCATGCCGGGCCAGCTCTTCTACTCCACGCCGATTCCCGTCTGTCTCTGGTTCCTCGCGCGCGGCAAGAAGAATAGTCGCTTCCGCGACCGGCGCGGCGAGGTGCTCTTCATTGACGCCCGCAAAATGGGCTCGATGGTGGACCGCACCCACCGCGAGCTGACCCCGGAAGACATCCGCAAGATCGCCGATACCTATCACCTCTGGCGAGGTGACCCTCACCCGGCCTCTGGCGACCCTCTCCCAGGAGGAGAGGGACATTACAGGGGAGGATTCGATTTTGCAGGCTTGGCCGATAAGGCGAGAGAGTTGAGGAGAAAGCAGACGCCGGGTGAGTCACTGATGTGGGAGTTGCTTCGGGACCGCCGCTTCATGAACCTGAAGTTCCGCCGTCAACACCAGGTCGGCGACTACATTGTGGACTTCTATTGCGACGAACGAAAGCTTGCTGTCGAGTTGGACGGCCCGATTCACTCTGAAGCGGAGCAGGTGAAGCACGACGAGACCCGTGACGCCTATCTTCAGTCCATTGGTCTTACCGTCCTCCGCTTCAAGAACGACGACTTTCTTAGCGATACTGACCAGGTCCTTCAAAGAATCGCCGCCGCCTGCCTCCCCTCTACCTCTGGGAGAGGGGTTGGGAGTGAGGGTGTGGCAGCTTATCGCGACATACCCGGTTTCTGCAAGAGCGCCACGCTGGACGACATCCGCGCCCATGGCCACGTGCTCACCCCGGGCCGCTACGTGGGCGCGGAGGAGGTTGAGGATGATGGTGAGCCGTTCGAAGAGAAGATGAAGCGGCTCACTGCCACGCTGAAAGGGCAGTTCGCGGAGTCGGATAAACTCGAACAGGCCATCCGCGACAACCTGAAGGAGCTGGGGTATGAGTGATGCAGCGATGTGGATCGGCATCGGCGTCACAGGGGTCTTGTCTATTGTGGCCCTTTATAACAGCCGAAAAGCCCATCGGGAAGCCATTGCCTTACAGAAGCGCCTTGTCGAGATTGAGCAGCAGCGGGAAACGGACCGCCTCCGGCAGGCAAAGGCAGCGAAGCTCCGGGCTGACCTGCGCCCCACTCCGCAAGGCTGCGATCGGCTATACATTTTCAACTCTGGTGACTGTGAGGCGCGCAACGTAACCGCTGTCATGGACGGCAAGCCCATTACCGAGCATCCTGCCAGTCCGCGAGGGGAGGAGTTTCCGGAACTGATAGGCCCAGATTCTGAGGTCTCCTACTTGCTTGCCTGGTCCAGGAAGACTAATCCGCCGTATGAACTGGAAATCACTTGGGACGACGATTCCGGAAACCAGAGACTCTATAGGACAACTCTAACCTCTCCGTGATGTACACGTGCGGAGTTGCCGTATGACGGCCGATCCAGAGTATACAACCGTTCGCCTCGGCGACGTCGGCCAAAAGATCGGAAGTGGCGCAACACCAAGGGGAGGTCAGGACGTCTACATTCCGGAAGGCATCGCGCTTATCCGCAGTCAGAACGTCTACAACGACCGATTCGAGACTGACGGCCTGGCTTACATCGGAGCCGACCACGCAAAGCAGTTGGTGAACGTCACGGTTCAGGCTGGAGACGTGTTGCTCAACATCACCGGCGACTCGGTGGCTCGCTGTTGCCAGGTTCCGTCGTCTGTGCTTCCGGCACGCGTGAACCAGCACGTCGCAATCGTTCGCCCCAACCCGGACAAGCTCAATGCCCGCTACCTGATGTACTACTTGGTTAGCCCAACAATGCAGCAACACATGCTCGCGCTTGCTGGTGCTGGTGCTACTCGCAATGCTCTGACGAAGGGGATGATCGAGGACTTCCGCATTCCTTCCCCGCCCCTTCCTCAGCAGCGGGCCATTGCGTGCATGCTGGGGGCGTTGGACGACAAGATCGATTTGAACCGGCGGATGAACGAGACGCTGGAGGCGGTGGCGCGGGCGCTGTTCAAGTCGTGGTTCGTGGACTTCCACCCGGTCCGCGCCAAGATGGAAGGCCGCGCCACTGGCCTGCCCAAGGAGATGGCCGACCGCTTCCCCGATTCCCTCGAAGACTCCCAGCTTGGCCCCATCCCGAAGGGGTGGTGGATCGGGACAGTCGGTGAGGAATTCACCCTCACGATGGGCCAATCCCCGCCTGGCGAAACGTACAACGAGATGGGGGAAGGGATGCCGTTCTTTCAAGGACGCGCCGACTTCGGTTTCCGCTACCCAAGCCGTCGTGTGTTCTGCACTGCGCCGACACGGTTTGCCAACCCAGGCGATACACTCGTGAGCGTCCGTGCGCCTGTGGGCGATATGAACATGGCCTTGGAGAAGTGCTGCGTCGGCCGTGGAGTAGCCGCAATCCGCCATAAGAGCGGTAGGAGGTCGTTCACCCACTACGCCATGCGCTCGCTGACCGATGTCTTCCACGACTTCGAGGCCGAGGGAACCGTCTTCGGATGCATCAACAAGCACGACTTCCATCGCATGCAGTTCATTGTCCCGCCTGCGCAACTGGTGTTGGGCTTCGAGAAGATGGTGTTGCCGGCTGACCAAGCCATTGAGAATCAGATCGTCCAGTCCCACACCCTTGCCGCCATCCGCGACGCGCTGCTGCCGAAGCTGCTGTCGGGCGAGCTGCGAGTGAAGGACGCTGGAAGCATGACGAAGGAGACGGGCGGATGAGTTCCCTTGACGAACGCGAGAAACGAACACTCGAAACACTGTTCGGCATGTCGTCCGGGTATGTCCTTAACTTCTCCAACAGAACGTTCGGAGACTTTTTCATCGACAATGCCGACATCGACATTCACTCGACGAAGTATCGGTCCCGCGGGACCTCCAAAGCGAATAAGCTTCGGGCGTTTTGGCACCTCGAAGATGACGCTCTGGTAGGAGGTGTTCTTCTCGCCTTGATTGAGCACTGGCAGGGAACCGGGGACTCAGAGGAAAGCGAGTTAGCTGAGCAATGCAAGAGCATCGCGAATAGGCTGCTTGCCGGAGGGCCGAACCTCAGCCCACTGAAGGAAATGGCCGCCCAATTTGACGGCAAACATCTCGCGCAGCAGGTGAGGCGGATCGAGCATGCCATCGAGACTGACCCTGACCTTGCCATCGGTACGGCCAAGGAGCTTATAGAGACCTGCTGCAAGACCATCCTCGCAGAACGCGGAAAACCTGTAACGGGAACACCGGACATACCTGCTCTGACTAAGGCGACATTGAAAGAGCTGAAACTTGTTCCCGACGGCATACCAGAATCGGCACGCGGGAGCGACGTGATCAAGCGACTTCTAAGCAACCTTGCAACGGTTGGGAAGGGCTTGGCCGAGCTTCGCGGTCTCTACGGCACAGGACATGGAAGGCATGGCAAGACGTCGGGCCTGTCACCACGCCATGCGAAACTGGCGGTCGGTGCTGCCACCACGTTAGCGCGTTTTCTTTTTGAAACCCACAAGGAATCTTCGAAATGAGATTGTCCAGCGCCCTTGCCGCCATCTGCGACGCACCGTTGCCGAGGCTGCTTTCGGGCGAGATCCAACTTCGCACTGAGCGAGGGACTAAGTGAAGATAGATAGAATTGACTTCGATGGGAAGGCCGTTGTGATCCTGGGCGCAGGGGCAACGCGCGGTGCTGAGTTCATCGATCCGCAGTCAGGAGGACAGGCAGCCGACGAGAGGAACTCCAAGACTCACCCGACTGCAACGCGCAAATGCCCGTGCGTGCTACCTCCCCTTGATGGCGACTTCTTCACTCAGGCGCAGCGTCTGAGTTTTCATAAACCTTCCGAGTTGGTCACAGGGCTGATTAAGGATGTCGTCGGCCAGTTTGGCACGAACTTTGAGTTGACAATGGAGGGTTATCTTACCAGGTTGGAACAGCTGGCGAACGTGTTCGAAGACTATAGGTTCCCAGGGCGACCGAAACCGAACGTATACCGTCAGATGCGCCAGCGTTTTCTTCAAGTGCTGGCCGCTGTTCTTGACGAGTCGATAGGGCGAAATCCGCAGTGTAGTTACCATAAGGCGCTTGTTGGCTGCCTTTCACCTGACGACGCAGTAATGAGCTTCAACTACGACTGGGTCATTGACTACGCGCTCAAGACACACGGCCAAGGCAAATGGGACCCGAGGCAGGGCTATGGTGTGCACGTCTACGCAAGCGGGGCGAAAGCACGCGGGACGCAATACTGGTCGTGCGAAGAAAATCTGGCAGCAGGGTACACGCCGTCGCTGAAGCTACTCAAGATGCACGGTTCGATGAACTGGTTCGAAATCCCGAGCGAGAAGCGTGAGAAGGAGGATGCCCGGCTGCGACTGCGCAAACGCTGGTGGCACCAGTACGGGAACCTGAAGTTCGAGATCGCAGCGCCAGAGTGGAACAAACCAACGGGAGATGGCATCTACAGAAGGATATGGCGAGAGGCAAGAAAAGCTCTGAAAGAGGCAAGGGCGCTCGTGGTCATTGGGTACTCCCTGCCGTACACTGACCTCCCAGCCCATGCTCTCTTGATGGTTGACTCGGATGATGCGGCCCCACTGGAGATTCTCGCAGTTGTGAACCCGGATCAGTCCTCCCGGAAGCGGATAAGACAAGCTCTTCTGGGCCGCATCGGGAAGCAGACGCGCGTGCTGAGCTTCGGGCACTTCAGAGAATTCGCTCACTTCATTGGTGGCCAGTAATCGTGGCGGATGGACACATTAACGAGTCGGTGGTCGAATCTGCCGCCCTCGGATGGCTGGCCGGCTTGGGTTATGCCGTTAAGTCCGGCCCCGACATCGCGCCGGGGGAGCCGTCCGCCGAGCGCAGAAGCTACCAGGAGAGCATCCTGCCTTGGCGTCTTAGCGACGCACTGGCCCGGCTCAACCCCAGCACGCCGGCCGATGCCCTTGAGGAGGCGTTCCGCAAGCTGTCACGCGTTGACTCCCCTTCGTTCGTGCAAAGCAACCGCATGTTCCACCGCATGCTCGTGGACGGGGTGGACGTCGAGTACCGCACGGACGACCGCATCGCTCACGACAAGGCGCGGCTCGTGGACTTCGACGACCCGGACAACAACGACTGGCTTGCAGTGAACCAGTTCACGGTGGTCGAGGGCCAGTACGAACGGCGCCCCGACATCGTCATCTTCCTCAATGGCCTGCCCGTGGCCGTGATTGAGCTCAAGAACCCCGCCGACGAGCAGGCCGACATCTGGAGCGCGTTCAAGCAGTTCGAGACCTACAAGGCGGAGATACCGGCCCTCTTCACGACCAACGAGGTGCTGGTGATCTCCGACGGCTTGGAGGCTCGTATCGGCTCCCTGACGGCCAACCGCGAGTGGTTCCTGCCCTGGCGTACCATCGAGGGTGAGGAACTGGCGCCGGCGTTAGTGCCGCAGCTTGAGGTTCTCATTCGGGGTGTCTTCGAGAAGCGGCGGTTCCTCGACTACCTGCGCCACTTCATCGTCTTCGAGGAGGATCGTGGCGGGCAGCTTGCCAAGAAACTGGCCGGTTACCACCAGTTCCACGCGGTGAACGTGGCAGTTGAGGAAACGGTGCGCGCCATGCCATCGGCGCGGGAGCCCGAGACGGCTGCGGAGGCGGGGGCCTACTACGCGCGCATCCCCGAGAGATCACCCAACCGCAAGCCGGGCGACCGACGCATAGGGGTGGTGTGGCACACCCAGGGGGCGGGCAAGAGCCTGACGATGGCGTTCTATGCCGGGCGCCTGGTGTTGCACCCGGCCATGGAGAACCCGACCATCGTGGTCATCACCGACCGCAACGACCTGGACGACCAGCTTTTCGGCACGTTCTCCCGTTGCAGTCAATTGCTGAGGCAAGCGCCCGTCCAGGCGGAAAGCCGTGCGCACTTGCGCGAGCTGGTGAAGGTGGCGTCAGGCGGAGTCGTCTTCACGACCATCCAGAAGTTCCTACCCGACCAGAAGGGCGACACTTATCCGAAGCTATCGGACCGCAGGAACATCGTGGTCATTGCCGACGAGGCGCACCGGAGCCAGTACGACTTCATTGACGGGCTGGCGCGGCACTTGCGCGATGCGCTGCCGAACGCCTCGTTCATCGGCTTCACGGGCACGCCGATTGAGCTGACCGACAAGAACACGCGCGCCGTGTTCGGCGACTACATCAGCGTCTACGACATCCAGCGCGCCGTGGACGACGGCGCCACGGTTCGAATCTACTACGAAAGCCGTCTGGCCAAGATCGAGCTGAAGCCGGCCGAAAGGCCGCACCTGGACCCGGAGTTCGAGGAGATCACCGAGGCTGAGGAGGTTGAGCGCAAGGAGAAGCTCAAGACGAAGTGGGCGGCGTTGGAGGCCCTCGTTGGCACGGAAAAGCGCGTGCGGCTCGTTGCGCAGGATCTTGTGAACCACTTCGAGCAGCGCGCCGAAGCCATGTTCCGCGACATCGGCGACGAAGGCAAGGCGATGATCGTCTGCATGAGCCGGCGCATCTGCATGGACATGTACGACGCCATCGTGGCGCTGCGCCCCGACTGGGACCATCCTGACGACGACAAAGGCGTGGTGAAGGTCGTCATGACGGGCAACGTGACCGAAGGGCCGCGTGTGTCCAAGCACGCCCGGACTAAGGAGCGGCGCGAGAAACTCCGCCAGCGATTCCAAGACCCAAACGACCCGTTCAAGGTTGTGATCGTCCGCGACATGTGGCTGACGGGATTCGACGCGCCATCCCTGCACACGATGTACGTGGACAAGCCTATGCGCGGGCACACGCTGATGCAGGCCATCGCGCGCGTGAACCGCGTGTTCCGCAACAAGCCCGGCGGGCTGGTCGTGGACTACCTCGGCCTTGCCGACTCTCTGCGCATGGCGCTCGTTGACTACACGACCAGCGGTGGCAAGGGCAAGACCGTGGTGGACCAGGAAGAAGCCGTCGCGGTCATGCTGGAGAAGTACGAGATCTGCTGCGACTTGTTCGACGGCTTCGACTGGTCGGCCTGGACGACCAGAACTCCAGGCGCGCGGCTAAGCTTGTTGGGCGCTGCGGTTGACCACATCCTCGCCCAAGAGGACGGGAAGGCCCGATTGCTCAAGACGGTCACCGAGCTATCGCAGGCCTTCGCCCTTGCAGTACCACACGAGAAGGCGATTGAGATACGGGACGACGTGGCGTTCTTCCAGGCGGTCCGCGCGGCCCTTGTGAAGTCGGGCGCGCCGAGCCCCACGCCAGGCGAAGAGGTAGAGCACGCTATTCGCCAGCTTGTCTCGCGCGCTATCGCGTCCGACGAGGTCATTGACCTGTTTGCTGCCGCCGGTCTGAAGAAGCCGGACATCTCCGTGCTCTCCGAGGAGTTTCTCGCCGAGGTGCGGGGGCTGCCGCAGCGCAACTTGGCGGTGGAACTGCTGCGCCGCCTGCTCGATGGCGAGGTCAAGGCCCGGTCGCGGAAGAACGTTGTCCAGGCGCGCTCGTTCGCTGAGATGCTGGAACAGTCCATTCGCAAGTACGAGAACCGTGCCATCGAGACGGCGCACGTGATCGAGGAACTCATCGCCCTTGCCAAGAGAATGCGCGAGGCGGACCACCGGGGCGAGGAGCTTGGTCTCACGGATGACGAGGTCGCCTTCTACGACGCACTTGAGACCAACGATAGTGCGGTGAAGGTGCTCGGAGACGACACACTCCGGACCATCGCACGGGAACTCGTTCAGACGGTGAGGAAGAACGTCTCGATTGACTGGACCGTCAAGGAGAGCGTGCAGGCCAAGCTGCGAGTCTACGTGAAGCGCGTCCTACGTAAGTACGGCTATCCGCCCGACAAGCAGGAGAAAGCTACCCACACGGTTCTGGAGCAGGCCAAGGTCCTTTGCGAGAGCTGGCCTTTGGCCGCGTAAGCGGGAATCTCGCAGCTCGCATGGTGACGGAGTAGCGCGGTTCTCGTGTGCGGTTCCGGGAAGCAGGGCAGCGGACGTGCAGTCGCAGCCTATGCCTGTGATCGGGCCGGACGAGATCGAATTGGTCTGCTGGATGGCGGTAGACGTTGCGCCTGCGGCCAGCGCTCGTGCGGACTGATGGAGGCAAAAACATGGACCGGAATGAGGTTGAGATAGCGTTCGAGATCGTGATGGAGGAGATCGAGGCCGTCGCCGACGCCTTGAACCAAGAGGGCGCGGCCGCCTTCCAGAAGGGCGACTACGAACGTGCACGGCAAGTCATCGGGGACGCCACTCGGATCGCCAGCTTCCGGGCCAAGGTCAAAGCTCTCCAGCAAGAGTGGCAGATGGGGTTTCCGGCGGCTCGACGAAAGAGAGCCAGGCGCACGGATATGGGAAGGTTGCGCCGTGGCCTGCGGACCGGGGAGGACGCATTCCGTATCCCTATCCTGAAAACGCTTGTTGAACTGGGCGGTTCTGGAGACGTGAGTAAGGTCCTGGATCGCGTCGGCACGAAGATGAAGAGCCAGCTCACCAAGCACGACATGGAGCCGCTTCCTTCTAACCCGAAGGAGATGCGCTGGCGGAACACGGCCCAGTGGTGCCGCGTGACGATGGTGAACGAGGGCCTGCTCAAGGGGGACTCGCCGCGCGGCGTCTGGGAGGTCACGGCTGCCGGCAAGAGAGCCCTGGAGAACGGAGGAGCGGATTCGCATTAGGTCAGCTTGAGGCAAAGTCGGGACTCAAGGAGGGAGTGCAGATGGCACATCAACTGGAGATACGGAACGGCGAAGCCTCGATGATGTACGTGGGGGAGGTCCCCTGGCATGGACTTGGCACGGAGCTGAAAGAGCCGGCTACGGCCAGGGAAGCCATTAAGGCTGCGAAGCTCGACTGGGAAGTGATGAAGCTGCCGCTGTTCGTGCACAAAGACAGTCGGGCGGTTCTCCGTGTAGAGGACCGCTATGGAATCGTCCGCAGCGACCTGTGGAAGACTGGCGACTGTGTGGTCCTTGGCATTGTTGGGCCGCAGTATACTCCGCTTCAGAACAGCGAGGCGTTCACGTTCTTCGACCCGATTGTAGGCGAGGGGGAGGCTGTGTTCCACACAGCCGGTGTGCTCGACGATGGCCGACGGGTGTGGATGCTGGCAAAGCTGCCTGATTCTATCCTCGTGGTCGGCGATGACGTTGTGGACAAGTATCTGCTGCTCAGCAATAGCCACGACGGCTCAAGCGCAGTGCAGGTGAAGTTCACGCCTATTCGGGTCGTCTGCCAGAACACGTTGACGATGGCGCTGAGCGAGGGACGCACGGTTCGGGTGACGCACACGCGCAACGTAAAGCAACGCTTGGCGAACGCGCAGAAGACGCTGGGCATCATCCGGCGTCGGTATGACGAAATCGAGGAAGCTTTCAAGAGAATGGTGCAGGTGCAGATGCGGGACGACAGGCTTGAGAAGTACCTTGCAGCGGTGTTTCCGGACCCCGGCGATCCTGAAGACAAAGCGGGGAGGCAGAGGACTGAGAAAGACCGCATGTGGGCTGCCCACTTCTTCCACGAAGGGCAAGGCAACACGGCACGCGGGGCAAAAGGCACCCTATGGGCTGCTTACAACGGCGTCACAGAGCTGATTGACCACCGGGCCACCGCCCACCAGACCGAGGAGAAGAGGCTGGAGTCGCTGTGGTTTGGTGATGGCTATCACGTGAAAGCGCGGGCCTATGCTAAGGCAGTCGAGCTGACGAGGGCTCCGGCCAACTGAGGGGCAGGCAGGTGCCGCGGTGCTTGCACGCTGGCCCTCGTGCGAGATTAAAGATGCTGATGCCGGGCGAACCAAGTCAAGGTGAGATCACGACGGAGCGGATTGACGTCATGGTGGAAGTGGTCAAGTGGCTGAAAGAGCCGTTAGCATGACCAGTGCAGAACAAGCTACATGCGCGGTTCCGGCAGGAGGCGGACCAGCTCATTCGCTACCTTGAGCACATATGAGGACCAATTGAGCGCGCGCGGAGAAGCATCCGCGCGCGAAAGACGCAACCGCAATCCGTAAGCCCTGTTTTTGACGGTGGAGCGCAGCACGGCCACTCCCTCCGAGAGCCTGTGAACCGCGTTGGGGATGCCGTAATGTCTAAGGACTTTTCGTACAGAGAACTGTGTGGCGGGCTGTATCGCACGGAACGGCTTGTGTGGATGCTGGACTATGCCATGATGCTGGAATCCGAGCACAGCGACCAGCCCAAAAACACACCGGTCAGCCTCATCGAGAAGCCATGCGCGGAGTTCGAGGTCTTAGTTGATCGCTATCTGGCCGAGCACAGGGAGGAGCTAATCCCCTTGTGGCTTGAGTGCATGAAATGCGGAGCGCGCTATTCGGCCGCGATAGGACCCAAAGCGTGCGTGCGCAAGGTGCCGGGACCGCTCTCCAGAGACGAGGGGTATCGCGAGCTTGCCGAAATGCTGGCTATCTCTCCTTTCGAACCTCCCGAAACGTGTGGGGGCGAGCTTAGGGTCGTGCGTGACGAGTGTTCGGAGGAGTACCTGCGCGAGCGGGCTGACTCCGCTGTTGCCCGGCAGTTATCCCCTGTGGCCCTCAAAAGGTTTCTCTCGGCATGGGTGGCGGCATGCGCGTGCTCAGGAACGTACGGCGACGAGGTCGTTCTGCCGCTTGCGGAAGTCCTCAGTTATCTCCAGAGGATGATCGAGGACGAGGTCGACAGGCTGCTCTTGGAGCTCGGAGACGCATCCGTAACGGGCGGCCGCAGGAACTTTCTGCCGCGCGGGAATACCCTACGCAAAAAGCATCAAGACTACCTTGATGCGCGCGACAAGTTCATAAGCTGGCACAATCGCCTTTGCTGCCAAGCAGGCCAAGACCGCGAGTTCATCGCGGCCGACGAGGAGCCTCGCAGTCCCAGCCGGTTCCCGGCGGCGATAGCCCTGAGCGTGGGGCAACGCGGGGCAACATCGAAAGAAGCACCATCGGGTCCCATGAAGGAACCAGATGCGAGTGCGGTGGCGGATCCCGCGGCCGATCCAGGGCTGATACATCTTTCAGCAGGAGCCGCGTTCTACAACATTCCCAAGGCCACCCTCTGCAAGCGGGCCAAAAAAAGCCCAGTCAAGTTCGGCTACCTTTGGAGCACAGTGTATAAGGGTCGTCGGTACTTCCGCAAGGACGATCTGCAAAGGCTCTCCCGGAGTCGCACGAAACTCCCCCTGAAACGTTTCCCGTCGCGTCCACGGTGAGATTTCCCGCCCGTCCCTGAGCCTGCTGTGGCGCTCTGTTGCACCTCAACGGTCATTCCCGCCGTTCACGGTTCCGTTTCCGTGTCCACCGATCTTGTACAGTCGGGGCCGCTGCGCTTGGAGCAGCAGAAGATGAGCACGCGAGTTGGGACCTTACGGAATGGCAGCTAAAGACAAAGCGGACCGGTTGAGGGTCATCCGCAGGATCTCTTCGAGGCCAATGCCTGAAGAGAACCGGCGGGTTGCGGAAGAACTACTGGGCAAGTTTATAGCTCGGGCCTTCATTTCCGACCATTTGGAACTGTTCAGACGCAGGATACCAGTCCCTGCACCTGCAGAAGGTACGGCGTGTCGGATAGGTTCTTCACGCAACGAGCCGGCGTCGGACCGACCATCAGAGGACGGAGAAGGCATGTCGAGAGGGACGAAGACGAGTTCGCAGTTGGGCATTCAGGAGAAGATGGCGTGACCTGCGATTCGGATAGCAGCTTCATGATTCTGAGTCCTGCCGGCACGAGTAGCGAGCCGACAGGCTTACATCTTCGCGGCTTCTCAGTCTCTTCCCGCGAGGGCATGAAGGCATCGGCCCGAAAAAGAAGAGGGTCTGGCCGCACCTGCTACGGCCTGGGACGGGAGGTCCGCAACTCGGCGACAAATCCTCCCTACGGCCAGAAAGCGCAACGCACGGTCTTGCAGGGCTACCAAGCCACACGGCGACTGCAAGGAACCACGCTGCCTTCATTGCAAGTTGAGGCGACGAGCCGACCAGGACTAAGAGGACCTTACAGCGTTAAGGTACGGCTCGCGGCTTAAAGCCTTTAAGGCTTAAAGCCTTCACGTACGGCCTACTTGCGGAAAAGCCGATTTTCACACTGAATCATGACTAACAAGGTAATGATCGCCCAAGGCCAACGTCTCTGCGCCTTTGAGGTTCTTGTGCTCAACAGGAAAGAACAAGCGGAATGCGGAAGACACGGTCAACGTCGCTGGGATTTGCTGCACGAAGGTCAATAGCCAGTGCCGGGCAGTCACGCACGACTGGTTTGACAGCGGCGGAACTGCAACAGCAAGGGGCGAATACGAGCCCTTGAATACAGCACGGGCGGTAGAAAGGTTCGCTCGAGAGGTTCTCAAAAGGTGAAGATTTCGAGACAGGGAGGTCGGCGAAAAAATGTTGAACAGTAACCAAAGGCTGCTGACGGCCCAGGAAGTGATTCAGATGTTACGGTTGGACGTCGGCCGCAAGCGCCCTGATGAAGTGCTTCGGCACCTTCGGCGGCTACGAAAGATCGGCTATGTCAAGATGGGGCGAACGATTCTGTACCCGCAGGAAGATGTTGAGCGGCTGATCGAATCGAGCCGCGTGGAGGCCCTGAGTGCCGCCAACCGAAGATAGAGGCATTGACTTTGCCGCCACCTGCCGCTATCCTGACGGCCGCAAGGACGACCCGGCTACCAGAAATGGAGGCCGGGAATGACTTGGACCCGCGTTTGGTTCTACATCAGGAAAGGGAAGCGCCGGACAACCTACGCGCTCAGGTGGTTTGGCACGGATGGGCGCGTCAAGACGGAATCCGTAGGACCGGACAAGAAGCTCGCGGAGCGCCTGCGGCGCCAGCGAGAGGCCGAACTGAATACGGGCACTTACCAAGAGGTGCGGCCCATGCGGCTCGGGGCCTTTATCACGGAGCACCTGGCGTTGATGCAGGGGCAGCTATGCCCGCGAGCCTACGCAGCCAAGAGGGCGCGCTTAAGTGCTTGGTGGCCCAGTGCGGCGATCGCGAGCTCGACAACGTGACTGCACGGCTCGCTGAGGGCTTTTACGCCGCGCGGCTCCAGGCGGTCAGCCCTGCATCGGCGAACCGGGACTTGCGCACCCTGAAGTCCGTTTTTCAGCGCGCTGTCGAGCGCGGCTACCTTCGAGAGAATCCGTTCGGCCGCCTGCGGCCGGTACGTGAGGCTGAGCAGGAGATCCGGGTCTTGTCCACGGACGAGATCGAGCGGTTGCTTGGCGCATGCCCGTCTACGTTCTGGCGAGCGCTCGTGTTCATCCTGGTGACGACCGGGCTGAGGCGCGGGGAGGCACTGGCCCTCCAATGGGCGGACGTGGACCTCGACGGAGGGCTCGTCCACATCCGATGCACGGACACACACCGCACCAAGAGCGGCCGCAACCGCGTAGTGCCGCTGGTTCCAGCGGCCGTGGGCCTGCTCAGAGCGTTCCGAGCCGAAGGCTCTGGGCCTTACGTCTTCGAGACGGAGGGCGGCTCTGTGCCCCTGAGACGCCTCCGCGAGTTCAGAAAGATCGTGAAGGCGGCCGGGATACCGGCCTGCACGCTGCACGACCTCCGCCGGACATACGTGAGCAGCCTGGCGATGGGCGGCGTGAATCAAGCCGTTGTCCAGAAGCTCGCGGGACATGCCTCGATTGACACGACCATCCGGCATTACACCAACATCCTGCCCGACGCACTGAGGGCGGCGCCGCTGAGGCTCCCATACGCTGAGGCGGCCAATGGTGTATCGAAAGTGTATCGAGAGCAAAACGGCACCGCAGCGGCACAACGGGAGCCTGTCGCAACATGCGTGAACTAAAGCACTTACGGAAGGGCTTATCTGAGGCCGCTGAGCACGACCGCGGATCAGCGCTCCAGCGGCACCCAGACCGATCCCTTCTCGAAGGAGTCCATGGCGGCGTAGACGAACTGTATGCCGCGCAACCCGTCGTACACGGTGGGGCAGTTGTAGTCCGCCACTTTCATGGGGCGGCCGTCAATGTGCGCTCGGATGGCCTCGTAAGCGCCCAAGTAGATGTTGCCAAAGGCCTCCAGGAACCCTTCCGGGTGGGCCGGCCAGGCGCGCACAAGCTTCTGCACGGGCTCAGCCATGTCGCGCCCACGCCACACGATCTGGTCGCGCACGCCCTCACGAGTGACCCTCATGACCTCGGGGCGGTTCTGGTGCCACTCCAAGGCCCCGCCGGAAGCGTAAAGGCGGAAGTTCAGCTCGTTTGACTCGCCGGGAGCCATCTGGCTGCATGTGAGAGTCCCTTTCGCGCCGCCCGCCATCCGTAGCAGCATGGCCGCATCGCGCGGCACCAACGACCGACCCGTCAAGTCCGTTCGGTCGCAGCACAACTCCACCACGCGGTCGCCGGTGATATACTCGAGCAGGTTGAGAGCATGCGTGCCGATGTCGGCAACGGTGCCGCCGATGCCTACTTGCTCGGGGGCATCGAGCCAACGCGTCGGCTTGGAGTAGCCGGCGAAGCGGATGCTATCCCCGCCCTGGAGGTACTCCACGATGAAGCGCGAGAGTTCGCCCATCTCGCCGCGCCTCAGCATCTCCCGCGCCTGGCGCACCAGTAGGTTGCCCGTGTAATTGTGCGTGAGGCAGAAAACCAGCCCAGTATCTTCCACCACTTTGACCAGTCTCTTGGCCTCGTCGAGCGTGCACGTCATCGGCTTGTCGCAGACGACGTGGATGCCGCGCTCCAGGAACGTTTTGCTGATGGGGAAATGCAAGGAGTTGCGGGTGACCACGCTGACGAAGTCTATGCGCCGCTCCCCCGGGAGGGCAGCCTCGGCCTCTGCCATCTCCTCGTAGGTACGATAACAGCGGTCCGGAGAGACAAAGAGTTCTTGCCCAATCCGGCGGCATCTGTCGTAGTCGCGGCTGAAGCAGCCGGCTACGAACTCGGCCTGATTGTCCATCATGGCAGCGACGCGATGCGCCAAGCCGATGCCGCGGCCACCGCCGACCATTCCCATCCTTAGCTTGCGTCCCGGTGATTCCATCGGATCTCCACCGTCTAACGGCCCCGTGTCTTGCCCCTTGACGTGATGCTCGACTGTCCCACATTGGGCGAACACCGCTCCTGAGCGGCGTTGAGAAACAATACTCGTCTCCTCTGAAGTGTGCAACAACCATTCGGACGCATGGATGCGCCCACTACTTGGCGTTTGCCACACCGGCAGGAACGAAATCAGCGCTACACCTGCCACGAGCGGGCCACACTCCCGAGCCGGGTGAGCGGCAAGAGCGCTGAGGGCGCTTCACGGCCCGTTCCCTTTCGCCTGCGGCGGGGCCGCCCTATAATGTCAGCCTGGGGGGACGGGCAGCCCCGCGCCAAGGTCTTTGCGTCAATCCAGAGGAGGTGAAAGGCTTCATGAACCTCGGAAAGCACGGTGCAGTCTTCTTTCAAGGCCTCGTGGTGATCGCGCCGATCATCATCACCGTCTACGTCGCGGTGAAGGCGCTTTGGTGGCTGGACACGACGGTGCGGGCCGGGCTGGACCGCATCCACGCCTGGTCTGTGCCCGGCGTCGGGGTCGTCTTCGGCGTGTGCGTCATCTACCTCATAGGCACGCTGGCCAGGTACTGGTTCTTCAGCTTTGTGCTCGGACTGGGCGAGAAGGTGGTCGAGAAGATCCCGCTCCTCAAGACCGTTTACTCCTCGGTCCGTGACCTGCTTCAGTTCCTCGAAGGCGCGAAGGAAGGCGGCGTCAAACCTGCGGCCCTGAAATCGCAAGACGGCAACACGGCCGTCCTCGGCCTCATCACCCAGGACGAGCCCGGGCACTTCCTGCCGGGCGCCGAAGGCAAGGTCGCCGTATATCTGCCGTTCAGCTACGCCCTCGGCGGCTTCACAGTGTACGTGCCGCGCCGCTCCGTCCAGGAGCTACAAGGCATGAGCGTCGAGGATCTGCTGAAGCTCTGCCTGACCGCAGGCGTCAGCGCGGCTGCGCACGGCGAGGCCGAAGCCGCAAGGAAGCCCGGCGAGCCGCTTGCGCCACAAGCCGGCGCCGCCGACAAACCTTCGGAGGAGTGAGCCATGGACCTCAAGGAAATATCTCTGACGGACAACCTGTCGCAGACGCTTGCCGCCCTGGGCAAGCACGGCCTGCTGCTCTCGAGCGTCGGGCCGGACGGCCGCCATAATACGATGACGATCGGCTGGGGCTGCGCCGGCATCATCTGGGGCCGGCCCATGTTTGTGGTGCTCGTGCGGCCTTCGCGCTTCACCTTCGGCAACATAGACGCGACGGGCGAGTTCGTCGTCAGCGTCCCGGGGGACGACATGCACGAGACCTGCATGTACTGCGGGAGTGCCTCGGGCCGCGACGTAGACAAGCTCGCCGAAAGGGCCTTGACGGCTCTCCAGGCGAAGACCGTGAAGCCGCCCCTCATCGGGCAGTGCATCAGGCATTATGAGTGCAAGGTCGTGCATCGCAACGACGTGTCAGACGCCGAGATCGCCCCGCAGATTCGGACGGACGCCTACCCGAAGGGCGACCTGCACCGGCTCTTTTACGGCCACGTCCTCCGTGTAACGGAACGGGCATGAGACGGCACGTCACGTTGGCCCCGACTTCCCGCCGAACTCGGCTAACAGGGACCTTGCGACGTTCCCCGCTGCCTCCTTGCGCTCTGTCTCCGGCAGCTTCGCGCTCTTTTCCAGTTCCGCCTCCGCCCGAGCCAACGACTCTTCAACTCGCCGTTTACGGCGCCGCCAGCGCCATACCTGCCATCCAACCGCCGTAGCAGTGATAAGAAGGATCAGCCCCAAGACAGCCAAGAGCCAGCGATACTGTTCCCAGAAGGCAGGCTCCCCCCAGCTAAAGACAAGGCCGCATACTGGCAGGGCGCACGTTATAGCGAGAACGGCAATTCCCGAGTACACCGCGCTGGAAGGAAACGGGACCACTGGCACCGCAAGGCACGGCAGCAGTCGAATGGAAGGCCCAAGATGGCGGGACAAGAGATCCAGAACGGCCAGGCCGCGCGCCGTATAGCCCTTGCGTCTCGCAAGGGCCTCCTCCACGCGCTGCGCCTCTCGCTCACTCATCGCAACATTCGTCCTGCCTGTAGCACCCTTGCCGCCCGCCGCGGCCAGACCCCGACCAAGCGTAACAAGAGCGAACACAATTGCGGCCGCGCCGCCGAAGAAGAAGATCATCCACTCACGCTTCGACAGTTCTGTGCGCTCCAGGACAGCGAACCCAAAGACGGCAGCCCCGACGGCAAGGTCAATGGCACCGGCCTTAATGAGCTTCCTGGAAGGACTCCACGCCAAGCGCTCAACCGAGCCGCCGCACGCCGGACACGTTGAATAGTCGCGGGCGTGGCCCACGCGGCACCTCGGACAGTAGACGCGCGGCCGCAAGACGCAGCCACACTCACAAAAGACGCCCCACTTGGGCAGCTCTCTGCCGCAATAATCGCAGGTGCCGCCGTCCTTTGGCTCAGTAGTCATGGTTCAGTCCCTGGCCTCAAGTTCGGGCCGAGACATGTTCGCACTCAGAGGGGTTGCACGCCGAAGTGACGTATCCGCCCATCGCGCTTGTCCACCTTCACCCACACTGGCCGGTCCCGCGCAGAACCATCCGGGCCTTCCCTGCCTTTAGCCTTACAAGCTCGCCGGGCATAGGTGTCCTGCCTACTGCGATCCTGGCGCGGCCCCGCTGCCTTCCCCCCCCGCCGCTGCCGCAGAGGCCGCGCCATCCACCGGCTGCATGTAAACCAGGATCACCATGCTTCCCCAGCTTCCTTTGCTCACATCAGCGCCCGTAAAAGAACCTCGAACTGGAACGTAGCCCTCGCCCTCGCACAGGAAATAGAAGACCGGGTGCATAAAGACCGGTACGGTGCGGATATCCGAGTGGCCCGTCGTGCCATCGGCGTCCGTTTTCGCAATCACATCAACGTATCCCTTGTACAGGTCTTCGTTGTCACTCCACACAAAGACCCTCACGCCGCCCAAGGGCTGCCCGAGCGCCTTAGCGGCCTCCTCCGCAGGAACAACCTGCACCGACGCCCGTGGGCCCTCCCGGACATACATTTGAAAAGGTATTCAGAAGTCGCACCCCGGCGCCCCTGAGAGAAAGGCTGCCAGGCACAAAGTAAGCGCTAACCGGCCTCCCCCAAAGCCATCCCGACGTCGAAGCGCCTCATGGATGCAAAAGCCCATAGACGTTTTCATAGGCCTCTATTCCTCATAGACAATGTTGGTTTGAGCGCCCGTTTTGGCGCAACCTCGTCCATCAGTCGAAGGATTCCTTGTTGGCCGACGCCGTTCTTGGTCGCTTCAAAACAGTCTCAACACCCACTTTGCCAGCAAGACGCCATTCACTAAGAGAAGCGCTACGAAACTTGAAAGGGCGAAGCCGAATGGCATACCCCAGCAGAGGCTATCTCTGGGGACAAAGAGTCGTTCATAAATAAACGCAAGAACAAACCATGACGGTATTGCGGCCCACCATGCAACCAAGAACTGGAGAGCCCAGGGAACCGCAATGCACGCCACCAACACGATAACAAAGAGAGCCGTTGCAGCAATCTGTACTGGGCGTGATGGTGTTGGATTGTCACTCATTGCTGTTCGCCCAAACCGCTAAAGCCACAATGACTTGCTTCCCACACGCCTTCACCGTTTTGTCCCCCGGATGGCCGCGCGCCTCCGATTCAGCCCCTCTGCGCTTGCCGACGCCCAGCTCTATGACATCGCCGCCAGAGGACTACCAGCAGCACGACTGACGCAAGCCCGGCTCCGCCCAGAGCTACTGAGCGCTTATGATCCGCGAGGAAAGACTGACGTGGCAGCAAGCTCGCGACCTTGCCTCCCCACGACTTTTTGGCGTAGTCACGGGCCGTCTCACCGTGCCGGTCTCTGATCGTCGGATCAGCGCCGTGGCTAAGCAACAGCATGACGGACAGTTTGACGCCCGAGCTTGCCGCCTCATGCAGAGGCGTCGCGCCTTCCCCATCTCTTGCGTTTACGTCTGCGCCGTATCCGATGAGTTTCTCAAGCATTTCGTGATCGCCCCGGTTGGCCGCGACGTGCAGGGGAGTCCAGCCGCCCCGGGTTCTGGCTTTCACGTCTGCCCCGCGTCGGATAAGGTCCTCGACCACTTTCTGCCCGTTGTCAGCATCGGCGGCAAAGTGCAACGCCGTCGCTTTTCCGGCATCCGTTGCCTGGAGATCCGCCCCGTGGGCCAGGAGAAAGTCCACCATCTCCAGTTGTCCATACTGCGCCGCCTCGTGCAGCAGTGTTGCGCCGTCCGACCTCCTCACGTTCACGTCCGCCCCAGCAGTTAGCAAGTCCTCTGCAATCTTCAAATCCCCCGTACGTGCGGCAACGTGGAGAGGCGTTGATGGTGCTGGGCCCGGACGGCCCGGGTCGGCACCAGCAGCCAGCAGGACGGCGACCGCTGCCCTGTCGCCCTTACTGACTGCAACAACCAGGGGAGTAAAGCCCCCCTTCCGCCCGACGTTGGGGTCGGCGCCCGCTTTCAAGAGCGTCTCCATAATAGGCCGGTTCCCCTCCCACACGGCCCAATGGAGCGCGGAGTATCCGAGATGATCGCGGACATTTAGGTCGGCACCACTCTGTATAAGCACTTCCACGACTCCCGCTTGGTTGCCCCAGGCGGCCAGCACCAGGGGCCTCCCGAACGTGTCGTCAATGGCGTTTACGTCAGCCCCTTCGCTGATCAAGCGCTGCACCAGTTCCACAGGGCCAGTAAGACTTGCCCCATGTAGAGGCGTCCACCCGCTATGAAGCTTGGCGTTTACATCGGCACCAGCCCCCACAAGTAACTTGGCGGCCTCTGCATGGCCCCAGCGCAGTGCCTCAAGTAGAGGCGTGTACCCATCCGCATTCCGAGCCCTTGTAGCCCCCGGATCCCTGTCCAGAATCGCCTGGATCGCTTTAACGTCGCCGGCAGCCGCCGCAGTGAATATGTCTCCGTGACCTACCTGCACCGTCTCCCCCGCTCCGATCACCGGGCCAGCGAACAAGGCCAACGCTGCGACCATCAGGGAGACGCCTGGCACGAGGTCCCAGCACACTTTCTTCTTAGGTTTCCAAAACAATGTTGCTGCCCCTCACGAACGTAGTTCGGCCGCCGGACATGGTCCACCTCCGGCACCTGACACGCCGGTTAGCGAGCGCCCTGCTGACCAGTAGCCGGCGCTCCCGCTGGCAAAACGCTCTCAGCGCCTGCGCCCGGCGTCGTTTCAGCAGTGGACGCCGCGGGCGCCCCACCTGCCGGGGGCGTCTTCTGCAGCATCGCCTTGCGCCCTTTTGCCTTCGGGTCGGGGCCGAGACATGTCCCAAACAGAGTGTTGGGCGGCCCCGCCAAGAACAACCATTCCGCGCCCCCCTGAGTGACCTGGAGCCCCTGATCGGTCAGCTTCCATTGCCCGGCAGGCTTATCTCTTGCAGTCATGCTTTTGACCGAGTGGTCGGGCGCGAATGTGAACTTGTCAACCTCGCGACCGCTCTCAAGCCATGTGTACTGGCCGGGAACGGCGTCTTCCTTGAGCCGCGCCTTGGTCTTAGCATCGTATTCCGCGACCTTCTGATCCCTCAAAGCTTCCAGTTCGCGCACCCTTTTCGGGTATTCCGTGTTGTAGATGTCCGCAAAAGCCTTCTCGTAGCGGCCCCGCAGATCGGCGTAATTCCTCTGCGCCACTTGCAGGAGCCCGTCGGCCTGGGTCAGCTCCGCTCGCCTCTGCGTCAAAGCGTCCATAAGGCGGTTGCGGTCCGCCTCAAGCTGTTGGCGCAAGTTGCTTGCCGCGATGAACTGTGCGTATGGTCCGGGCTGGAAGTAGAGGGTGTCCCCTGACTGCCATCCCATCTTGCGTATGTCCGCCTCCTCTCTCACGGCCTTCTGGTAGGCCGGCTCGCCCTGCTGGAGTTGAGCCTCCAGCGCTCTGGCCTCCTGCCACACCTTGTCTCTGGCAGCCTGCGCCTGGGCAAAGGCCTGGCCCGCCTCGTTCACTTTCGCCGCTTCCGCCGCCAGGCGCTGGGCCGCAAGGCCTTTTGCCTCGGCGTCGGCCTGCGCCGCAATAAAGTCTTTGGAGGTTGTTGCGGCAGGCGGCTGCGGCGCAGTGGTTGATGCCGAATCCTTCAGCGGCGCCGAGGCCGATGCGCTCGCGGCCGGTTGGGCGCCTGGACCGGCGCCGGCAAGCTTTATGCGCAACTCGAACTCGTACCAGTCGGCCCCGTTTATCTTCCCGTCGTCAAGGCGCACAACCACCTGCTTGTTGCGCACGCCGGCCTCGATGTCGCCGCGCACCTGTATCTTCCCGACCGTGACTGTCGCGGCGGACAGGTCCGGAGGCAACTTGAAAGGCAGAGGGTATATGGTGGACACGTTGCCGCGCCATTCAGGAAACCACTCCGCGCCATTGATGACCGTGGGCCACGGGCCGTCGCCGGGCACGCGCAACTGCTGGCCGGGCCGTTGGAAGGTCCTGTGCAGCCAGAAGACCTTGTCGCCGACGAGAATGAGGTCCGAAGAGCCGTCAATAACCGCCTTGACGTGAAGCACGTATTCACTGGCTGAGCCAACGCTTGCGGACCCCGCCACCGCCCAGGAGGCCGCCGCCGCAAGGAGCATCGCCCCAGGCCATAGTCTGCATCGTGCCATATCCAAACCCTTTCCCAAAAATGGCACCCCGGCGGGAACGCCCGAGATTATACCAGCCGATGCTTGCAGGTGCTATAGAGGAGATTCTTTCCGCCATCTGCCGCCTTGTGCGGTGACCCGGCTTGGAGAAAGCGATTCCGCATCAGCCCTCACGCAAGCGGTCGGGGGCGTCCAGCAGCCCCGAAAGCTTCAGCAATCGGTCGGACATGTCGCGGGCCCGCGAAGCCACGACCGCCTGGCCCGCCGTTGCTGGGAAGGCGCGGCGCCAGAAGCATACTTCCCGCTGCATGTCTGCCAGCTCGGCCAATCCCGAGTCGCCGCTCCACTCCAGCTGGTGCGCAATCTCGCGCATCAGGTCAATCAGGGCCTGCTCGCTGTGTTCTCCCTCGGCCCAGTCGCCGAGGCGCGCGAGATTGGAGGCCACATGGCCCAACCGCACCGGAAGCCTGTCTCGCAGGAAACGGTCGCGCATCGCAGCCACGTCTCTCATGCGTCTTCGTCTCCCAGCAGCGCACAATGGGCTCTGCTGCGGCGCTGTCTGCTCTCTGTCGTTTCCCGTCAGATCCAGGCAATCCGCGGATGAACCGCCCTATTCCTTCCGCTGCCGGATGCGGTGCCTCGGCTTCTCGATGGTCACCTGAGTGCCTGGCTCCACCGACTCCGTCAGGATCACGCTCGCCCCGATGACGGCCCCCTTGCCCACGGTGATCGGCCCTAAGATGCTGGCGTTCGAGTAGATGATGACGTCGTCCTCGATGGTGGGATGCCGCTTGTAGCCGCGCAGCAGCTCGCCCTGCTCGTCCGTCCTGAACCGGTAGCCGCCCAGCGTCACGCCCTGGTACATGCGGACGTTATCGCCGATCTCGCTCGTCTCCCCGATGACGACGCCCGTGCCATGGTCAATGAAGAAGCTCCGTCCGATGACCGCGCCCGGATGGACGTCAATGCCCGTGATGCGGTGGGCATACTCCGTCATGATGCGCGGCAGCCACGGCACGCCCAGCAGGTGCAGCTCGTGCGCGATCCTCTGGATCATCACCGCCCGGAAGCCAGGGTAGGAGAAGATGATCTCGTCGTAGCCCGTCGCCGCGGGGTCGCCGCTGAAAGCGGCACGCACGTCCCCGTCGAGGACGTCCAGGAGGTCCGGCAGCTTCTCCAAGAGGCGGAAGGCGTGCCTGCGCCCCTCCTCTTCGCATTCCTCCCGGTTCGGCCTGGCCCCGCCGTGCCGGTCGTGGATCAGGCAGCGGCTTATTTCCTCGGCCAGCAGGTCGTAAGCCGTCGTCATGGTCTCACCCACGTGGAAAGGCAGGCTTGCCTCGCTGAGGGTCTTCTTGCCGAAGTAGCCGGGGAAGAGCGCCTCGGCCAGAAGGTCCAGGATCGTGATCACCGTCTCCTCGCTGGGCAGAGGGTACCGGCAGACGTGCTGGACGGCCTCCCGCCTTTCCAGACTCTTAAGCAGCTCATCCACCACGCCCGGCAGGTTCTCCTTGTAGGGAAACAGCGCCCCGAAGCCGCCCTGCCCTTCGTTCCTCTGCTCGTCCTTCCCGCCGGCCATCCCCTTGTTTCTCCTTTTCGTGTGCCCGGCCCGCCTGCCTGCCGGTCAAGGCGTATTCTCACCCGGATGTAACGGGAAATCAACCGCGCTCGGAACGCCGCGTGCATGCGATTCGGTAACACGTCTCCGCCCCCGCGTGCTACCGGCCATCCGCGCCCGCTTTTCCAGGCTCGCGATCTGCCTCAGGACTGGAAGTCCGGCTTCGGTCTTGAGCACTTCCGCGCCTCTGCCCCGCCGAGAGCATCTTGAGCTAAGTCCCGACATCTGAACTGCTTATGCAAAGGCGCTGGCGCAGGCGGAAGCCCAGGTGGATAGGGCGCTCCGTTAAGAATCTAACGAGACGGTAACAATCGCCTTGACTTACCATATATGGCGTGTTAATATATGACTCCGCTCAACCGGTAGCATGTCTCACGACATGCTGTCTGTTGACCGTAAAGCCCTTCCCCGCCGGAGTTTAGCGGGGGTCCGCCCGGGAAGGAGCAAGCCGAATGCAGTGCCCGTACTGCCACGAAGACGACGACCGAGTGGTCAATTCCCGCCCCAGCACCGACGGCACCCATGTTAAGCGACGCCGCGAGTGTAACCGGTGCGGGCGGCGTTACACCACCTACGAGCGCATCGAGAACAGCGTGCTGCGGGTCGTCAAGAAGGACGGCCAACGGGAGGATTTCTCGCATCAGAAGCTGCTGGCCGGCCTGAACAAGGCCTGCTACAAGCGTCCCATTCCGGCGGACCGCATCAACGAGTTGGCGGGCGAGGTCGAGCGCGAGTTGCACCAGAAGTACGACGGCGAGGTGCCCTCCCGGGCCATCGGCGAGATGGTGATGGCCCGGCTGCGGGAGCTGGACCCGGTGGCCTACGTGAGGTTCGCGTCGGTCTACCGGGAATTCACCGACGTCACGGACTTCGTCGAGGCGGCCGGCCTCATGTTGCGTGGCAAGTCCGCCAAAGCAGCGACGCGGCGGACTAACGAGCCCGCGCCGCCGCAGGGCACGGGCTCAGACAGTTGAAAACGACGGCCTCGAAGGGCCTGTCTTGGAAGAGATGCAGGATCAGATGACCTTGGAAAGCTTTACGGAGGCATGAATATGGCAGTCGAGACAGGGGCTGCCGAAGAGCAGAACCACAAGAGCACGATCAAGCAGGTACGGAAGCGGGACGGGCGCCTCGTGGCGTTCGACCAGACCAAGATTGCCAATGCCATCTTCAAGGCC
>Ga0315289_10002745_pt1 | contig 26904 bp, 32 predicted proteins | sample YL17G11_40_MG_FD_203452 | JGI IMG/M metagenome (GOLD analysis project Ga0315289, IMG submission 203452) | Sediment microbial communities from Yellowstone Lake, YNP, Wyoming, USA - YL17G11_40 | ecosystem: Environmental > Aquatic > Freshwater > Lake > Sediment | place: USA: Wyoming | collected...
TCAGTAATGTTATCAATATATTCTTTTCTTTCGTTAGTCAAATTTTTATATCTCATTTCTCCCTCCGTTGATTTTATTCGCTTCCATTTTAATTTAAAATTTTCTTTTGTTCTACGATGTATAAAATTACCTTATTATTTGTTTCTTCTATTCTTGCCTTATAATTTGGAATAGACTTATTGATGTAATTCATCAGACATTCTGCTTTTTTGCTAATATCTGCTCCTATTGGGACAGGGCATTTGAGCAATTCATCCATTAATTTGTCTTTTTTTTCGTCAGTAGAACCATTCATGCCAATTCGTAAGTCTAAAGTTTTTTCCATTTTATTTTCCTAAGACTTTTTCAGGCTTGTAGCCAAGTTGAAATGCATATCTTATGACTATATTTTCAAGCTCTGCCTTTTTTGAGGCATCTGTTTCTTTTTTTAGCATATTCATGGTGTCAAGCATGCGGTTTTCATAATTTTCTTTATCTTTCTTATCATGAATAACTTCAAGAAAATAAGGCTCGATTTTTCTTGCTTGTTTGTCTTCCTTGAGCCATTTTTCAGTTTCAAGTGGCGTTCCAATCTCACCCTTATTCACTAAATCTGCAAGCTCATCCTCCTGTCTTATATAATTGACATTTGTAAACTTCATTTCTTTCTTTTTTTCTGTCTCTCTTTTCGCGTTTTGCTCGCGCTCTTTCTTTCTGAGAAATTCTGCCCCTATCTTGTATTTTTCAAGCTCGGCATTTTTATCATTAACAATCAAAGCAAGGCCTTCCCAATATATTTCATATTTATCTGATAGATATTTTTTTATGTATTGCGCTGCTTTTTTAGAGGTCATGCAGCCTTCAATGTAAAGCTCGTCCGCTAGACTTTTCTGATTTTTTTCATTTCCTTTATATGTGAATATGCCCATTTTAATTCAAGCTCCTTTTTTCGTGTATTGACAATAAAATGCCGTTTTTTGTATTTATTTCCCTCACTACATAATCGGAATTGTTTTTCAGGATGTTTTTTATATGCGGAATAGCCTCATCCCAAGTGCAATAGCCATATTCCGGGGCAAGCCCCAATGTTTTGATTAAGTTCTCCATTGTTCCGCCATACGAGAAAAAAGGCGCAGGCGTTTTTGATTTTTCGACTTTGTAAATTATGCTGTCATCAATGCTTCTTCCAGCTTTAGGATATATTTCTTTTATGTATGTCTTTCTTCCGTCAAATGAAGGAATAGTTATTCTTCTGTACTTGTCTCCAGCATTTTCTTCAGCTTCTATTAACATGTCTTCGTCTTTCATTTTAATCTCCTCATCCTTGATCTTCTCCCTCTAAACCAGCCTGAGTACATTCTCTTTTTTTCTCCTGGATAATGCTCAGGAAGAACTATCACTCCATCTTCTCTTACATAGCTCACTTTTTTTGACAAAATCTCTTCAAGATAATTCTTGGTGTCTATTTCAAAATTTTTTAACCCTATTAGTTTTCCTTTATTGCATTTGTAATTTTCTGCAATATTAACTTCGCAATTCTTTATCTTCTCTGCAACTTTCTCGCAGTTCTTAAGCGCAAGATCATCCAAAAATTCATTCTCCTTGGATGTATAATAATCCTCTGCAAGTTTTTCATTCGTGTATTTCCTTTCTGTCATTTTTCTTTCTCCTTGTTTTTGTTTTGCTCATTTAAAAGTTTTGCGACAGCATATTCAACAGCATGGCTTTTGTTCCTGAAATTGCCCTGCTGAACTGCTTTTTCTATCAGCTTGACATTCTCTTCATCAATCGTTATGCTTAATTTTTCTTTCATTTTTTCTCCCCGCATTTTTGAATTTCTTTTTCAAATATATCATAAATTTCCTTCATCTCGAATGGTTTTTTTAAAAGATAATTTATCTAGGGGTATTTTCCATCTTTGAACTTATTTTCTAAGAGAACAGCCCTTCCTGACATTAAAACAATCGGGATGTTTTTTCCTTTTAATTTTGCTTCCTTTTTTATTTCTAAGGCAGCCTCTAATCCATCCATTTTTGGCATCTCATTATCTGTAAGAATTATAAAAATATCAGAAGAATTTTCCTTGTAAGCTTTTACTTCTTCTTCTCCGTCACATGCAGTTAAGATTGCATATTTATCATCATATTTATGCTGGATAATCGCATCAAGAGATCTTCTTATAGACTCTTCATTATCTGCAATCAATATTTTTTCTTTTTCTGTCATCTTATTTTATACTACTTCACACGATTTTATGGTTTATAAACCTTTCTATTTTATACCCCTTTGAAGTGACAACAGATTTAATTGAAGATTGTATTATCATCGTCGTTTTCACGACGAAATATTTATAAAGCGTGAAAACGACGCAAAGAGGTAAAATGACTCATGATTGCCTTAACAAAGCTAGGGTATGATGCACAGAGGCAGCGTAGTGTCAACTTATAATTTCTTTTTAGGAATTAAATAATTCGACAAACTTTAGACAACATAAACAATTCAGACGTTTATCGTCAATAAATTCGGTTTTGTGTTCACACAATCAATTCTAGTTGATCCTGCTAGAGGCTGCTGCTATTCGGATTCGGTTTAGCCATGCAAGTTGCCTTGCCTTCGCAAGAAGGTCGGGAGCGAACTGCTCAGTAACACGTAGATAATCTGCCTTAAGGCGCATAATACCCTCGGGAAACTGAGGCTAACGATGCATAGGAAAAAATTTCTGCAATGAGTTTTTTCTGAAACGCAAGGTCTTAAGATGAGTCTGCGGCTGACTAGGTAGTTGTTGAGGTAATGACTCAACAAGCCAATTATCAGTAAGGGCCCTTAACGGGGGTGCCCTGAGAAGGACTCTGAGACACTAGTCCTAGCTCTATGGAGTGCAGCAGGCGCGAAAATTTCCCAATGTCCGCAAGGATGAGGAAGGAATCCGGAGTGCTACTCTTTAAAAAGTAGCTTTTCTCTACCTCAAAAAAGTAGAGGAATAAGGGCTGGGTAAGACTGGTGCCAGCCGCCGCGGTAATCCCAGCAGCTCAAGTGGTGGCCACATTTATTAGGTCTAAAACATTCGTAGCTTGCCAATTAAGTTTCTTGTGAAATTTTATGGCTCAACCATAAAGCGTGCAAGAAATACTGACTGGCTTGAGACTGGGAGACGTAACGAGTACATTTGAGGTAACGGTTAAATGTTTTAATCTCAGATGGACTAACAATGGCGAAGGCACGTTACGAGAACAGTTCTGACGGTGATGAATGAAGGCCAGGGGCGCAAAATGGATTAGATACCCATGTAGTCCTGGCTGTAAACACTGATTACTAAACATCGCGATCTCCTCGAGAGGTTGCGGTGCTGTAGCGAAGGCGCAGAGTAATCTACCTGGGGATTATAGTCGCAAGACCGAAACTTAAAGGAATTGGCGGGGGGGCGCTACCAGGGGTGACGCGTGCGGTTTAATTAGATTCCACACCGTGAACCTTACCAGGAGCGATAGCAGAATGAAGGTCAGTCTGAAGGGCTTACCTAACACGCTAAGAGGAATTGCATGGCCGTCGTCAGCTTGTGTCGTAAGATGCCCTGTTAAATCAGGTAACAAGCGAGACCTGCATGTGTATTTGCTACGTTAAGAGCACACTACACAGACTGCTCCAGCAATGGAGAGGAAGGTGCAGTCAACGATAGGTGAGTACGGTCCAAATCCCCTGGGCTACACGCGCGCGGCAATGCTGCATGCAATGAGATGCAATACCGAAAGGTAAAGCCAATCTCCTAATATGCAGCTTAGTTCAGATTGAAGCTTGTAACTTAGCTTCATGACGCTGGAATCCCTAGTAATCGGACATTATCAGTGTCCGGTGAATAAGTCAACGCTCCTTGCACACACCGCCCATCATCTCAACCGAGTTATGCTTGGATGAAGTTCGCAAGGAAAGAATCCAAATATAGCGAGGTAGGGCAAGTTGTCACAAGGTATCTGTAGGGGAACCTGCAGATGGATCACCTCCTAAAAATTTTTTAACAGTAATATTTAGCACTGAAAAAAAGTCCCATAATATTTTTTTGTGGGCCTGTAGCTCAGTGGTAGAGCGCTGCCCTTGCATACCCTCAAAGAACCAAGGTTCTTTGGAATTCCTTGTAATGAGGAATGGAAAAAGAAAGGCAGATGCCTCGGGTTCAAATCCCGACAGGTCCATTTTACAAATCGTGCAATTCGTCATTTTTGATGACGGATGTAGGTCAAGCTCAAAGCAATGCGACAGCATAGACAATAATTATAACTAGATAATTGAACCAAGAAAGATAAAGTTATTAGGAGGATAGCTTGGCTTAGAATGCGACGAAGGACGTGGCAAGCTGCGATAAGCTCCGGGGAACCGCACGCAGGTTTTGATCCGGAGATTTCCGAATGTGAAACATTTTCGCAAGAAAATTCACTAAGAAAGCATACGCGGGGAATTGAAACATCTTAGTACCCGCAGGAAAAGAAAACAGGTTGATTCCCTTATTAGCAGCGAGCGAAAAGGGAGCAGAGCAAACCGAATCTTCTGCTGAAAGGCAGAAGAGATGTGGTGCTGGAGCAGTTCTTAGGTTCTTTTTTTAATTTCTTTGGAATAAGAAGCCGTAGAGAGTGAAAGCCTCGTGTAAAAAAGAATGATGGATATTTCCAGCAAAGAGTAGCGCTTCCTGGATTGGAGGCGTGAATACAGCTCAACTAAGAGCTAACTCTAAATATTATTCTAAGACCGATAGCGAAATAGTACCGCGAGGGAAAGCTGAAAAGAACTCTTGATAGAGTGTGAAAAGAACTTGAAACCTAATAACTTGTTCGTTACTTTGTAACGTACGTTTTGAAAAACGAGCCAGGGAGTTGATGTAAGTGGCGAGATTAACTCAAGGAGTCATAGCGAAAGCAAAAGGATTTATCGCAAGAAAAATCCTTCGTATGAAAATGCGTTAGTCACTTGTGTCAGACCCGAAGCCGAGATGATCTATCCCTGAACAAGGTAAAGCCTTCTTAATAGGAGGTGGAAGCCTGAACAGGTTCTGTGTACATGCGTTCTGATGATTCGGGGTTAGGGGTGAAAAGCCAATCTAACTCGGCGATGGCTGGTTCCTGCCGAAATATACCAAAGTATAGTCTTGTCTGTTTTGCAAACGAGGTAAAGCCACGGATGTGATGTGCAGAGCTTTTTTGCTACGGCATCTTTTCCAACTCAGAACTTGTTTGTATAAAGGACAGGAAACAGAGCTGGTGGGTAAGCTACCAGTTCGAAACCGGAACAACGGAGCCCTTGGTTAAGGTCCTTAAATATTTGCTAAGTGTATCAAAGGTTGTTTTAAACCTGAGACAGCGAGAAGGTAGGCTCAGAAGCAGCCACCCTTAAAAGAAAGCGTAACAGCTCACTCGTCGAGGTTTGAAGCGCCGAAAATGGACGGGGCTAAGCAGATTACCGATACCAAGGTCAATTTCGAAAGAGATTTGAGGTAGGCAGGCGTGCTTATCGGGCAGAAGTTTTTTCGAAAGAAAAGATGGACTGATAAGCAATGATAATCCTGGTGCTAGTAGGATCTGAGTTTTGTGAGAATCAAAACTGTCGTAAGGGTAAGGGTTCCTTGGCACTATTTGTTAACCAAGGGTTAGTCGAGGCCTAAGTGCTTTCTTAACTGAGAAGCACGAAAGGGTGAAAAGGTTAATATTCCTTTACTGTTTGTGTTCATCGAAGCAAGATTTTGCTTTCGGATAAGTAGAATGTCTCGCAAGGGATATTTTTGCAAAGAGACATGTGGAGTGTCGTAATGACGAGAAACATAGGAAGTTGCAAATGCATAACTGCTGATTCCAAGAGCCAGTGAAATGATTTTGTGGAGAACATAAATACTCGTACCAAGAACCGACACTGGTGCCCTAGCTGAGAAGGCTAAGACATATATAGTTAAATTAGTTAAGGGAACTCGGCAAATTAGTTTCGTAAGTTCGCGAGAAGAAATGCCTGTCTTCGTAAAGCGTCGACGGGCCGCAGTTACAAGGATGGCCCGACTGTTTATCAAAAACGTAACTAACTGCAATTCCGAAAGGATGTGTACAGTTGGTGATGCCTGCCCAGCGATGGTGTTTCAAACTCCTTTTCAAGGGAGCTAAGACCCATCTAACGGCGGGCCTAACTATGAGGCTCTTAAGGTAGGTTTATAGCTGCCTTACGGTGCAGAAAAATTCAAAAGAAAAATGCAGCGCTCCGAGCCAAAATAGATGAATGATAAACAAAAAGGAGAAAATCGAACTATATGCTGGAAAATCTCAAAGAAGTTTTGTAGTAAATTAATTTCGTGAGAGATTAATTATCTGAAAATCAAAATGGAGAGACAATCAGCAGGAAAGATTTCTTTTTTTTAGAAAAGAAAAATCCTCAGAGATCATACGTTCGATACACGAAAATTAAAATTTTCTGTAAAGATATGATCCGAACTTTATCGCGAGATAAAGATTAACAAAATGAGCGTAATGCCTTGTCATCTGAATGGTGACGTGCATGAATGGCCTAACGAGGTTGTCACTGTCCCTAACTAAAACTATCCGAACACATCTTTCTGGTGAAAAGACCAGAGTTACCTAGTGGGAAGCAAAGACCTTGTGGACCTTTACTGTAGCCTGTTATTGTGCCTTAACGATTGTTACATAGCGTAGGTAGGAGAAATGATTCGAGGCTTAGGCGCAGATGATCATCAATGTAAAACTACCTAATGATTGTTAAGTCGCTTATCTTTGAGAGACAGTGATAGGTGGACAGTTTAGCTGGGGCGGCATCCTGCCGAAAAGATATCGGTAGGGCCCAACGGCGAGCTCATTCAGGTTGGAAATCTGAAGTAGAGCGCAAAGGCAAATGCTCGCCTGACTGTAATTCGAAAAGAAAGAATTGCAGACTTGAAAGAGAGGCTTAGCGAACGGTTGTGGCTTTTTAGTGGGGCCCAACTATGACAGAAAAGGTACCCCAAGGATAATAGGGTTGTCGCGCCCGATAGTCCGTATTGACGGCGCGGTTTGCTACTCCGCTGTCGGCTCTCCCTATCCTGGCTGTGCATAAGCAGCCAATGGTGTCGGAGTTCACGCATTAAAAGGGATCGTTAGCTGGGTTAACAACGTCAAGCGCGGCGTTGCATATCTGTAAAGATATGAAAAATTAAATTGGCTCATATCGGTGAAACCTTAATATTTATAACTGTTGAATATTATGGTAATACCGAGGGAAGGTGAAATTTATGGAAGAAACAATCCTTGCGTATATCGCTGGATTTCTTGATGGCGACGGAAGCGTCTTTTTCCAAATAGTGCCAAGAGAAAATTACAGGCAAAAATTTGAGATAAGAAGCAGCATAGCTTTTTATCAGAAAACAGAATTTGCCCAAATTTTGGAATGGCTAAAAGAAATTTTTGGAACAGGATACATACGCCATAGAAAAACAGGAATAAGCGATTACACGATTGTTAATTCAAAAGAAGTCAAAAGAATACTTTTGCTTCTGCAGCCATATGTTAAGCTTAAGAAAAAGCAAACTGAACTTGGACTGGAGATTCTGCAAAAACTTGAAAGCAAGAAATCGAATGCAGATTTTCTGGAAATCTGCAAACTTGTAGATAAATTTAAGCAATTAAACTATTCCAAGAAAAGAAAAATAACATCTGAGACTGTAAGTAAATTTTTACCCCTGTAGAGACTGAGACGAAAGTCGAGAGTTATGCTTCGCATAGCTAAAACGCCAATCTCCTTCTGCAAGAGGAGGATGAAGGTATAGTCCATACAACTTGAAATCATAAAAGTTGAGTAATATACGCGAGACAGTTGGCATGATATCTACTAGGTATGTGGTTGTTTGAGTGGAACAATGTTGTAGTACGAGAGGAACCAACATTGGAGACCTCTGGTATATCGGTTGTGCCCAAAGTGCAGGCCGAGCAGCTAAGTCTCAGAGGATAAGAGCTGAAAGCATCTAAGCTCGAAACCTTCCGCAAAAAGAAACAACATAGGCCCTCATAAAAGATGAGGTTGATAGAGTTGGGGTGTAAGTGCAGTAATGCATTCAGCCTGCAACTACTAAAAGCTACAAACTTATTTCAATTAAAAAGTTATTGAAAAACATTCGTGTTTTTCGTTATTGTCTATGCTGTCAAGCTTTCTGAGAAAAAGTTTATAAGAAAGAGAATTTCTATTTTAAACAGTTAAGATGGGAGCAAATCAGAATTATAATCTAAAAAAATTTGAATTAAAAGCATTCTCCAAGATAGCGAGATTTCTTTTTATGTATGCATCTGATGATCTGAAAATAAAAGCGGGATACTTGCTGAGAAACCTTACTCCAAGCGAACACCAAAAAGATATGGTTGAGAGGGTTATTGATTTAATAAAAGAAAATGGGCCCCTTTATGCCCTTATAAAAAGAGGCCTGTCTTTAAACAAAAAATCTGTAAAAAGGTTTGTTGATAATGTGATTGTAGAAATCCTGCTTTCAAATGCAAAAAATTCTCCAAGCGATGAGTTCAGAAAAAAATACGGATATTTCCCGCCAGAATTCCTTTTGATTTCTCCAACGATGAGATGCAATTTAAAATGCATAGGCTGTTCAACTAGAAAATATGACACAACAGATATCCCTATCCAAATTCTGCGCAAGGTTTTGAAAGAAGCAAGAGAAATGGGAATGCATTTTGTAGTAACTTTAGGCGGAGAGCCCTTCATAAGGCCTGAATTTGTAAATTTGTGCGGGGAATTCAAAGACATATTCTTCCAGTACTATACGAATGGAACATTGATTAATGAAAAAATGGCCAAGAAAATCGCAAAACTTGGAAACATTGCGCCAATGTTCAGCGTTGAAGGATTTGAAAAAGAAACTGATGAAAGAAGGGGGAAAGGAGTTTACAAAAAAATAATGCAGACTATGGACATGTTAAGGAATTACAAAATTCCTTATGGATTTTCAGTGACTGCCACAAGAAAAAATGCAAAAACAATTGTCAGCGATAAATTTATTGAATTTATGATAAAAAAAGGATGTGTCATGGGATGGTATTTCCAGTATATCCCTGTAGGAGACAAGCCAGATGTTTCTCTGATGCCGACTCCTGAGCAAAGAATGTTTGTAAACAGAAGAACAAAAGAGATAAGGCTGACAAAGCCGATATTTTTGGGGGATTTCTGGGGCGACGGCCCATTTGTCGGAGGCTGTGTCGCCGGAAGAAAATACATTCATATAAACAACGACGGGAACATTGAGCCATGCGGATTTGTTCACTTCGCTACTGACAACATAAAAGATGTTTATAAAAGAGGAGGCAATCTGAAAGAGGCTTTGAACTCGCAATTCTTCAGAATGATAAGAGAAAGACAGCAAGCAGTTACTGCAAAAAAAAGATTCAGCGATAATCTGCTGACTCCGTGCATGGTTATTGACCAGCCACAGGTGCTTAGGAAAATTTGCAGGGAATGCAAGGCATATGGAACTCATGAAGGAGCTGAAACAATAATAAAAGACAAAAAAATAATGAAGCATCTTGACTCTTATTCAAAAAAACTGCATAAACTTGCAGACAAGGAATGGGATGAAAAATACAGTAAAGAAAGGATTGAATTATTCAAGAAAATTTATCCTGACTTTGCCCCGAGAGAAAAATAAAAAGGCAAAGTTTAAAAACAGATTTCTTCTTTAAATTTCGGCGAGCAATGAAGCTGGCTTCGGAGTTCAAGCTGTAAAAGGCAAATTTTCCGCAATATGGAAGATTGAATTCTGAGGAAGGTCCATCCACCCTCTGCAAAAAAACTTTGCAGGGAAAAAGCTAATTTCATGAGAAATGCGCCGCAAGGCGCGGCAATATCACAGAAACGACACAGCTCCTGAGGAATGATGACTCATGCGACGAATTAAGATTCAGGAGATTTGATGAAACGGGTAACCTGGCTGGTGCAATCTCAGTATGAGAGCTTAGTCGAATGCCGGCGAGTTTCTTCCTCTTTTGAGGGAAACTACAGAAGGTGGCCTACATTGCCCGCCACTCATTTTTTCATATAGTTTTTAAATTTAAAAAACATCTATCTGTCATGGAAACAATCACGGTTGTGTGTCTCATCATATTTATTGTTTTAATGACAATTGCCTGGCCTCATTTTGTGGGCTGGGCTGAGTGGTGGCCAACGCCATTGAAAAGGGCAAGAAAAATGCTGAAACTTGCAGGATTAAAAGAGGGCGAGAAAATTTATGATTTGGGATGCGGCGACGGGAGAATTCCTATAATTGCAGTGCGGGAATTCGGTGCAGATGCAACAGGAATCGAAGTTGACCCTCTTCGCTATCTGGCTGCAAAAATTGCCTCAGCAATTTTTTCAAAAAACAAAGCCAGAATTGTTTTCGGGAATTTTGAAAAACATAATCTAAGAGACGCGGACGTAATCGCGATTTTTCTTAAAGCCAAGCCAAATGAAAGAATAAAAAGCAAGCTCAAGAAAGAGCTGAAGCGCGGCGCAAGAATTGTTTCAAACACATGGACATTCAAGGGCTGGAAGCCAGCAAAGACTGATGTTAAGAATAAGATTTATCTTTATAAAGTATAAAGCATGGGAGGAGGGAGATTTGAACTCCCGACACCATGGTCTTCAGCCATGTGCTCTTTCTCGCATATTTACTTTCGCAAAAATATGTCCCGAGCTGAGCTATCCTCCCATACTATCAGAGATAAAAACCCCTTATTTTAAAACCTTTAGTTTTTAAGAAAATCGGCTGTCATTTTGAGATTTGAAAAGTTTTATAAATAACTTTTAACTCTATAGACATAGGAAAAAGAGGACGATGAGAAAGATAACTGCCAAAAACAGAAGAGGTGCAATTGAGTTATCTATGACAACTGTTGTTGTGATTGTTCTTGCAATGACAATGCTTGCCTTGGGACTGACTCTTGTCAGAACCTTGTTCAAGGGAGCAATTTATACTGCAACAAGCCTGAATACTCAAGTACAGGACAAGATTAACGCCCTGTTTCAAGAAGAAGGAAAGATAGTCGGTATTGTAAGCGAAGCTGGAAGAGTTGAGCCTGAAAGAGGAAAAGACAATTGCATCTGGTGGTCAATGCTCGCAAATATTCCTGGAAAATACGATTATTCATTCACAATTTCTCCTGAAAAATGCTCTGACCCCGCATATGGGCTTTCAGCTCAGGAAATAGAAACCTGGTTTGCAGGCATGGAAGGAAGCTTCACTCTTGCTGCAAATGAAAAGAAAACTACTTGCCTGGCATTGATGCCTCCAAAAACAGCGCCTTCATGCTTATTTAATTTAGTTCTTAAAGTCTCAAAAAGCGGAGTTCCTGTCGGAACTGACAGCACATGGATAAGGCCAAAAGCCGCGACTCTGTTCGGATAGATTTTTAAATAATCTTTCGTTTTCTTGCATATGAAAATTCTGGCAATTGGCGATTTTCACGGAAAATTTCCTGCAAAGCTGCAGAAAGAGGCGAAGAAAGCTGACTTTATTATTTCGCAAGGCGATTTTGCTGATACAGGAAAAATAAGAAAAATAATATTCAAATGCTGGACAACCAAATACTGGGCTGACACTGTTGGGAAAAAGAAAGCGAGAGAGCTTGAAAAGGAAGGTTTTGATTCTGGATTTGAAGTATTAAAGAAATTGAATTCTCTTGGAAAAAAAGTTTTCATAATTTGGGGGAATTGTGATTTTTATAAAGGAATCGGGACAGATGAGCTGGCTCCTGGAACTTTTAATGATAAAATAAAAAACATGAAAAATATAGTTCTTGTTGAAAGAAAAAAGAAAAAAATCAATAGTTTAGAGATAGCTGGTTTTGGGGGCTATCTTGATATTACCGATTATATAAAACACCCAATCGATGAAGACAAGAAAAAGCAGAAAAGGAGATTAAAAAGATATAAAAAATTTGAAAGAGAGCTATTTGAAATTTTCAGGAAGAAAAAGCCAAAAAAGAATTTTATTTTACTCATACATTACACACCATATAAGATTTTAGACAAAATAAAAAACAAAGAAAGTCCCATGCATGGAAGAAATGCGGGATTCGAGCCTTACAATAAAATCATTAAAAAATATAAACCAATACTAGCAATTTGTGGTCACATGCATGAATATCAGGGGATGAAGAAGCTTGGAAAAACAACAATAATAAATCCTGGGCCAGCATATAAAGGCAAAGCAGCCCTTATAGACATTGAAGGACAAAAGATAAAAAGCGTCAAGTTCTTGAAATAATATGCTGAAGCTCTACAATACTCTGAGCAGAAAAAAAGAGGCATTCAAGCCGCTGAAAGACAAAGATGTCGGAATGTATTCATGCGGACCGACTGTCTACCATTATGCGCATATTGGAAACTTCAGGACATATATTCTTAATGATATTGTAAAAAGAAGCCTTGATTTTCTTGGATACAAAGTGAAGCATGTGATGAACATAACTGATGTTGATGACAAAACAATAGGGGCGAGCAAAAAAGAGGGCATAAGCTTGAAAGAATTTACAAGAAAATACGAGAAAATATTTTTTGATGACTTGCAGGAGCTGAATATTATCAAGCCTCAGTACATTCTCAGAGCAACCGAAAGCATCAATGAAATGGTAAGCCTGATAAAAATTCTTTTGAAAAAAGGATATGCATACAAAACAAGCGATGGAATTTATTTTTCAATCTCAAAATTCAAGAATTACGGCAAGCTTGCGCAATTAGAGAAGCTGAAAAAGAAAAAAGAAAGAGTAAGCACTGATGAATATGACAAGGAAAATGCGCAGGATTTCGCGCTGTGGAAATTTCACACTCCTGAAGACGGGGATGTTTTTTGGAATACAGAAATAGGAAAAGGAAGGCCAGGATGGCATATTGAATGCTCTGCCATGAGCATGAAAATTCTCGGAAACAGCTTTGACATTCATACAGGCGCCGTTGACTTGATTTTTCCGCATCACACAAATGAAATCGCACAAAGCGAGGCTGCGACAGGAAAAAAATTCGTGAAATACTGGGTTCATGGGGGGTTTTTGACAATGAAAGAGGGAAAAATGGCAAAATCTCTTGGAAATGTTGTTTATTTAAAAAATCTGAAAGAACAGGGATTTTTGCCGCTGCATTACAGATACATGTGCCTGACAACGCACTACAGAAGCCAGCTTCTTTTTTCAACTGAAAATCTCGAAGCTGCAAAAAACTCTTATGAACGACTGAAAAATATCGTTTCTGAATTGAAGGATGACAAAAAAACAAATAAAAAATATCTTGCCAAGTTCGAAAAAGCAATGGATGATGATTTTGAGATGCCAAAAGCTCTTGCAGTCATGTGGGAAATGCTGAGAGATGAAAAAGCAGAAGGCAAGCTGAATGCAGTAAAAAAAATGGATGAGGTTTTCGGGCTCAAATTGCTTGAAAAAGAAAAAATAGAAATTCCAAGCGAAATAAAAAAGCTTGCGCAGGAAAGAGAAAAAGCAAGAAAAAAAGGAGACTGGAAGAAAGCTGACAAGCTGAGAAATGAGATAAAAGCAAAAGGCTTCTTGATTAATGACACTGAAAAAGGCGCGGAAATTAAAAAGATTTAATAAGCATTTTTTCTTGGGAAAATCATGGAAAGCGCGAATTTCAGAAAATTTATGACAAGCTCTGGCAAGGCTGTTCTTGCTGGAAAGAATGCCGAGCAGAATGAGAAAGTTATTGAGCAGGCGCGGGCTGATGAAATAGTCCTACATACTGCAGAAACCGGAAGTCCGTTCTGCAACATAAAAGGAAAGGCTGGCAAGGAAGATATTCATGAAGCTGCTGTTTTCTGCGCCCGCTACAGCAGAGACTGGAAAAAAAACAAAAAAGATGTTATTGTTCATTGCTTTAAAGCATGCAATATCTACAAAAGAAAAGACATGAAAACAGGGACATTTGGAGTCAAAAAGTTCAAGGAAATTAAAGTCAAGAAAGGAGAGATAGAGAAATAACATGGTGCAGATGCAGCTAGGAAAAGCCGGACTTTCCGAGAACTTTATTGAAACACTGAGAAAAAGCTTTAAAAGGCATGAGAATATTAAGATAGCACTGCTCAAAACCTGTTCAAGAGACAGGGAGGAGATTGAGGGGATTGCTAAGGAAATCTGCTCAAAACTGGGCAACGAAAAGCAAGTTTTCAAGTACAAGATACTCGGATTCACGATATTTTTGAAAAGATGCAAAAGGAAATAACAGACATGAAGGGAGAGCAATTTGCGAAAGAGCTAGCTGCAAAACTCAAGGAAATGCCTGAATTCAAGATGCCTGAATGGGCTTATTTTGTAAAGACATCTGTCTCAAAATCAAGGCCTCCAACGCAGTCAGAATGGTGGTATTTGAGGGCTGCGAGCATTTTAAGGCAGGTTTATCTGAAAAAAGTTGTCGGTGTTGAAAGACTGAGGACAAAGTACGGCAGCAACAAAGACAGGGGAATGAGGCCTAAGAAATTTTACAAAGGCTCCGGCAAGTTAATCAGAACAATACTGCAGCAGGCTGAAAAAGCAGGATTTGTCAAGAAAATAAAAGACAAAAAAGTCGGAAGAATGCTAACTCCAAAAGGAAAAGAATTCATGCTCAGCATTATAAAATAAAATCTGAAAAATGGCACATTACAAAAGCTTGAGCAAAAAATTGAAACTTCAAAAAGAAGGAAGAAGAACCAAATGGGCGCCTTTCTGGACAGTTTTGAAAGCTTACGGCAAAGGAAAGAAAATCCACCCGTCAAGACTCACAAGCTTAAAGCGCCACTGGAGAAGAACGAAGTTAAAAATAAAACCAAGGAACATTAAAAAATGGCGTTAGAAAGATTGTATAATATTCCATTAAGAAAAGAATTTCTGAAAGCTGCAAAATATAAAAGGGCCGCAAAGGCAATCCGCGCTATCCGCCAGTTCATGGCAAGGCACATGAGGGCTGAACCTGAAAACATAAGAATAGGAAAATGGCTGAATGAGGAAATATGGCATCATGGCGTAAAAAACCCGCCGCATCATATTAAAGTCAAGGCAATTAAAGACGATAAAAACATCGTGACTGTCGAGCTTGCTGAGCTTTCAAAAAAAGCGCAGAAAATGGATGCTGCGGAAAAAGCGAGGAAAGAAGAGCTTGAAAAGAAAAAGAAGGAAGAAAAGAAAAAAGAAACTAAAGAGGAAAAAGAGAAGGAAAAAGCCGCCGTGGCAGAAGAGAAAGAAGTCAAGGAAGAAGAAAAGCAAGAAGAGAAAGAAAAGGAAAAAATAATGCACAAGGAAATTGAAACAGCTGCAAAGCCCGCTCCAGCAGAGCACAAGATAAAGCCAAAGCACGAAAGAAGAATGGCTTTGAAAAAATAAAATGCACGAAGAGAAAATAGGATTTCTGAATATTGACAAGCCATTTGGATCAGAAAGATTTAAATAGTCAGGTTTATATTAGTTTATACTAATATAAACTAAAATGGGGAATAAATTAATCAAAAATATCAATGAAGAAGTTTGGAGAAAATTTACAGGATACTGCAAAACAAAGGGTAAAAAAGTTAGTGAATTATTAGAAGAGGTTCTTAAAAATTATCTTAAAGATAAGATAAAGTAAGTTTTCAAATGGCACGAATTCAATTCGGGAATTTCATCATTTATACAAATGAAATTATACATCCTCAAGAATTCTTAAAATTGTATAATGCAGAAGAAAGTATTTGCGAGTTTCAGACAAAAATAAAAACAGAAACCCATCATCCATTTGCTACTTTTTTGGCAAAAGATAGAAAGTCAACTCAAATAAAAGAGGATGATTTTGTTATCTTAAGAGCAATAAAAGAAGATAAAAAATTTGAGTTTATAACTAAGATGCGTAAATGGGGGAAGTTCGATATACCAAAAAAAGTTATAGAAATGTTAAATATTCAAGACCATGAAAATGTTAAATTTGAAATTATCAAAGAAAATAACCAAAAATCTTCAGCTACAAGAATAATTGATTTAGCCAATATCAAAGGTCATATTCTTTTTAGAAAGAATGATTTTATCACGATCTGTCAGGGTGGAAAAGTTCCAATAACTCTACCAAGATTTATAGAAATAACTTCAGAGCTAATTGAATTATGTTTTTTAATTCATGGTGATGGAAGTTATAAAGAGAAATTATTTTTTGCTAATAAAAATCCTGAATTGCACAGATTTGTAATAGATAAATTTGAAAAAATATTCAGATTGCCTAAAGATATATGGAGAGGAAGATTACTATTTAATAATCCCTCAGATTCTCTTGTGGCAAAAGAAAACTGGAAGGATAATCTTGATTTAAAGGAAAAGCAATTTTATCCCTCAATCTCAAAATCTATTTTAAATACTTCTGACAACGGCAACCTAAGAATTGGTATAGATAAACTCATTGTTTCCGCTGTTTTTAGATATGTTTTTAGTCATTTACAAGAATTAAATAGTGAACAGGCAATTTATGCTGTAAATGGATTGCTGTATGCTGAAGGTGGAGCTAGAAAAGAAGAGAGGGGATTGCATAAAATTACATTGAGTTTTAGCCAGGCTGAGAAGAAAATGTTTGAAAGAGTATTAGAAAATGCAGATATATTAAAATTAACAAGAGTAGAACAAAATAGCAGGTTTTGCATCAGTGATTGGGAAAATCTTTATACATTTTTTAACATATTTTTATCCAAGAATATTGTACCTTTTAAAATTCACACAGAAAGAAAAAGTAAGGCACTTAGTGGATTTTTAGAGCACAAATTTACACAAACTATTGAAAAATATCTTAAAATATTAAACAAAAAAGATAATTTTAATTTAAATGAACTTGTAAAAGAAACTGGATATCGTAATGATTCTATTTGTGATACTCTAAGAAAAAAGAGATATTCCAAGTTTGTGAAATTTGAGGGTAAGGGGATCAACAAAAATCCTTTTATAGTATCAATAACTAAAGAAGGCAAAGAATTTTTAATGCTCATAAAAAATATAAGGGAGGTTTATGATGGAAAATGTTTTAAATAAAAATAAAGAAGAAAACGTGAAAGAGCTTTTAAAGGGTTCTTTTATCAATATAGACAAGCCTCAAGGGCCTACAAGCCATGATGTGTGCATGATTGTTAAAAGAATTCTAAATGTTAGCAAAACAGGTCATTCTGGGACTCTAGAGTAACTATTATCAACCAGAGAAATCCCAACGTGACAGGAGTGCTGCCAATTGCTGTCGGCAAAGCGACAAAACTGCTCATGTTTCTTCCTTCTGACAAGGAATATGTCGGCGTAATGCATATTAATGAGGAAATTGAGCTGAAAAAACTCAGAGAGATTATAAAAAGCAAGTTTATAGGAAAAATAAAGCAGATTCCTCCGAAAAAATCAGCTGTGAAACGCGAAGAGCGGGAGCGAGAGATTTATGATTTCAAGATTCTTGAAAAAGAAGGAAAGCATGTTCTGTTTTCAGTGCATTGCGAGGCAGGAACTTACATCAGAAAGCTTGTTCATGATTTGGGAAAAGAAATAGGTGGAGCGCACATGCTTGAATTAAGAAGAACAAAAGCAGGAATGTTTAGTGAAAAAGACAGCATGACTTTGCTGGAACTTGCAGATGCTATGAAAAACAATTCATTGAAGCTTGCTCCTGTTGAAATTCTTGGGAATCTCATGCCAAGAATTGACATAAACAAAGAATATCTTGAAAAAATTTACAATGGCAGCCCTCTCTTCTCTGATTTTCTTGATAAAAAGCAGACTGAAAGGGCAAAGAAACTCAAGGAAGGGCAGTTTATTGCAGTCTTCTGCGAAAACAAATTCATAGAAGTTGCAAAAACAGTCAGGCAGGAGAACAGAATTGCTGTTCCTATAAGAGTTATAAAAGAATAAAATTTATATATTGAAGTACTAAACTGAAATATCAAAATGATATACGATTTAACAGCAAAGATATGCGATTTAACAGTAAAAAGAGAAGATATCGAATATGCTATGGTCGCCAGCAAAGACTACAATATAATACACAGGGATGAAAATGCAGTCAGAAATTTTCTTGAAATTATTGGAGCAAAAATTGAAAAAGGAGTAATAACCCAGGGAGCTTTGCTTTTCTCAAAAATTGGAGGCTTAATTAACAACATAAAGAGCATGATTGGAGATATTGGAACTCCTCTTGTAGTGTATGATGAGAGAAAAATTCAAGCAAGGATAAGTGAAAACAAAGAGGAAGGAGCATATAATGTATTATTAACAAAAAAAGAAGATTTTGCAGAACAAGGGATAGAAGGAATAGAAAGGTATATCCTTAAAGCAGATATTAAAACAAAGAAAGAGGATATAGGCAGAGCAATAAGCTCTCTTGAGGCTAGAATGAATGAAAATGCAAAAGAAATCAAAAATGGAAAAGAGATTAGTATAAATGATGAAATTAAGATAAATGAAGAAAATTTTGAAGCTTATCTTAAAAGTATTGGAAAGGCAAGAGGAGATGATGTAGATTATAATTTTTTTATTGCTAATTTTATCCCTCAGCTTTTGCTTAAGTACTCTAATGAAATGATAACTAACAAAAAAGAAGGCTATTATTTCTTCAAAAAACAAGATTTAATATTTAATGAAGAAAGCAGGTATGCAATCGATGCTCCATTTCGTATTTTTGGTAAAATAAAATCAAAACTATTAAAGAATACGGAATTGTGCTTTTCAGAACTTGCAATAATGAGTTCAGATGGAAAAGCATTGATATACAGCAAAAACACAACAGGAAAAATGATTAGAGTCTAAATTAGCTTGCCGTAAAACACATTGTACTTGTCTCTTGTTATCTTTGCTCTGATTCTGCCTTTCTTATTGCAGTTATGAACTGAGATTATCCTGCCTTCTGATACTGCCAGTTTTTCATTTTTGAACATTCCATCGCAGACAATTTCTGCTTCAACAACATCTCCGTTCTTGAACGGTTTTTCAAGAACCTTGCATTTTACAATTCCAAAATCTTCTCGAGAAAGTTTTAATTTAATTTTGTGCTTTTTTTCCAGCTTTTCCAAAAACTCAAAAAACTTTTCCCAGCTTTGTTGCTTGACAGGCTTTTTTCCGTGCTCATATTCCAGAAAATTTTGAACGCCGATAAAGGGAACTTTTTGTTGCGGGCGGATTTTCGCCAGCTCTTTTGAAAATTTGATTATCCATTCTATATCAGAATCATTTATTTCATGAAGCCAGACAGGAGCAAGCAAAATATCACATTTTCCAGCAATATATCTGCACATTTTCTTTACATGCTCAATTGGATACGCAATTCCTGCAATTTTTTCAGCAGTTGAAGATGAAAATGCATTCATTGAAACATTAAATCTTATTGTTCCTGCCTTGACAAGCTCATCAACTTTCTTTTCAGTCAGCAAAGAGCCGTTTGTGTCTAGAGAAATTGTCTTGACACCCTTGATTTTTTTCAGTTTCTTGATAAGTTCAGCCAGAGGCGCATAAAGCAGAGGCTCACCCATTGCATTTATGTGAATCTCAACATTTTTGCATTTCTGCAGTTTTAATTTAGCGAGCTTTTCAGCTTCTTTTGCCAAGTATTCAGCAGAAACAACAAAGTCTCTCTCACGTCTGCACAAATCTATAGAGCAGAAGATGCAATTGAGATTGCATCCTGTCTGAGGGCGAACTTCAATTATGTTAGTGTTCCTGTCAATTATCCCAAAATACAAAGAGCCGATTAAGGGCACAAATCCTTCGTAAACATAAACAACTTCTTTGCCCTGCGCGCTTTTTAATTCCTTCAGCTTCTGCTCAAGCAGGAAATTGAATTTCTTCTTAATGCTGCTGCCAGAACCTTCAATTTCAAGAGCATCTGCTTTCAACTTCCATTTTCCAAGCATGTCAAGCTCGCTTTTTTCAATATCAAAATAAAACTGCTGCAGGAAAGTTCCTCTTGCTCCACGCTCGCTTTTGCTGAACTTTATGTCCTCGAACTTTAAGATTGCCATGAAAAGAATCGGATTTTACTTCTTATAAACATTATTTATCCAATATTTCTTTAGAATAGGCAGAGTTAATGTAGAAAGAATAAATGCTATTGCTGGAATTGCCGCATTGAGCCAGGGGTCAGGGACTTTTATTGTCCATAGCCAAAAAACAACAACAAGATAAGTAAATACTGAGATAACAGCTTTTCTTGTTAAGCTTAGCTCCCATGCTTTGTCCGATTCTACTCTTTTATTCCTTTCGTGGACCTTTTTTATTTCTCTTTCTATCTCTTTTATTTTCATGTTTCTAATACTTAAACTAGATATTTATAATTATCTAAAAAGAAAAAAGGGAGATTAAAAAGTATCTAAATAAACTCTCTCCCTTATTTCAGCTTGTCAAGCAAAGACTTTACTTCTTTGCTTCCAGAGACAGCCATTGCTCCCTTTGCATAGCCTGGGCAAAGACCCATTGAGCATGCCCTCATCTCCAAGTCTTCGCTAGGAGTTAAGCTATAGAGCTTACAAATAGTCTCTACATGGCTCGCCATATCTTCTTTTCCAGCTTTTCTCAGATATTTTATTGCAAATGCAATTCTGTAGTTCTGCAAGCAATCGGCTGCGCATTTTATGCTGGCTTCCTTGGCTTTTTCTTTCATGCCAAGGCTCTCATATATTGCCTCAGCGCGATGGAAATACCCTGGCTGCATGAAGCTTTCTGCTTCTTCAATCTGTTTTTTGTTTGTCATTTTGACCTCCTTGAAAATTAAAGCATCCTCTAGTCAGAACATGCCCATTTTCCTTCAGGAATTCAGTTGTCATGTTTTCAGGATCGCATGCTCTTCCAAGACAGGAGAAGCATTTCTTTTCCTTGAAATTATTGCATGTGGTGCATTTTCCGACATACTTATGGCTTCTGATTATGCCCATAACAGGAGAATTCCAGACTTCATTCAATGTCTGAGTCTTTATGTCTCCTACTTCAACTCCCTGAGATGAAACGCAAGGATGCACTTTTCCTACTTTGTCTATGTACATGTGATTGCTGAATCTTGTGCAGGGCGGACTTGCGATGTAACTTCCGGTTATATCCCAGTCATTGTTGAATTCTTCCCTGTCAATTCTCTGCAATTCCTTGAGAACATTCTTTGTCTGCTCATTGCTTGTCTGTAATCCGCAAGTGCTTCCTCTTCCTCTTGGAATTAAGGTATCTGCATCAAAAATCAGATTGTTTTTTCTCGCATATCTGAGCAAGCCAGCCATTTCATCAGCATTTTCTGTCATGATGCTGGTGACTATTCCAAGTCTTTTTCCGTCATTGAATTTTCTATCAATTAATTTCTGAAGAGCAATATCCCTTCTTCCAGTATATCCATTGTTCCTTACTAATTTGTCCTGCACTTCGGGCTTATCGCTGTTATACTTTACTAAAAGAGTGATGTTCTTGTAATTGTCAATTCTGTCTATTGTCTTGTCAGTCAATAAGTCTCCTGTAGTAAATATTGTGGTGTATATTCCTGAATCTTTGACATGTTCAAGAATTGCAAAAGTATCTTCTATGTTTTTCGCATGAAAAGGCTCTCCTGCTCCGACAATGCCTATTCTTTCTCCGCCCAATTGCTTGAATTCGTCAACATACCTGAGAATTCTGTCAATGCTTACATTATCTTTGCAAGTATCAATGCCATTTCTAGAAGCGAAGCAATAGTCACATCTAAGATGACAGCTTCCGCCTATTTCAAGCCACAACTCTTTAAGAGAATTGCTAATATTCCCAAGCCCTACATGGGCTGCTGTTTTTATTTTGTTGTATTTTGTTTCGTTTGTCATTTTATTTTATTTGTTATCACGTTGTAGTGATAATATCCTATAGCAAAAGATATAGTTAAACTTTGTTAATCTAAATTTTAACAAAAACGCAATATTTATATAGAAATTACCGCCTTATTAGAAGATGGAAAGCGATAATTTATACAAACTGGATTTGAGGGATAAGAAGCTTTTGTTTGAATTGGACAAGAATTCAAGAGTCAGCTTGTCTGAGCTAGCAAAAAAGCTCAAGACAAGCAAAGAAGTAATTCATTATAGGCTGAATAATCTGATTGACAACAAGATTATTTTAAAATTTCACACTGTTCCCGCGACTTATAGATTTGGATTGACTGCATACAAAGTTTATCTGAGATTAAGCGATTATTCTGATGAAGACTACAAGAAGATGATTGATTTTTTAGGCAGTCACAAGGATGTTTTCTGGATAGGAATATGCAAGGGAAGATGGGACTTGATATTCGGCATTTGGGCCAAAAGCCTGGAGGATTTTTTCCTTATTCATGACAGCATTCTCCACAAGTTCAGCAAATTTATTCAGGAAAAAGAACTTTCAATAAGCAGGGAGAACTTTCAGTACAACAGAAGATGGATGTATCATGACGATTCCCCTATAGTTGATTTTAATTTTGGGGAAAAAGAAGCAAGGATTGAGCTTGATTCTAAAGACAAAGCGATTCTTGATGAGCTTGTTTCAGATTCAAGAAAAAGCGTTGTTGACATTGCAGAGAAAACAGGGCTTTCTGTTGATATTGTAAGATACAGAATAAAGGCTATGGAAAAGGAAAACCTCATTAAAGGATACAAGTGCCTGCTTAATGCTTCAAAAGTCGGATTTACTACATGCAAGGCATTTGTTTTTTTCAAGAACATAACAGACGCAAAGAAAAAAGAATTCATAGATTATTGCAAGCATCTTCAGAATACTATCAACATAATCACAACGTTTGCCCCGTGGGACTTGGAAATAATGTTTGAAACTGCAAGTTATGAAGAGTATTTCAAGATAATGGATGGCATAAAAAACAAGTTTAATGATATCATAAGGTTTTATGAAAGCCTGATGATAACGGCAGAGCCGAAGCAGGTGTTTGCAAAATAATCAAAACATAATATTTAAAACATGTAGAGAGATAATAAAAGAATGGCAAGAGAAGAAGAGATGACGAAAGAGAGGATGAAGAAGATTTCTGAGCTGAGAAAGCTGAAAATAGACCCTTATCCTTATTCTTTTGACAAAAAGAATTCTGCTGCTGAACTGCAATCCAAGTATGCGAAGCTGAAGCCTGAGGAAAAAACAAAAGACAAGGTTTCTGTTGCAGGAAGGCTGACTGTGATAAGATTAATGGGCAAGATTAATTTTGCAAGCCTGCAGGACCAAAGCGGGAAGATACAAGTCATTGTTGAGGAAAACACAGCTGGCAAGAAACTTATTGATTTCTTTTCAAAATATGTTGATGCAGGCGATTTTGTCGGCATTCATGGAACATTGCTAAGAACAAAACGCGGCGAGCTAAGTGTAAATGCTGAAAAAATCGAGATACTTGCAAAGGCGGTTCTGCCTTTGCCTGAAAAATGGCATGGGCTTGAAGACAAAGAAGAAAGATACAGGTTGAGATATCTGGATTTAATAATTAATCCTGATGTAAAGAAAACTTTTGAAAAGCGTTCTGAAGCGATAAAAGCATTGAGAAATTTCTTGTTAGAAAAAGGCTTCATCGAAGTAGATACTCCTGTTTTGCAGCCTCTTCCTGGAGGCGCAATAGCAAAACCCTTCATAACACATTACAATGTTTATCATAAAGATGTTTATCTAAGAATAGCTCCAGAGCTTTATCTGAAAAGGCTTCTTGTAGGCGGATTTGAAAAAGTCTTTGAATTTGCAAGATGCTTCAGGAATGAAGGAGTAAACTGGAATCACAATCCTGAATTCACAAATCTTGAATTTTATCAGGCTTATATAGATTATAATGAAATGATGAAAATAGTAGAGGAGATGACAATTGATGTTGTTAAGAAAGTCAATGGCAAGGCAGAAATAGAAAAAGAAGGCAAAAAAATCGTCATTAAAAAACCTTTCAAGAAAGTCACTTTTAACAAGTTGACAGGAGGAAAGATGACAGATGAAGCTTTCAAAGAAGTTATGAAGGGAATTGTCGAGCCAACTTTCGTTATAAATCATCCGATAGACATTTCTCCTCTGGCAAAAAAGAATGATGAAAAAACCGTGCAAAGATTCCAGCTTATTATAGATGGAATAGAAATTGCCAATGCGTTTTCAGAATTAAATGACCCTATAGATCAGGAAAAAAGATTCAGAGAGCAGGAAAAGAAAATAAAAGATGAAGAAAAACACCGATATGATGAAGAGTTTGTTACAGCATTGAAATATGGAATGCCTCCTGCTGCTGGATGTGGGATAGGAGTTGACAGATTAGTTATGCTGCTGACTGGGAGCAGTTCACTAAGGGAAATTTTATTCTTCCCATTCATGAAGCCGCAAGAATAAAATGAATGTTAATCTGATAATAAAATCAAATCTTAAAAAAGCGATTCCAAAAGAAATGAGGCTAAGTGTGAAGGTTGCTGATGCTCTTAACAAGAAAAACGAGCAGACAATGAAGAAAGCTACCGAGAGGGCAAAGGCGAACAAAAGAACAACTATTCTGCCTCAGGATATCTGATGAGCTTGAAATCAAAAGGGGCTGCTGCTGAACGCGAACTATTGCATATGCTCTGCGATTCTGGATTTTCATGTGTCAGGGTTGCCGGAAGCGGAAGCACTCCTGAACTTTCCTGCGACTTGCTTGCAGGAAATGATGTCGCGAAGTTTGCGATAGAATGCAAAACATCAAAGAAAATGACTAAATATCTGGAACAAGCCCAGATGAAGGAATTAATGACATTCGCAAGGCGATTCGGGCTTACACCGCTTGTTGCAATAAAATTCAGCAGGCAGGGATGGCATTTTATCAAGCCGGACAAGCTTAACAAAACAGAAAAAAGCTTTGTAATCTCGCTAGATGAAATAAAAAAGCACGGCTGCGATTTCAAGCAGCTTATTGAGTTTAGTTGAAAATAAAATGGAAACAGAAAAAAACAGAGGTGTTTTTTATGCGCCGAAAATCTAAGGGATTTTCGAGCGAAGAGGGGAAAAAGGCATTGTTCTGGAAAGCTCTTAAAAACAAAAATGTTCAATGCCGGCTTTGCCCGCGCTATTGCATGATAAAAGATGGCGGAAGAGGCAATTGTGGTGTTCGCAAAAACATCAAGGGAAAACTTTTCTCTATTGTTTACGGAAAGCCCTGCTCTGTAGGAATTGATCCTATTGAAAAAAAGCCGTTCTATCATTTTCTTCCTGGAAGAAAAGCATTCAGCATTGCAACAGCAGGCTGCAATCTGCACTGCATGTACTGTCAGAACTGGAAAATCTCTCAATGCATGCCTGAAAATGTTCCTTCTTTAAACATGCCTCCTGAAAAAGTTGTCCTAGGTGCAAGGTACGAGGATGCAAAAATAATTTCATACACATACACAGAGCCTACTGTTTTTTATGAATACATGCTCGATACTGCAAAACTCGCTATCAAGAAAAAAATGAGAAACACTCTTGTAAGCAACGGCTTCATAAATTCTGAGCCTCTTGAAAAGCTGGCTCCTCTGATTGAAGCTGCGAACATTGATTTGAAAGGCGATAATGATTTTTACAAAAAAGTCACAGGGGCGTGGATAGAGCCTGTTCTTGAAACCCTCAAGGAACTGAAAAAAGCAGGAGTCTGGATAGAGATAACAAATCTTGTCATTCCGACATTAAATGATTCCCGCCAGCAAATCCAATGGCTTGCAAAATGGATTTACGACAATCTGGGCTCTGATACACCTTTGCATTTTTCAGCGTTCTGGCCCACATACAAACTGAGCAAACTGCCGCAAACATCAATAGAAAAGCTGAAGGAAGCGAGAAAAATAGCAATCAATCAGGGATTGAATTATGTCTACACAGGAAACTTGCCAGATGACATAGGCAATAACACTTACTGCCCTAAATGCCATGCATTAGTGATAAGAAGAAGCGGATTTTATGTGATGGAAAACAGGATGATAAACGGAAAATGCCATTCATGCAAAACAAAAATCGCCGGCGTGTGGAAATGAATGACAAGAAAGTTTTTGTTATTTTTATTGCAACTTTAATTTTTTCCATAACAATAGTTTCTGCAAGTGTTGTAATTAATGAAATAATGTATAATCCCCCTCAAAGCTTAGGCGGAACAAATGGGGAATGGATAGAGATATATAATCCTGCAAATGATGTTGTTAATTTGACTGGATGGAAAATTGCAGATCCTTCTAATCATACAATTAGTGGGGATAACCTTTTAATTCCTTCATTAAGCTATATTGTTATAATAAAGACTGCTTTTTTTTCAAATTTTTCAAACTATTATGATGTTGAATGTCCAATTGCAAAGGCTGGCTTTGCATTAAGTAATAGTGGTGAAGAAATTTTATTAATAAATTCTGAAGGCCAGACAGAAGCTAGTGTGATTTATGATGATACAGATGGAGGTGATGGAAACAACAACAGCCTTCAATTAGTGGATGGAGAATGGTGCGAAGGAACTCCGACGCCCGGAAATCCGAATAGCTGCAAAGGAATTGAAGAATGCATTGAAAACTGGACTTGCTCTGAATGGGGAGAATGCGCTGATGAAATGCAAGAAAGAGAATGCGAAGATAATAATGACTGTGGAACAGCAGCAAGCAAGCCTGCTGTTGAGCAGAATTGCAATGAGACGCAAGCGCCAGAAAACTGCGACAATTCAACCGTTATTATAATTACTTCAGCGCCGGCATCAGCGATGTTCGGCTCGGAAAACGAAATTGGAGTGAAATTCAACGCGACATGCTATAGTTATGACAGTATTAAATTTTTGGTTTACGGCTCTGGAAGCAGAATAATATCTGACGCACAGGGAAACAAGATAACAAAATATTCCGGATGCGAGAACGGGACTGAACTGCAAATTGCTGGAGATGAAACAGTTTATGATTTGAGGATTCCTTTTTTCATATATCCGAACTGCGACGAATATTATGATGATGGGAACTATAGCATTGCATTGAGAGTGTGCAGGCCATCA
>Ga0315289_10002746_pt1 | contig 26891 bp, 21 predicted proteins | sample YL17G11_40_MG_FD_203452 | JGI IMG/M metagenome (GOLD analysis project Ga0315289, IMG submission 203452) | Sediment microbial communities from Yellowstone Lake, YNP, Wyoming, USA - YL17G11_40 | ecosystem: Environmental > Aquatic > Freshwater > Lake > Sediment | place: USA: Wyoming | collected...
TCACTACTGTGGCCACTCCCGCTGCTCCGGAGCTGGTGGAGTAGAGAAACGGTGAAGGGAAAGAGAGAGAGAGAGAGAGGGAGAGAGAGAGAGAGAGAGAGAGAGAGAGAGAGAGAGAGAGAGAGAAGATGATGAAGATGATGATGATGATGAATTTTTTCCCTCAAGTTTTTCCCTTTCATGTGAAATTTTTCCTCCCGCTTTTCATTTTGGGTTTTTTTGCTCAGTCCAAAGAAAGGGGAAGAAAGAAAGAGCAGGGCGCCTTGGCTTGTTCTCTCCTTTTTTAAAATCCCTTTTTTTCTCCAGCTAGGGCGCGGCCGCAGGTCCCTCTCCATCTTGCGCAAATGCCCAGCGAAGCAGGGCGGCGAAGAAGCGGCGTGCTCGACCTCGTTGCGTCGATGCCAGGCGCCTCGATTGCTTCGGCGTCGACCTCGGCGCTGTCCTCCTCCTCCTCCTCTCCAGCGGAAGCGCTCTCCTCCCCGAACAACAACAACTCCAAAGGAGGAGGTCCCCTTTCGTTCCTGCTCTCCAAAGTGACGGCCTTACCGCTTGGAGCCCTGGTCAGGGAGGCGTGGAGGCGGCGGCGACAGACGGTCGAGCTGTCGGGAGGCGCCGCCAAAGCGATAGCTGCGAGAGGTAAAAAAACGGATGATGATTGGTTGCTCGTTTTCTTCTGCTTCTTCACTGCCTTTGAGCGCATTCTCACTCGAATTTCGATGTCTAAGAGAAAGACGGTGTTCGAGATGTACTCAGCGAGCAAAAGCGGAGAATTCGAAAACTCGAAAGATAGCCCGCGAAGCGCGAACGAATTTGCTCGGCGTCAAGCGACTAGGCGAGACCATGGCGCTCTCGCTTTCTCAAACCTCTTTTTTTTTCCTCTCTCAACCAAAAACAGCCTCCACCGCCGCCCGCGCCCTCGCGGCAGCCACGGGCATCACCCTCGTCTCCTGGGTGCTCCCCGCCACCTGGGGCTGCGTCGACCTGCTGGCCATCGTCGCCCTCGTGCCCTTTGGAGCAGCGAGCAAGGGGGCGGGGGGAGCGGGAGGAGGCAGGCACGTCGCGCCACTCTTTCGGGCGCTCGCGCCCGCTTTCGCGCTCGCGTCCAGGGCCGGCAGGGCCCTCGCCCCGGCCGCGCTCGCCCGCACCCTGGGCGGCGCCGCCCTCGCCGCGGCCGCGCCCGACACCGCGCGCACCCTCAGGATGTGGGGCCAGTTCCTCCCCGTCTACCTGCGGTACCGCTGGACCAAGCACCGCTTCTCGTGCGACGCGCGTGGCGGCGCCAGCGGGCGGCTGCCGTGGTGCGGCGGGCAGCGGTGGCCCGAGGTGGAGAGCGCCTGGGACCGGAGGCACGAATGGGGCGCCCCGAGAGTGCACGGGATGCTGAGCTCGCTGAGCGGGTACTACGTCAAGGCGGCGCAGGTACGGAGAGGTGGAGATTCAAGAGAAAAGAGAGGGGAGAGAGAGAGGGAAAGAGTCTGAAGACGGGAAAAGAAAACAAAGTTTTTTTTAAACTCACCTTTTTTTTTCTTTCCGCATTTCCCCCCGCAACAACAGATACTCGCCAGCCGCGGCGACTTTGTCCCCAAGCAGTGGGTCCCCTTGCTCTCGCGCATGTTCGACTCGATGGACCCTCGGCCCTGGGGCGAGGTGAAAAGGGACATAGAGGCCGGGCTCGACGCCAGCCCGGCGGGCGCGGCCGCGAGGGCGCGGGCCGAGGCCGAAGCGGACGAGGCCGACGAGGAGGCGAGGAACCGTCGCCCCCGCCTCCTGGTCCGAGTCGTCCCCTTCGTGCGACCCGTGGCTCGCTGGCTCAGGCGCAGGAGGGCGCGGGGGACGCGGATCCGTCTCGACGAGGTGTTTCTCAGGGTCAACGACAGGCCGCTGGCAACGGCCTCGATCGCGCAGGTCCACTGCGCGCAGCTGGACGCGTCGTTCCGGGCCTCGCTGGGCTGGCGCTGGCCCGCTTCCTTGGGTCTGGGCCCGAGCGTCGTGCTCAAGGTCCAGAACCAGGCGATGCGCGGGCTGATGGACTCGGACGTGAGGAACCTGGGCAGGCTCGCGTCGTTCGTCGGAGACATGATGCCGTTTGACGTCGGAGGGGTACGTGCATTTTTTTAAGCTTTTCTCTCGCCTTTTTTTTTTCACCTCGACGCTCCTTTTTTTTCTCTTCTTCTTTCAAAACACACATCGTACAACTCGCTGAGAGACGTTTCGATCCGGTTGTTCAAAAAAAAACGCGAGTATGCTCACGAACAAAAAGCATCAAAAAAAAACATTTCACAGCTCCTCGGCGAGATGCGACAAACAGTCCCGAAAGAGTTTGACTTTATCCGCGAGGCCCGCCTCCAGTCCGCGCTCCGGGCCCGGCTGGGCGCCGCCGGGTTCGCCGACAGGATCGTCGTCCCTCGCCCGTTGCTCGCGGCCTGCTCCCGGACCTTGCTCGTGATGGAGAAGCTCGACGGCTTGCCTCTCTCTGCCGTGCTCCGCGACGGCGCGGGCGGCGAGCCCGCGAGGGCCGCCGCGCGGGAGGGCGTCGCGACGCTGATCAGAGCCTACGGCCCGATGATCTTCGGCGGCGGGCTGTTCCACGCCGACCCGCACTCGGGGCAGGTGCTGCTGATGCGTGGCGGGAGAATCGGGCTGCTGGACTACGGGCAGGTGTGAGAGAGAGAGAGAGAGAGAGAGAGAGAGAGAGAGAGAGAGAGAGAGAGAGAGAGAGAGAGAGAGAGAGAGAGAGAGAGGTTTTGAGAGGGGGAGGAGTTTTTCTTTTTCTTCTTTGCTCAAAAAAACAGAAATCGAATATCTTAAAAACTCTTCCTCTCAGGTCAAGGCCCTCAGCGCCTCCCGCCGCCGCGGGCTCGCCCGCATCATCATTGCCGTCGATGACGGCGACCCGGACGCGATCGCCGCGGAGATGACCGCGATGGGCCTGATGCCCGGCTTCGAGAATGAGGACGGAGGAGAGGACGGAAACGGCGACGGCACCAGAGGCGGCGAGAACCACCGTCGGGACACGAGGAAGAAGAAGGAGGAGTGCAGCGGCAGCGGCGGAGAAGGAGGGCCCCCTCAGGCGCCCGTCGACCCTTTGCTCGCAGCGATGCTCGCGACCGTCGTCTTCGACACCACCCCCCTGCCTGCAGCCGCTGTCAACCCCTTGGACGACTCGGGAAAGTCGCTGCTCAAGCTCGCGCCGGTCAAGGCGTTCCCGTCGGTGCGGCCTCTTTCTCTCTCCTTGAACTTTCTTTTCTTTTTCTTTCGAGGTCCGAAAACCCCGATGCTCAAAACTTCGCACACACACACCCTCTCTCCCCCCCTCTCTCTCTCTTTTCCCCTTTTCTTTTCTCTTCAAACAGGACATGTTCCAGGTCGGGCGCACGATCATGATCCTGCGCGGGCTCTGTGCCGCCCTGGGCATGGACGTCAGCGCGGCCAAGGAGTGGAGGAAGGACGCGCTCGCGTGCCTGAGGGAGAGCGACGAGGAGGCCGAGGCGGTGGCGCGCGCGGCGAAGAGGCTGGACAACGGGGACGACGACCACGACGACGAGGACGAGGTGCTCTGAGTGGCAGTTGGTGGTGGTTGAGGGGGGTGGAGGCGAGCGCGATTGGAAGAGGTCGAGAGAGAGAGAGGGAGAGGGAGAGACCGAGAGATGGAGGTCTGCTGTAAAAAAAAATGACCTTCACCTCGAAACGAAGAAAAAAACATTTCTCTCGCTCGTTCTTTCTTTGGTAGAGTGCTCTTCGTTCCTCGAAAAGAATAGAGAAGCTCTTGCTTCTCTTTCTCTTCTTCCATCGCGAGCGAGCGAGATAGCAGAGCAGGCCCTCGTTCTCTCTCTCCCTCTCAGTCGCGCCATGACGTCGCCCGTCAAGGTAAAAAGAGAGAAAGAGAAAAAAGAAGAGACGCATTTCGTCGTCGATGAGCCCGACGATCGGCACGCTTCGCTTTCCTCTCTCTCTCCTTCGCATGCGCCGTTCTCTCTCACCTTCCCTTCACGCCGTTCGTCTCTCCCTTGAAACTCTCTGCTCATAGAAACCGGTCAAGGACATCCGCTCGTTCTTCGGAGGAGGCGCTGGAGGGAGCAAGGGTGAGGGATTGATTGATTTTGAGCAGCATTTATTTTTTGTCGATGGCGACGTCAGTCTCTTTTTCTTTCTCCGCTCTCTTTCTCTCTCTTTCTCTCTCTCTTGCTTTGATCGACATGAAAAAGGGACATTTTGTCGTGATCTCCCATCTCGAGGGAACGCAGATGATAGAAGAAGAGGAGAAAGAGAGAGAGAGGCGTTCCTGCTCCTCTTCTTTTTTTCTATCCCATTTCTTCTTGCTCATCAGTTCAACAAAAAAAAACTCTCTCTCCAAATCACAAAAACGCAGCCGCCAAGCCGCCGCCGCCGGCGTCCGACGAGATCATCATGGTCGACGACAGCGAGGTGCGTTGGAAGAAAAAAGGAAAGACTTGAGAGGGAGAGGAAGAAAGAAAGTCGACATGGTCAGTCGCCATCGTTGTTGACGGCACAAGGGGCGCCTTTTTTTTTCACTCACCCTCTCTCGACCCCCTCGACCTTTTCTTCAACCGATGCAAACGAAAAACAGCCCACCCCGCCCGGAGGCAAGGCCCCTCCCCCGCCGCCTTCCTCCTCGAAGCGCCCCAAGCCGTCGCCGTCGCCCTCTTCTGCCGGGGGCGGCGCTGCGGGGGGGCCGGCCTCCTCGAAGCGCGCCAAAACGACGGGAGCCGGAGGAAGAGGGAGCGGCGCAGGAACGACGCCGAGCGCGGGGGGCGCAGCGGGCGCGGGAGCGGGCGCTGTCGCTCTCTCCCCAAACATCGCCCGCGCGCGCGCTGCGATGGCCCGCGCGCTCGCCGGGGGCCTCGGCAGCGACGGCCCCGCGCGCCCTCCCTCTGCCTCTGCTGCTGCCGCCGCCGCCGCCGAGCCTGCGAAGCCAAAAGCTGCCGCGAGGAAGCCCGCCGCTGCCGCCGCCAAGCGCCCCGCTGCCGCCGCCGCCGCTCCTGCGGCTCCGTACGAGGCTCCGCGCGCCGAGGAGGCCCGCGCCGCCGTCCTCGCCGCCGCCGCGGCCCTGCCCTCCTCCCCCTCCGAGCTCGACTACTCGGTGGCGGACGAGGCCGCCGCCGCGGCGGCGGCGGGAAGCGCGGCGGCGGGAGGCCGCGGCAGGGCCGACGACGCGCCGCCCAACGCCGGCGCCGTCGCGCCGCCGCGGCCGGGGCACCCCGACGCCTTCAAGGGGCTGACCTTCGTCATCTCGGGGGTCCTGGACTCGCTCCACCGCGAGCAGGCCGCGCAGCACATCCAGCGCCACGGCGGGCGCGTCACGGGCTCGGTGAGCGGCAGGACGAGCTTCCTACTGGTGGGGCACAACGCGGGCAGGTCCAAGACGGCCGCGGCGGCGCGGCAGGCGGGCTGCAAGATGATCGACGAGAGGGGGCTGAGGGCGCTGATCGCGGCGTCGGTCCCGTTCAAGCCCGCCGAGGAGGAAGAGGTGGAGGATGAGGAGCTGTCGTCGCTGCCGCCTGCCTCTGCTGCTGCTGTCGGTGCGCCTGCTCCTGCGGAGGAGAAGCAGGGCGTTTCCCCCTCGGCCGCGGCGGGCGCCGCCGCGGCCGCGCGAGCTGCTTCCGCCGCTCCCACCTCAGCTGCCGCTGCTCCGCCTCCCTCCACCTCCGGAGCAGCCCCGCCCGTCACGGGCAACCGTGGCTCCGACCTCTGGGTCGACAAGCACAGGCCGATGCGCTCCTCGGAGCTGGTGGGCAACCCGGGCGCGATCGGGACGCTGAGGCAGTGGCTCGCGATGTGGTAAGGAAAAGAAGTTTTTTTTGTTTTTTCGTTTTCGGCTTGCATTCGAAAAACGGAAAAAAAAACTCAACCTAAAAACACTTTTTAATTTTCTCGACAAAAAAAACTCGAACAACAGGGAAAACGTCCACCTCCATGGCGCCCCCGCCCCCGTCGCCAGGTCCGGACCGGCCGCCAACAGGGACCTCTCCAAAAAGGCCGTCCTTCTCTCGGGGCCCCCCGGCGTCGGCAAGACGTCGGCCGCGCTCGCCGTAGCGCGGGAGCTCGGGTTTCTCCCGATCGAGGTCAACGCCTCGGACTCTCGGGGAAAGGCGGACTCCGACGTTCGGGGTGGCATCGCCGGCAAGCTGTCGAACGCGCTGAGGGAGCTCGCGACCAACAGGACGCTGGGAGGGTGCGGCGGGAGCAGCGCCGGGGGCTTTTTCGGCTCGGGCACGAGCGCGGGCGCGAGCGCGGCGGTGACTGCCGGCAAGGGCGGCAAGGGCAAGGCCGCCGCCGCTCTCTCTCCGGCCAAAACCAGAGAGCGCGTCTGCATCATCATGGACGAGGTCGACGGCATGTCTGCCGGGGACCGCGGCGGCGTCTCCGAGCTGGTGGCGGTCATCAAGGCCTCGAAAGTTCCCATCATCGCGATCGCCAACGACAAGTGGTCGCAGAAGCTCAAGCCGCTGCGCGGCGCCGCGCTCGAGCTCGACTTCCGCAAGCCCGACGCGCGCACGGTCGCGAAGAGGCTCGCCGCGGTCTGCGCGGCCGAGGGGCTGCAGGCCTCGGAGTCGACTCTGATCGCCCTGGCCGAGGGCGCCAACTGCGACGTGCGGTCGGTCGTCGGGCAGCTCCAGCTCGTCCGCCTGCGGAAGCGCGCGCTGTGCTTCGACGACGCCGCGGCGGGGGGGCGGTTCTCGGTCTCCAAGGACGCGACCGTCTCCCCGTTCGACGCGTCCAGGTGGCTGTTCTCCGGCGAGGCGGCCAGGGCGGGCATGGGCGCGAGGCTCGACGCCGCGCTCTGCGACAGCGACCTCGTCCCGCTGCTGGTGCAGGAGAACTTCGTCTCCTACTACCCGGCCCTGGCGCAGGGCTCCCCGCGCCCGGAGCTGACCAAGCTGCGGCTGCTCGCGAGGGCCGCGGACGGCATCTCGGTCGGGGACGTCCTGGGCAGGCGCGTCCGCGTCGGGCAGGCGTGGAACCTGCTGCCCGCGGCGGGCATGATGCAGTCCGTCTACCCCGCGGCGTACGTCCGGGGCTCGTTCGGCGCGCTGGGGGCGTTCCCCGGGGAGCAGAACTTTCCCAGGTTCACGGCCTGGCTGGGCCAGAACTCGAGCCAGGGCAAGCAGCGCCGGCTGCTCGCCGAGCTGGGCGCGCGGCTCTCGAGCAGCGAGGCCGGGCGCGGCGTCGCGGCCGACAGGGCGGCGCTGCGGTGCGACTACGTCCCCGCGCTCTGCCGCGCGCTGTCGCGGCCCCTGGCCACCCTCGGCGCCCCCGCCCCCCCGCACGCTCCAGCCGACGGCGCTGCCGCTGCTGCTGCTGCCGCTGCTGCGCCTGTCGATCCGATCGCCGCGATCGTGGCGGCGATGGCGGAGTACCAGCTGACGAAGGACGACTTTGACTTTCTGCTCTCGGTCACAAAGTTCAGGACGAGGGCAGAGTGGGGACAGGACCCTTACAAGGGCGTTCCGGCGGCCAAGAAGGCGGCGTTCACCCGCGCGCTGACGTCGGGGGCTGCGCCCACGAGGTGGAACAAGGACGCGGGCGGGTTCGCCCGCATCGGGAAGAAGGGGAAGAAGGTGGCGGGAGGGGGAGGAGGCAAGGCGGCGGCAAAACGCGCGTCGACGCCGGCCGACGAAGATGAGGACTCGGAGGAAGAAGAAGAGGAGGAGGAGGAGCAGTTTGGCGACGAGAAGCGCTCCTCTTCCGTGAAGAGGGAGGAGGAGTCTGAAGACGACGACGACGCGCTGCTCGATGAGGTCTCCAAGGCGCAGAAGGCGTCTGCGAGGCTCGCCAAGCGCGGGATCGTCTTTGAGGCGAAAGGCGGAGGAGGAGGAGCGAGTGGGAGCGGCGCCGGTGCGGCCAAGGCCAAAGGAAAGGGGAAGAAGAAGTGATGTTTTTTGTGAGTTTTTCTCCTCCCTCTGTATTGCCGTTTCTTTCCCCTCTGAGCAAACAAAAAAAAACACGAACAATGAATTGCAACGCCCCCCAGCTCCGGTATTTTTGGGGATTTTAGTTTTGGTTCTTCGATTTTGCACACAGAGAAAAATGAAATGAGAAGCAACTTTTTTTTCCTTTTTTTTTCCTTTCGTTTCCGAAAGAGCAAGTTTTTTGTTTGGACAGTGTTGAGTGCAGTTTTTTGGTAACTGGTATGGCAAAGAATGGACGGACGTGCGCTTTTGGTGAAAAAAGGCGGCTGCGGAAGTGTTTGTTTGCGAAGGTGGAAAAATGGAGGCAGCGGAAAAAAGCAAAGAAGTACGAAAAAGGAACAACAACGCAGGACGCGAAAAGCGGAGGGGAAAAACAGCGGATCCTAAGACGGCGCGAGCTCAAGGCGAGACGAGAAAGTCGATCACGCTTGTCAAAGTGCGACGAACAAGGATGGAAGAGCAAAGCAAAGCAAAGCAGCGGGAAAGGAAAAAGAAGAAGAAGAAGAAGAAAAGTCTCCCCTCGCAACCATTATTTTCTTCCCCTCTCTCTCTCTCTCTCTTTCTCTCTCAACCCCCCGTCGCCGCAACCACCGCCGCCGCAGGAGCCGCAGCGACAGCAGAAGCAGCAGCCGCTCCCGCCTTTACCACCGTCTCCGCTACCGCCTTGGTGAAGCTCATGCAGATCGGCGGCCTCACCCTCGCCATCGCCAGCATCGCGCTCGGCACCGCCCACAGCCCGTCGCCGATAATCAGCCCCGCCGCCGTCGGCACGAGCAGCTCGTCGGCCGAGGCCGGGTTGCGCCGCTCCCAGACCCACTTGATCGCGGACCCGATGCACATCGACACGGCGTAGTTCGGGCCCAGGTAAAACGTTAATCCGGCGGCGGTCGGGATCGGGACCCACGCCGCGAGCCTGGCGGGCAGCACGTCGCGCGCGAGCGAGATCAGCAGCGAGGCCGCGAAGACACCGGCGAACATCTCGAGGCAGTGCGAGGGCAGCGCGCCAAAGCCCTGCGTGCCCAGGATCGCCATGCCGCGGTAGATGGTCGCGTAGGGGGCCGGGTACTCGGAGTGCTCCGCCCCGATGGGGAAGGCGCGGTAGAACAGGTAGAAGGTCGTCGGCCCCACGATGCAGCCGATCGCCGAGCCGACAGTCTGGCTCACAAACATCGCGCGCGGGCTCGAGAGCGTGGTCCAGCCCGTCTTGAAGTCGAACATGAGCCCGGCCGCGGCGCTGGTCGTCGCGAGCACGACGCCGCAGATGGCGAGGCCCGAGATGACCCCACCGCCCGAGACGCCACCCCAGGCCGCGAAGGCGAAGATGCAGAGCTTGCCGTACATCGAGGCCATGTCCCAGTCGGTCAGGCTGTTTTTCGTTTCGTTTTGTTTTTTCGTTTGGGGGGGGGAGGGGGGAGAAAGGGAGGTGGAGGGGTGAGGGAAAAGGTGTTGGGAAAAGAAAGAGGGAAAAACGGAATTTTTTTTTAAGTGAGCATAAAAAAGAACTCCTTGTCTTGCTTACCCTGCAGCGTACGCGTTGGCGAAACAGAAGGCCGGGGCCACGGCGTAGGCCGTGGCGACCATGTACCACCTGTGGAGGAGTTTTGTTTGTTTGGAAGAGAGAACAAGGGAGAAAAATTGGGGTGAGAATCGAACGGAGCGAGGCAGAGAGAGAAACATAGAGTTGAAGAAAAAAACCTCGGAGGGAAAAAACTCAAAGGAAAGAAAAAAACTTGAAAAAAGAAAAAAAACTCACTTGCACGCCGGGAAGAGCAGCGGAATCACCGTCACGCCCAGCAGCCCGAACGCAAGGTACCCCACGTAGCCGACCCACGAGGGGATCGCGTCGCGCATGAAGATCTCGTCGCGGCGGTCGTCGAGGGCCGCGCGCGCGCGCGCGTCGTCGTCGTCGCGCGAGGGCAAGCGCGGGCGGCGGCAGACGAGACCGGAAGCCGAAGGGCGCGACGCGTTGTTGGCGGGGGAAGGAGGAAGGGACGGCAAGACCTTGCCCTCCGCGGCGGCGGGGGGCCTCATCTCGAGCTCGCGGTCGGTCGGAGGGGGAGCGAGCGGCGGGCGGGAGGCAGCAGCAGGAGCAGCGCCGGCGGCGACGGAACCGGAAGGCGACGACGGCGCCGGAGACTCGTCGCCGGCGGGGGCGTCCCCGACGGCGCCGCTCCTCTTCTTCGGCTCGAGCGCCGTCATCCCGCGCCTGAAGCTCGCCATCAGCCTCAGCCTCGTCGCGCCGGCGACCCTCCGCTCGTGGGCCTGCTCGCGCGCGCGGGCCGCGGCGGCGGCGCTCGGCGGCGCGCCCGGGGCCGCAGTCGGCAGGAACGACGGACGCGAGCCGCCGCCGCCCCCGCGGTCGGAGCTCCTCCCCCCTCCGTCCTCCGAGGACCGCAGCGCCTCCTGCTGCGCCGCCATCGCCTCGGCCAGCTCCCTGCGCTGGTCCGCGTACGCCCTCGCCGACACGACCCCGATCTTTGCCAGGTTGTAGAGCCCGTCGCCCATGAAGACGGCGATGGCGAGAAACACCTGGTAGCCGTAGAGCCCCCGAAAGTCCTTTTCTTTCAGGCCCTTGGGGAACCAGTCCCCTTCCTTTCTCGCAATCATGGGCCAGGCAAAGCCCCTGCGATGGTTTGGTTTTTTTCAAGTGGGGGAGAGGAAAGAAGAAGAAAGGAGTTGTTGAGGTGAGTGAGCATATTTTTTTCTTTTGTTCTCTCGCTGGCTCGCGCCCTCTCGCTCCCTCTCTCTCGCGCGCTCGCGCACGCTCTCTCGCTCTTCCTCAAAGGAAAGGGAAAAAACAGAGCTCAAGAAAAAAAGGGGGAACGCACCAGGTCACCACGGCCCCAAACAGCATCGACAGGTTGACCGCGTGCGGGCAGATCATCCCCACGCCCAGGTACGTCAGCTGGAAATCAAAGTTCCACTTCCAGGCCAGGGCCCTGAGGCCAAAGGAAGGGAACCGGTCAAAGCCTCCGGAGCAGCCGGCGCCGGCGTCGGAGGAGAAGAACCACTTGAACGCGGACCAGCAGGCCGAGGCACCGCCCCACTTGCCCAGGGCGGCGACCTGCGCGTTGGCGGTGGCCTCGCCGCCGCGGGAGTGGAGCGAGTTGATGAGGACGCCGCCTGTTTTTATGGGTTTCGGGGGGGGGGGGGATGTTTTTTTGCAGAGAGAAGAAAGACTTGAGCTTTTTCCGTCTTTTTTTTTTTTCGCGACCTCCTCAACTTTTCACCTCCCGTCTCTCTTTTTCTCGCTCCCCTTCCCTCCGAGAAAACGGGACAAAACTCAAAACTCGAAACTCACCAGCAGTCCCCGACGGGTACGGCAAATCATAATCGATGATGAACCTCTTCCGCAGCTGCACCAGCATGAAGATCCCCACGAACGAGATGCAAAACATGTAGGGGATGGTCTTCGCGAGGCTCGGCTCAAAGACGTCCTCGGGCCTGTTCCCGGGCGTTCCCGAGCCGACGTTCTCGTAGCTCTGCCTGTCCATCGCGATCAGGTAGGAGCCGAACCCGCCCGAAAAGGCGGCACCGGCGCAGGCAGAGATGAAGGTCTGCATCATGGTGTTCTCCTGCTGCGTGAAGGGGGCGCACTCGAAGCCGCACGCCCTGACGACGCGCGCCCAGCCGTTCATCGCAAAGTAGCCCAGGAGCGTCGCGGCCATCCCCAGGCTCGGGATGATCCCGGCGGTCAGGTTGAGCTTGTTGGTGATGACGGCGAAGAGCACGCCGAGCAGGGTGCCGAACACCAGCGAGCGGAGCGTGATCTGCTTGTGCCAGGGCCCGTCTTCGACCGAGAGGTGGCCGTCGTCGTCGCCGGCGAGGTTGAGCTTGGTGTCGCCGCCGCCGTCGTCGTCCTCGGCCCCGCCGTCGCTCGTCTGCTTCTTGACTCGCGCGGCCTTGTCGTGGTCGTGCTTCGCCACCAGCGCCGCGACGACCGAGCGGGACTCGGCCAGCGCGGCCCCCGCGCCCCTCGCGCGCGGCAGCCGCGCGCCCTCGATCAGGTCCTCGCCGCGCGTCGCGTGCGGCGGGTGCGACTCGTCGTGGCAGCGGGTGTGGAGGTGCAGCTGCGACGACGTCCTGCGGTAGGAGCTCGGGTGGAAGGTGCCCGTCGAGGCCGAGCGCGGGAACCCCGAGGGGGGGCCGCCGCCGGCGCCGCCCCCGCCGCCGCCGCGGAGGCGCGAGGGCGAGGTCGAGCCGTCGCGCGGGCGGAGGGGCGCGGGCCCGGCGGCAAAGTTGCTGTTGCTGGTGTTGGCCGAGCGCGAGGGGAGGAGGGAGCCCGTTCCCGAGGCGGCGCCGTCGGCGCTGGCCTCGGCGTCGCGGCTGTGGCTGCGGCTGGGCATTTAGGGCTCGGCTGGCTGTCGGTGGGGGAAAAGGGAGGGAGGGAGGACGGGACGTTGAGGTGAGGGAGGAAACAGAGAAAAACGAGAGAGAGGGAGAGGGAGAGAGAGAGGGAGAGAGAGAGGGACCGAAGCTGCCTTTTGGCCGACTCGATGCCCGAATTCGAAGAATTGGGGGGACGCGCTCTGCCTCATCCCCCTCCCTGGTTCCGAAACGAAGGTCGGTGGCTCGCCGAGCTCGAACTATCGTGTCCAACGTGTTCAGCGTGCGCGAATTGGCTTCGCGAGGAGCTCGCTGGTGTTGCAAGCGGGGGAAACCCCAACTTCAAAGGCAGCAAGCCAAGAAAAAAGAATCGCGCTCGTTGTCGCCCTTGAGCTTCAATGGCGGCGTCGGCTTGCTCGAGTCTCGCGACTCCAGCGGGCGCTGTCTTTTTTCTTCTTCTTCGCATTACGCGTCCGGCGCCGTATGGTGCTTGCAGAGCAGGCACTGAGAAGGCATTGAGAGGGGCTCCTCGGTCTCGGCGGGCGCCAGGGAAGAGCTAGAGCAGTTTCGTCAAAAACCGGCAAGTCCCTCCGCCGGCGGAGGGACTTTGCAATTCAATGAAAAACATCGGAGCCTCTCGCGCCGCGTGAGGCGCTCCGAACTTACCTTTCGATCGCAAAGACCAGAGAACTCTTTATAGCGGTGTCCGTCAAGGGGGAGGGGGGGGGGGGAGTCTTCGGGAGAAGAGGGGATGGCGCGGAAGAACCGCGGGAGAAAATGTGACTTGCCCGCGGGGGGGAATGAGCCAAACCTTTTTTTGTCTTTTCAGGGTCCCCAACTCGGAAAAAGATAGGAGTGAATTCCAGTCTGTTCTGTTCGCTTTCTCGCGCCGCTCACAAAAACCTTTCGAGGCAAAAAACGCCATTTCTCTCGAGCAGCCACGGCACCATGGCCCCCACGCAGCAGCCGACACTGAAGCAGCAGGAGCAGGAGCAGCCGAAGCAGCCGAAGCAGCCGAAGCGGCGCAAGCTCGAAGCGGCGCCTCCTCCTCAGCCGCCCGCAGCGGTTGCCGACGCCGCCGAGGTCGAAGACGAGTTCCAAGAGCAGCAGCAGCCGCAGCAGCAGGACCAATTCGCGCAGCACCTCGCCTCGATCCACGCCACCGCCCTCGAGGCCCGCGCGAGGCTCCACGAAAAGCTCGACGAGGTGCTAAAAGGTGAAAATCGAGGAGAGAGAAAAAGGAAAGAAGCTCGGTTCCTCTTCTCTTCCCTTTTGTTTCTTTTTTTTCCTCACGCGACTCCTCTTTCCCTCTCTCCGCCTCGTCCCTCGTTGTCTCCAACCCAACCAAACCAGACGGGCGCTACGCCCTCAAGACGGCCCTGCGCGAAATGCAGGGCGCAGTGGCGGGGGCGAAGCAGCTCGTCGACGCGCAGCTTCAGACTTCCCTCGACGCCGCGAGGCGCGAGGCCGAGCTCGCGAGGGCCTCGGCTTTGAAGGCCGAGGCGCTCTCGGGGAAGCTGGCCTTCATCCGCGGGCGCGTCGAGGGGACGGAGGAGGAGGGAGGAGAGGGCGGAGAGGACAGGGACAGCGGCTGAGGGAGGCGACGGAGAGAAAGATGGACAAAACAAAACAGTCGTTTTTCTTGCATTTTCTTGTTCTCTCTGTCATTTCTCTCTCGTTTCTCTCTCCCCCACCCGTTGTGCAGATCTCCTTTGCGCGCGCGCGCTCATTCAGGCTCTTTCTTCCTATGTTATTTATCAGTTTTTAAGGCAAGAGCAGCAGCAGCAGCAGGAACAGCAGCATCCTCTCTTCACAGGCTGCTGCGGCCGTGGTTCGCCGCTCCTCCGAGCCCTCCCAGCGGCTGCGACGACGACAGGCGGCGCTGCTGCTGCTGCTCCTGCCTCTGCTCTTGCTGCCGCTGCTGCTGCAGCTCGCCGCCGCCGGCGGCGGCGGCCTTGGAGCCCGCGACGGGCTCAGGGGCGGACAGGGGCAGCCTGCGGGTCGAGTTCTTGGCGGTCGGGACGACGTTTTCTTCCCCCGCGGCGGCGGCGGCGGCGGCGGCGGCGGCGGCGGCGGCGGCGGATTCGCTTCCTTCTTCTGCCGCCGCGGGCGCAGCAGGCTCGGGCGCGAACGCGGGCACGGGCGCTTCCTTCTCTCCCTCGCCCTGCTGCTCCTGCTCCTGTTGCTCTAGCTCGACGGCAGCGACGGCGGCGGCGGCTTCCGCCGTCCCCGCCGCGGCCAGGGCGAGCTCCGCTTCGTTCTGCAGAGAAGAAGGAGCAGCGGCGGCGGCGGCGGCGGCGGCGGCGGCGTTGACCTCGGCGTTGACCTCGGCGTTGCCGTCGCCGTCGGCGGCGTCGGGTGCTGCCGGCATCGCCTCCGGCTTGGCTCCTCTTCCCTCTTCTTCCTCTCCTCCGTTCTGCTGTCTCGACTGCGTCGACGGAAGCTTCGGCGGCTGCTTCTTCTGAGGCTGGCCTCCTTCTCCTGCTGCTCCTCCTGCTGCTCCTCCTGCTGCTCCTCCTTCCTCGGGGGCCTCTTTCGCAGCCGCCGGGGCCGAGGTCGAGGGGGCAACGGCAGCTCCAGCAGCGCCGGCAGCATTCGCGGCAGCGTTGCGGTTTTTGCGGCGGCGCGGGTGCTTGACGCCACTCCCTCCTCCAGCGGCGGCGGCTCCGGCAGCGGAAGGAGGAGCGGCGGCGGGCGAAGGGACGGCAGCAGCCGCGGGCGCGGCCGCGGCGGCAGCCGCAGGAGCCTGCCCGCCACCCGCCGCCCCTCCCCCCGCCAGCAGCCGCTCCGCCGCCTCCGAGGCGGCCCTCGCCGCCTCGCGGCAGTGCGCGAAGACGCCGTTGGCGTGGTCGATCATCGCGAACCCGAGAGAGCCCCCCGTCGCCAGGGCCGCCGCGGCGCCGGAGAGCGCCGCGGCGAGGCCGGCGGCCTTCCTCCCCTCCGCGGCCGCCGCGCGCTCGGCCGCGACGCGCGCGCCGTTGGCCTCGCGGGCCGCCTCCGCGGCCGCAGCGAGCCTTCCCGTCAGGTCGGCGACCTCGCCCGCCGCGGCGCTGGCGTCCCTGGCCGAGGCCGCGGCCTGCTCCACCGCGGCGTCGCGCGCGGCGGCCGCGGCTGCGGCGGCGCGCTGCAAGGCCTCGAGGCGGGACAGCAGGGCCTCGTTCTCGGCGCGCAGGGCCGCGAGGAGCTCGTCACCGCCGCCCTCGGAGGGGGCGGAGTCGCCCTCGTCGCCGGCGGCGGCGGAGCGGCGGCGCTTGCCGCGGTCGCCTCCGTCCTCGTCTTCGCTTTCGCTCTCTTCGTCGCTCTTCGCCTCGCCCTCGCCTTTCTTCGCGCCCCTCCCGCGCTTGCCTCCTCCGCCGCCGCCGCAGCCAGCAGCAGCAGCAGCAGCAGCGAGAGGAGGAGCGGCCTCGTCGTCCTCCTCATCCGGAATGGCGGCGGCATCGGCGGCGGCGGCGGCGGCGGCAGCGGCGCGCGCCCCCTCCGCGGGCGCGCGCCCGGCCTCGGCGACCCTGTCGACCTCCTCCTGCGTCGCCCTGCGCACCCGGAACTCGATGGGCGCGTCCGACTCCCCCGGCGCCGACGCCAGCGAGATGACGGAGCCCGGGTGCACGGCCCTGGACTTGCGCAGGACCGAGGCGGCGGCGGCGGCGGCGGCGGCGGCCGCAGGGGCCGCGCTGCCGTCGTCGGCCGCCGCCGCCGCCGCCGCCGCCGCCAGCTCGAGCTCCCCGCCCGGGCACCGCTCCAGCCTCTCCCCGTCGAGCCACGTCCCGTTCGACGAGTGGTCCTGCAGGATGTACCCGCCGCCGCCGCGGGGGTCGAGCACCAGCACGGCGTGGACCGCGGAGACCGTCAGGCAGTCGCGCGCGAAGACGAGCGAGCAGCCCGTCGGGTGCGCCGCGCGGCCGAGCTGCACTCTGGGCGTCGCGAGCAGCGTGACGGGCGCCGCGGAGTTGAGGCGCTGGGCTGCCTTCGCGGCGGCGGTGATGGGCACGAGGGCGAGCGGGAGGTTTTCGTTGTCGTCGTCCCCGGCGGGGGCGGAGGGGTGGCGGCGGGACGAGGCGTTCTTCGCCTTTTTCGTCATTGTGGGAGTTTTTTTTTTTTTCCTTTTCTCGAAAGGAAGCCCGAAGAGCAAAGCGTCGTTTTTTGAAAGGAAGAGATTGAAACGAAAGCGACGATGGTGACGACGGCTTCCTCTTCTTCGCTCTGTCTGTTTCTCTCGCTCGCTCGCTCTCTCTCTCTCTCTTTCTCTCTCTGTCTGCTTTCTCTTCGCCGCGGCGATGCGTTACTGTGAGAGTGACGCGTGCAGCCGGAGCAAGGAGAAAGGGAGGCGAGGGAGAAAAGGACGCGAGAAGAGGAAGCAGAATGCTTTTTCGGCGTCCGCGAGAAGAGGAAGCAGAATGCTTCTTCGGCGATTTGCAAAAGAGTGAAAATGAAAGACGATGGCGGCGAGGTTCAAAAATCGATAGAAGCAAAAACTTCGAATGCTCTTGTTGCGTCGCGCTCTCGCTTTCCGGGCCTCTATCGGATCAGCGCGAACAGTGGCTCCTGCCTTCTCCTCCTTGACGACGACGACGAAAATGACGGAGGCTGCTCCTTCCCCGTTTGCAAACCCCGCGCTCGACGTGACGGTTGGCCGCCCGCCGCCGCCGATCTCGACCTCGACCGCAAGGACCTTTGTCCTCTTCCACTCCCCCTGCCCCGACGGCGCCTTCGCGGCCCTCGCGGCGTGGCTGCACTTCAGGGGTGGCGAAGAAGAACCAGAACAAGAAGAAAAGGTCGTGTTCGTCCCTCACCGAGTCTACGAGACGATGGAGGTCCCTTCGACGGCTTCTCCGACGCCGGCCTCGTCGTCTCCAACAGCAACGCCGACTTCGCCGCTCTCCTCCCTCTCGGCCGGCGACACCGTCTACCTCCTCGACTACTCCGGTCCGGCGGGCTTCCCGCAGGCCCTGTCGAAAGTGGCGAAGCGAGTCGTCGTCCTCGACCACCACAAGACGGCGGCGGAGCAGCTGGGCGGGGTGATCGAGGGCAAGGCCTGGATGCCGAAGGAGCAGGAGCAGGAGCAGGAGGAGGAGGAGAAGGAGAAGACCGAGGGAGGAGGCGAGGAAGGACTCGAGGGTCTCCGGAACCTCGAGGTGCTGATAGACCAAGACCGCTCCGGCGCCACCATCGCCGTGGCGCACTTCAACCCCTCCCTGACGCCGGGGCTGTCCAAGGCCTTCGCCGCGATCCAGGACGGGGACCTCTGGCGCTGGAGGCTCCCGGACTCCAAGGCCTTTTACGCGGGCTTGCACTCTTCCGGCATCCTGGACGAGAGAGTCACGAGGACGCCGCGGGAGATGCTGCGGAAGCTCTCCGAACTGAACTGGGGAGAGACGGTGGAGAGGGGCGCCGGGGAGGTCGCCGAGAGGGACCGGGCCGTCGCCGCCGAGGCCGACAGGGCGTTCGAGGTCGAGCTCCGGGGGCCCGCCGCCGCCGCCGCCGCCGCCGGCGGAGCTTCTTCTCCTTCGGCGGGCGTCTCCTTCGGTCGCGCCCTAGCCGTCGAGGTGGAGCCCGAGCAGGCCGGCCTGAGGTCCCTGCTGGGCAACGTGCTCGCCGCGAGGGCCAAGGAGTGGAAGGAGAAGGAGAAGGAGGAAGGGAAAGGAGGAGCAGGGATGAGGTCTGTCGGCGTCGTCGCGTACCGAGAGCCCGGCATGATGAAATCCGAATCCTCCCCCTCCGACGAAGGAGAAAGCCTCATCAAGGTTTCTCTGCGGTCGATCGGGAACGACGAGGACACGACGCCGGTGTCGCAGGCGCACGGGGGCGGTGGGCACAGGAACGCGTCGAGCTTCCTGATGCCGGCCAGGGAGTTTGCGAGCTGGAAGGTTTGAACGAGAGAAAGGGTTTTCTTTTCTTTCTTTTTTGCAGCTCTCTCTCTTCTTCTCTCTTTCGTTTCGAGAACCTCCGTCCTATTCTTTGTAACAAACGGTTTCGAGATGTAACAAGTGCATTCATTTTCATTGCTGAGAGAGAGAGAGAAGAAGAACAAGAAGACTTCACCCGCCTTTTTTCTTCGGAGCCTCCTTCGGCGCCGCCGCCTTTCTCTTCGCGGCGGCGTTCCCGTCGTTCTCGCGCCTGCTGCGGCCGACTTCTTCGACCAGCAGCCTGAGCCTCTCGCGCTCCTCCTCGGCGAACGAGGGCGTGACCTCGCGGAAGAGCTGCTCTTCGATCTCGCGGTAGGGGAGGCCCTTGGAGCGTCCCGCTGCGATCCGCTCTGCTAGAGCTGGTGTAGAGAATTTGTTTGTGCGAGAAAGATGCCACAAGCTCGAAGAGGTCAGGGTTATGTTTCTTTGCGATCTTTTAGGGTCGACGGCGCGCAAAAAAAAAAAAATTTGAACTTTTTCTGTTCTCTTACCGAGAATGTAAATCCCGCAGTCGCTGGCATTCCCCTGCCTCGGGCACCGGCCCTGCACGAAGTTCAGCACCCGCGTCGGCGCGACGCTCCTCGTGCGGGAGGCCGCGGCGTCGAGCCTCCGCCGCTGCCGCAGCCTGCGGCTTCGCTCCTCGGCGCCGCCGTCGGCGGCGTCCAGGTCCTCCGTCGCTGCCGCTTTCTCCTCCGCTGCTGCTGCTTCTCCTTCGATGTCGTCGCCCTCGAGGATCAGGTGCTCCTCTAAAGCAGAAGAGAGTTCCTTCGCGCAGACCATGTTTTTGTAACCCAGGGAGTCGTAGGCCCGGAAGACCGGCTTGCTCTTGTTTTTCGATACGTTCTCGCCGCCGCCATTTTTCTTCCCGCCGCCGCTGTCGGTGCCGTTGTCCTTCTTCTCGCCTCTTCCTCCTCCGTTGCTCTCCTCTTCTCCTCCTCTTCCTGCTGCTCCTGCCGTCCCGACCTCTCCGCCCTCGCGGTCAAACACCAGCAGGGACCAGTGGCTTCCCCCTCCGGCGCGGGCGAGGTTGCTGGTGGGGTGGCGGTGGGGGTGGGTGGGGGGGAAGGTTGTGAGTTTCTTTCGATTTCGACCCCGATGACCACGGAAAGAAAAAAAGGGAGAAACCCGAGAAAGAGAAACGTCAACACCGCACCGGTTGTCATTCACGGGCAGGAAGACGAGGTCGGCCTTCGCCAGCTTCAGCGGGCCCGCGACGGCCGACGCGCCTCCGTGGGCGCAGAGGAAGGAGGCGGAGGCGCCGACGAAGACCGTAGAGGGCTTCGCGTCTTCTTCTTCTTCTTCTTCTTCTTCGTCATCTTTTGCTTCTTCTCCTTCTTCTTCTGCTGCTCCCGACGACGAGGGCGAGAAGCGCTGCGAGAGGTGCTCAAAGTAGAAGTCGATGATCTGTTTTTTTTGTTTCGTTCGTTGTTTTGTTTGTTCGAGGAGGTTGAGCTTTGTGTGTTTCGAGAGGGGCTAGTAGAACGATCGATGAAAAGAAAGAAAGAGACGGCAAACGTTGTGATTTCTCGTCCCTTATCCGTTGGTCTTCATCCACTCATGCACTCGCCTGGTCGTTGAGCCACTCGTCGAGCGTCTCGACATCCTCGGTAGATAGGAGAATGTCGCCCAGCGAGGCGACGATTGTGTTGGACATTTTTCTTTTTCTTCTGTCTCCGCTTGTCACCGCTTTCCCTCCTCTAGCTGAGTTTCGCTCTTTCGTAGCTTCTCAAGAAAGATGAGAGAAAGAGAGAGGGAGTGAGAGCGGACAGGGCCTAAGTGTACCAAGGGCGCTGAGCGTGCTGAGAGAGAAAGAGAAGACAGAAGCGCGCCCGAGAAGGTAAGGTCTTTTTTTCCAGCGATTGAAAAAGAGAGTAAACAGAGAGCTAAAAAAAAGCTAGCCTCCGCTGCCACCGCCGCAGTTTGCCTCGACCTTTCTCGCTCTCCAACTCACTTTCTTGAAACGCCTGCAAATGTTTTAGCTCCTGTATTCTTTCTCTTCTTCCTTGTCTTTCGTTTTTTTCCCAGCGCAAGGTGAGAGGCAAGAGAACCACTTTGCTCCCTTTGCAACTCGAGAGAGCACGAGACAAAACGCGACAAGACGAGGAAGAGACCCTCCCTAGTTTCTTTTTTGAGGTCGCCATGGCTTCCTCTTGCCCTTGCTCCAATTTGCCTCTCCTTTCCTCCTTCGTTCCTCACTTTTTGCTTTCTTTTTCCCCTCTTCTTCTCCCATAGACAGGAAGAGAGAGGCAGATAGATTGCTCCGGCTTGCACTTTTTGAAACGACAAGAGGAGGCGCGCGAAAAAGAAAAGCAGCTCGAACGATGATGCATGCCTCCGCGGCGACGACCGCGGCGGCGCCGACAGGCTTGGCGGCCACCTCTCATCTCGTCGACGACTCGCCTGGCCCGCTGCTCCACCTCCACCGCGGCGGGCAGCAGCTCCGGCAGCAGCAGCAGCAGCAGCAGCCCTTCTCTCACCACCACCACCACCGCCACGGCCAACACCTCTCCGACAGTACTCCGAGGGCAGGACCCTTCCCCCGGATGCCCTGCTTTGACTCGCCGGCCGGCGGCTTCGCGGGTGTCGCCGCGGGAAACGTCTCTGTCTCGCTCGCGGCGGCTGCGGCTGCGGGGGGAGCAGCTGCAGCAAAGCAGCAGCAAAGTCTCGTCTCCCCTGCGCTCCCCTGCGCTTCTTCCGCTGCGGCCCTGGCCGAGCTCCGGGCCACGCACGCCTCCCTGACGGCGGAGGTCGCCGCCGCCGCGGCGTCGGCTGCCGCGGCAGAGGCAGAGCTCACGGCGCTGGCGGCGCGGGTCTCTACGCTCGCGAGGAGGAAGAAGAGTGGCGTGGAGGAGTCTCCGCTGCTCTTCTACTGTGGATCGTCCCCTCCTGCCCCCTACCTGTCCATCGTCGACGCGACGGCGGAGGGAGCACCACCACCAGCAGCAGCAGCAGCAGCAGCAGCAGCAGCAGCAGCAGCAGCAGCTGCAACAACGACGACACTATCAGGAGGAGCAGCAGCAGCAGCGGCAGCGGCGGGCCAAAGCCTCCTCCTCCGCTGCCCGGGAGCGGCAGCCTGCCGCGGCCGCCTCTGCGGCGGTCCCCCGCCACACGCAGTCCGAACAGAGCAGGGAGCTTCCGCGACCAGGGAGCAGCTGCAGGCGGCCGCGTCGAGGCTGGCGCAGGCAGAGGCCATCGCCGCGGCGGCGCTCGCGGTCAACGGCGGGCGCGCGCCGGCCGCGCTCGTCGACCTTTTGGGTTTGGCGGCGAGACAGGGGCACAAGCAGCAGCGGGAGAGGGTCGAGCGGCTGCCGGAGAGGATCGAGCGGCAGCAGCAGTGGGAGAACTCGGCTCAGCAGGAGGGCAAGAGGGTACGAAAGGCCAAGGCGGCGGCAGACGTGGCTGAGGTGGCTTAGAGGAAAAAATAGACGAAGAAAAAGACCTCTTTGCCCCCTCCCTCCCTCCCACCCTTTCATTTGAGTCTCTTTTTTTCTGTTTGCTTTGCGCCCTCTGCTCTTTTCTCTGGCGTTCTTTCTGCTCTCTCGCTCGCCCCGTAAAAAAAAAACTTGAAAATGGTAGAGAGAGAGGTCCTCTTCTCTCTCTTCATTTTTATTCCCCGCACAGAATCTCTCAAACCGCCACAGCAGAGAGAGAGAGAAACCTATCCGCAATTGAACCAAGTTCGCTCGAACTGCCCCCGTGTGTGTGAAGCTGAAAATTAAAGAAATAAATAAAGAGGAGAAGAGTAAAGAGGTCGAGGTTGAGGTTGAGGTCGAGGTCGAGGAGAGGAGCGCGAGCGAAAGAAAAAAAACCAAAATCCAAACAGAAAAACTCTCGATTGCCTCTCATAATTTTCAGAGGACTAGATTGAACAAGAAGAAAAAAAGCTTTCCGTTCCTCTTTCTCCCGTCAGAGAGCGCGCGAGAGAGAGTACACCAAACCATGGCCACGCCCTTCGAGAAGGCGGCGGTCTCCTCGGTGCCTGAGGGAAACGGCTCCGCGGCGGCCCCGGCGGCGCCCCCGACGCACGCGGCAGTGCCGACGTCCAACGTCGCGCCGCTGACTTCGGGCGCTGCTGCTGCTGCTGCCGCCCCGGCTCGCTCGGCGACGCCCGGAGGAGGCGGCCTCCCGCGCGTCGGCTCGGACGAGCCCATGCGCAGGCCCATGTCCAAGCGCACCAACTCTCTCTCGGACCTGAGCAGGTGAGTTTCTTGCATTGGCGGAGGGAAGAGAGAGAGAGCGGAGAGAGAGAGAGAGAAAAGGAGTTGAGCAATGGGGAGAGAGAGCACGCCGACTGAAGCAGCACCCTTGCCTCCTCCTTCCTTGTCTTGCCTCTCTCCCTGGCTTCTTCTCGTGTCTCTCTCTTCCTCCCTTAATCTGGCCGCTCTCTATGAACCCCAGCTCAAGGGATTGGAGTTGAAGCGCCAGAAGAAGCAGAAGAGGACGCAATGAGGGAAAAGAGATTGTGGCGCACCTGCTTTTTGCTCTCTTTCTCCCTCTCTCGCCCGTCTTTTTGTTTCGACGAGATTCCCCTCGCTGTCGGATGCTCTGGCTCGCCAAGCTCTGCTTTTGGCCGCTCGCACGACGAGAGGAGATTGCAGAGGTCACACTGGGCGTGGGGACAAGGGCCGTGCAATGCTCCTGGGACCAGCGGAGCGCGCCTTTCGATGGCCGTTTTTTTCCCCTGCTTATTTGAAAAGCTTTGGCTCTCGCCTGCGACTGGCTTTCTTCGACCTCCACCTCCACCTCGTCTTCTTGTTTGCTCCTTCTCCTCTCTCCTGGCCTCTCGCCCCCCCTGGCCTCTGCTCTTGCAAACCAGGGGCCTCTGTGCTCGCGCGCAGAAGACCAAAGAGAAAGCGAAAAAGAAAGAGGCGGAGGAAGAGGTCGAAGGAGAGAGGGGGAAGCAGGTTGGAAAGAGATGGGCATGCGATCCCTCCGACGAGGTTGAAGAGAGGCAGGCCATCTTGGAATGCTCTTTCTTTCAACCTCCCCTCTCCCGCCCCTCGCTTTTCTCCTTTCCCCTGCCTCCGCGCTCCCAAACTAAGCCCGGGGCGCCGTCGAGCAAGGGCTCCTCTCGGCTCTGGCCCGGGAAAGATGTCGGAATGGGCAGGGCAGAGAGGAGCCGCGGGCTTGGAAACGGCGGCATGCCTCGAAACACCTCGAACGCGAATCGCCGCCGGAAACAGTTGGGAATTCGAGAAAAACCTCAGCGACCCCTCCTTTTTTTCTTCCTCTGTCTCTTTTTTTTCTCACTCTCTTCCCTCTCTTTCAAAAAAAAAAAAACTCCAGGCAAGGCTCCAACCCGCTCAAGATGGGCATTCCCAAGCGCGTCCCCTCGCTCAACTCGCAGGTCGAGGCCCGCTGCCGCGAGATGGGCGGGGACCGCGCGATCCACTCGGTGCTCGTCGCCAACAACGGGCTCGCGGCCGTCAAGTTTATCCGCTCCGTGCGGTCGTGGGCGTACAAGACCTTTGGGAACGAGCGTGCCGTGGCGATCGTCGCGATGGCGACGCCCGAGGACATGCGGATCGACGCGGAGCACATCCGGATGGCGGACCAGTTTGTCGAGGTGAGTTGAAGGTTTCCTCCTTTCTGAGCTCGAGTTTTTTTCTCTTTCTTCTCCCTTATCATTCCGCCTCGTTCTTTCACTCACTCGCTCCTCATTCTCTCTTCTCTCTCCCTCTCTATAATAAAAAACAATGCTAGGTGCCCGGCGGCTCCAACAACAACAACTACGCCAACGTTCCGCTCATCGTCCAGGTCGCCGACCGCGCCAACGTCGACGCCGTCTGGCCAGGGTGAGAGAAAGTTTTTTTTCTCCCTCTCTTTCTTTCTTCCCCTTATTCCTTCCTTTCGACTTTCTTCGGCGCAAACCTTTTCTCTTCTCCTTTTTCTCTTCTCCCGCGGGGAAAATGCTCACCTCTCTTCTCTCGCCCCCCCCTTTCTCTCCCCTCTCTCTATCTCAGGTGGGGCCACGCCTCGGAGAAGCCCGAGCTCCCGACGGCCCTGGCCGAGACCCCCTCCGGCATCCGGTTCCTCGGCCCCCCCGCCGCCCCGATGGCCGCCCTCGGGGACAAGATCGGCTCGACGATCATCGCGCAGGCCGCCGGCGTGCCCACCATCCCCTGGTCGGGCACGGGCGTCGCCGTCGACTTCGCGAGCTGCGCGGGCGTCATCCCGCCCGACGTCTACGACTCGGCCTGCCTGCACTCGATCGACCAGGCCGTCGAGGCCTGCAACCGCATCGGCTACCCCGTCATGCTCAAGGCGTCGTGGGGCGGCGGGGGCAAGGGGATCCGCAAGGCCGGCTCTGACGAGGAGGTGCGCGCCGTCTTCGGGGCCGTCAAGGGCGAGGTGCCCGGCTCGCCGATCTTTGCGATGAAGCTGGCGCCGCCGTCGCGCCACCTCGAGGTGCAGCTGCTCGCCGACGCGCACGGGAACGTCACGTCGATCTACTCGCGCGACTGCTCCGTCCAGCGCCGCCACCAGAAGATCGTGGAGGAGGGCCCCGTGTCCAAGGCCCCCGCGGAGACGCTCCGCGAGATGGAGCGGTGCGCGCGCGCGCTGGCCAGGGCGGTCGGCTACGTCGGCGCCGCGACCGTTGAGTACCTCTACTCGCTGGGCACCGGCGAGTTCTTCTTCCTCGAGCTCAACCCGCGCCTGCAGGTCGAGCACCCGGTCACCGAGTGGATCTCCGGGGTCAACATCCCCTCCTGCCAGCTGCTGGTCGGCATGGGCGTGCCGCTGTACCGCATCCCGGACGTGCGCCGCATGTACGGCAAGGACCCGGCCGGCGTCGACGCGATCGACTTTGAGGAGGACCAGCAGGTGCCCCCGCTGGGCCACGTCGTCGCGGTGCGCGTGACGAGCGAGGACGCCAACGACGGGTTCAAGCCGACGTGCGGCAACATCGACGAGCTGTCGTTCCGCACCAGCCCCGAGGTCTGGGGCTACTTCTCGGTCAAGTCGGGCGGCGGCATCCACGAGTTTTCGGACTCGCAGTTTGGCCACCTGTTTGCCAAGGGCGAGACGCGCGAGGCGGCGATCCGCTCGATGGTGGTGGCCCTCAAGGAGGTCAAGATCCGCGGCGAGATTCGCACGATCGTGGACTACGCCTCCGAGATGATCCAGTCCCCGGACTTCGTGGGGAACGAGGTCCACACGGGCTGGCTCGACTCGCGCATCGCGAGGCACGTCAGGGCCGAGAAGCCCGCGTGGTACCTGGCGGTCATCGCGGGCGCGCTGCTGCGCTGCCTCGACGAGGTCGCGGCCGTGTCGGGCGAGTACCTCGGCTACCTCGAGAAGGGGCAGCTGCCGCCTGCCAAGCTGACGCTGACGAAGTTCGACACGGCGTTCGTGCTGGATGGGATGAAGTACGAGCCGAGGGTCGTGCGCAAGGGCCCACAGGCGTTTACCGTGTTTTTGGGGTCGGGGCCGAGGCCGACGTCGGTCGACGTCGTCGCTCGGAGGCTCAACGACGGTGAGATGGTTTTTTTTTCCGAGTTTTTTTTTCTTCTTCTCAAATTTCTTCTTTTTCTTTCTGCCCCCGAAAAAAGCTCACCCCACGCACAAAAAAAATCACGTCTCCCCCCTCACTTACCTTTCGCTCGCTCTCCCTCCCCCCCCAAACCCTTTTTTCTCTTTCAGGCGGGCTCCTCGTCCAGGTCGACGGGGGGTCCCACGTCGTTCACTCGGAGGAGGAGGCGGCGGGCACGCGCCTGACGATCGACTCGCTCGTCTGCCTGCTCGCGTCCGAGGCCGACCCTTCGCGCCTCGTGTCGCCCTCGCCGGGCAAGCTCGTCCGCCACCTGGTGACCGACGGGGAGCACGTCGGCGCGGGCGAGCCCTTCGCCGAGATCGAGGTGATGAAGATGCTGATGCCGCTCAGCTCGCCTGCGGCGGGCATCGTCAACTTCAGGGTGCAGGAGGGCTCGGCGATGGCCGCGGGCGACCTGATCGCGCAGCTCGACCTCGACGACCCCACGGCCGTCGAGCGCGCCGAGCCCTACGCCGGCGGGTTCCCCGAGCTCGGGCCCCCGCTGGTCCACTCGCAGGGCGTCGACCACAGGTTCGCGCAGGCGGAGACGGCGGCGAGGATGATCATGGCCGGGTACGACCACCCCGTCGACGCCGTCGTCGCCGACCTGCTAGCCTGCCTCGACGACCCCGCGCTCGCGCTGCTGCAGTGGACCAACGTCTTCAGCGTGGTGCAGACGCGCCTGCCCGTGGAGCTGGCCAACGAGCTGGAGCGGCTGGCCGCGGCGCACGAGCAGGACCTGATGTGCGCGGTGGGGTCGGGCAGCGACGACGGTGGCGTCGACGTCAACGCCGCGATGAACGCCGCGATCGCCGCCAACGCCCACGCCGCCGCCGGCGGCAACCTCGCGCGCACCGCCTCCTCCTCCGGGGGGGGCGGCGGCGGCGGCGGCTCCTCGCTCGAGTTCCCGGCTCGCGCCCTGCTCGCGGCCATCAAGGCCGCCGTCGACGCCGCGGACTCGCCCGCGGACGCCGCGGCGATCGCGGCGCAGGCCGAGCCCCTCGTGAAGGTCGCGAGGGCGCACCAGAGCGGCAAGGAGGCCTACGCGCGCGCCGTCGCGACGGAGCTCTTTGAGGATTTCTTGGCCGTCGAGGAGCGGTTCTCTCCCTCGGCCGCCGCGGCCGCGGCCGCCAAGTCCGCTGCTGGCGGCGGCGGCGGCGTGGATGTCGCCGCCTCCTCTGCCGGAGGGGACGCGGC
>Ga0315289_10002747_pt1 | contig 26886 bp, 15 predicted proteins | sample YL17G11_40_MG_FD_203452 | JGI IMG/M metagenome (GOLD analysis project Ga0315289, IMG submission 203452) | Sediment microbial communities from Yellowstone Lake, YNP, Wyoming, USA - YL17G11_40 | ecosystem: Environmental > Aquatic > Freshwater > Lake > Sediment | place: USA: Wyoming | collected...
CAGACGCCGATATTGATTTCGCTTTTCATTCCTGTTTCAGCGCTGTTCCTGGTATGCGGCATTATGGCCGGACCCAATGCCGAAACGGGGATGGGAATTGTGTCCGATGGAGGACTATCAGAAGGGATTGTCGGAGCCATCCGAAGGATCGACCTGGTCAACGATGTTGTCCAGACCGCAACCAATAGTCTGGGCAATGGGAGCACACCTCGCTTTTCTCCTGATGGGAAAAAATTCTGTTTCTTGCGGAACGGCAGCGGGCCAATTGTCATTGCAACTATTGATGGCCAGGAGGTGCGGACCATCAGCGTTTCAGGAATAAATTCCAGTTGGTCAAATCTGAGTTGGACTAACGGGGGAATCTGGCTTGGGGTCAGCGGAAAACTTACCAAATACGATACTTTGGGAAATCAACTCGATTCATGGTCCATGGGCGGCAATAATGCCCGGGGAATAGTATCGCAAAATGAAATAACCGGAGGTTCGGTCAATACTTCATACAGACCGGTCGTATTTCAAATGAGAAGCCATACCGTAGTCAATGCGCCTCTTAATACCGACGGATGCAGCGTCTGCCCGAGTCCCAATGGCTTGCTTCTTACTAATAATATCATGAATAGTCCCGACAACAATGGAGTCCACCGGACCATGCGGCTTATTGACACTCTCGGCAATCAGGTGCGACTTTTAAGGGTCCAGGACATCACTAAGTTCACTGCCTCAAACATGCATGGTGATGGTCAATGTTTCTCGGGAAATAGTAATGATTGGATCTGCATACCTGTGGGACCCGGAGGCACCGATATTGAGCAAAACGCTTCCGCATGTATTTACAACATCAACGATGGGAGAAAATTTTGCCTTAAAGATAATTCCACCAGCAACGGCGTTTTCTGGCAAATCTGGGACTACTATTCAGGCTACGCGCCGGGCGGCGCCGCAACGCCGACGCTGCAGGTGTCTCCTGCTTCATTGAGTTTCGCCGCCGATTCGGGCAAAACTCCCAACAGTCAGAATGCAACGGCATCAACGCCCGCGGGTTCTTTGGCCGGGCTTGCCGTCAGCGGCGGAACAGCGTGGCTGACCGTGACCCCCGCGGCTTTTTCCGGCCAAAGCATCAGCATCGTCAACGCAATCAACATGGCGAACCTGGCGCCGGCCACCTATAATGCCACAATCACGGTCAGCACGACGAATGCAGGCAGCAAAACCTATGCCGTCTCTCTCGTCGTAACCAGACCCGCGGTTGTCAAGGTATTGACATCCATGACGGTATCTCCCAGACAGTACACCGTTGCCGCGGGATCGCCGATCGGCTTTAATGCCACCTGCAAAGATCAATCAAACAACTACTTTGCAGGAGCGACTATCGGTTGGTCCGCAAGCGGCGGCGGCACGATCGGTGCAACGAGCGGCGTATATACAGCGGCCGCAGCGCCATCGAATGGGCCGCACCGGATCATCGCCACGGCAACGGCAGGCGGCGTAACGCTGCGTGACACTGCCTTGCTTATCGTTTCACGGGCGAAAAACGCTTCAATTCACAGGAGAATCGATTGCGGCTCCAACGCCCTGCTTCCAACAGGATGGGAAACCGACGACGCCTATGTCACCGGCGGTTCCGATGGCGGGAATCTCGCGACCGTATCAACCGCGGGTGTCTGCGGCGCCGCTCCCGCGGATGTTTACCGCACTATTCGTACGGGAAACCATTCGTATCTCGTTCCATTGACAATACAAGATCCTTATACCGTTCGCCTGCATTTCGCCGATTCCAAAGATACCCTGCGGCATATGGCATATTCGATTCTCGGCAATAGTGTTCTGATCGATTTCAGTCCTTCCGCGTTGGCGGGAGGTGCGAATAAAGCGCTTGCGCTCGATTTTCCGGTCATCGTCCAGGACCAGAGGGGCCTGTCCGTCAATTGCAGCGCTGCTGCCGGAGGAAGCGTATTCGAGGCGGGAATTGAAGTCATGCGAAATATCCTCCAGGCCCATACGCTGCTTTCCCCTCTTGGCGGCGAAAAGTACTCAGTAGGTCAGACCGTACAGATCAAATGGGTTGGTGATACAATGGCCATCACCCAAACCTACATTGAGCTATCAATCGATAATGGCAAGACCTATAATAATTTTACCGGAGAATACGGATTGAAAAGGATCGACATGGGCACTTCATGGGGAACATACGGCTGGAAGATCCCGGACACTTTGGACACTGATAACGGCCGGATCGCCACGGTTTCGCCAACATGCCGGATTCGTATTCGAGCGTACGATGTGGGCAATCATTTGCGCGATATGTCTGATAGCGCCTTCACCATCTCAGCGCAGGCCACGGCAATTCCTGGAACCAGGCCGGCTCAGCGTGCCGATCGGCTTGAATATCGGAAATTAGGGAATGGCATGAAGATAAATGCAGTATCGAGCAGCGCATTTGTCATAGATATCTTTGCCGTTTCGGGCGAACGCCTGCATTCACTAAGCGGAAAAGGACGTTGCGCCTTTTTTCTGCCCAAATCTTCCGGAGTGGCGATTATTCGTATGAAGGCCGGAAACGGGACAACCTTGTCAAAAGCAACTATTGAATGATCGGCCGGGCGGCCGGGAATGCTGCTGACCTATGATCTGGCGGGGAGAGTCATCGACGTCATCAAGGAACGCTCCGCCTCTTCCGGCATTCACCGGGCGCTGATACCCCGGAGCGCCTGTTCCGCGGGCATTATCTGCATCGAACTCCGCGCGGAGGGAAAATCCCTCAGGAGCGTGGCGATCCCGTTCTGATCGCGGCGATGCCCGCGCCAAACGCCTCGGATCCGCTCTGCTCTTTCCGTTGTTTTTTGCCAATTCAGCATCTATTTTGACTGCAGGACGGCTTACAATACTCGTTTTGCGCGCCTCTGGGAAGTGCACTCAGTTCATACACCTATGTTCCGTTGCCGGCGAACTTCTGCACCATAATTCCACTGCGACTCCGTATGTCACCGATGCGACTGATAGCAGTGCTCAAAAATCCGATGTTGATCTCATCGCCGACGGAAGGGAGCAACCATGAACAGCAAGCAACGCGTTCACGCGGTACTCGAAGGCAAGCCTGTCGACCGATTCCCGGTGACAGCGATCTACAATTATCTCATCCACGACGACTTCTTCGCCAAAGTGACCGGTGAACCGCAGTGGAAGCTTGACGCATGGCTCAACGCTCCAGACGCGGCCGGGTATTTGCACTACTACCGGAAGATGCGTCAGGCCATGCCCTTCGAAATCCTCCAGCCGCACCCGTGGGCGCCGAATCCGACGTGGTGTGCGCGTCAGGAGTTTGTGATCAAGGACGGCAAGCCATTCCGCCACGACCGCTCCACCAACGAATGGTTCCCCATTGCCGAGACCAAGAGCGGTCATGCACGTGACTACCACGCCAACGAAGATGCGCACGTACGCACCGCCAAAGAGACCGACGAGAAGATCGTCATTCGCACCGCAGAGCAACAGATCGCCGATGGCTTGAACGGCTGGATCGAAGCGGTTGTCTCCGAGTACGGCACAGAGCACTTCATCCTGTCGGGCGGCGTTGTGGGCACGTTTTACGCCTGCGGATGGCAGCTGGGTCAGACCAACGTACTGAGTCTGATGCGCGAGGATCCGGAGCTGGTTCACCACATGTCAAAGAAGGTCCTGGCGCAGAATATCGAAGACATCCGCCGCTTCGCCAAGGCTGGCGGCGATGCCGTCTACATCGACGACGCAACCACGACCAATGACATGATCTCTGTTGACGACTACGAAGAATACAGCCTGCCGTATATAACGCAGATGGTGGCCGAGGCGCACCGATTGGGCCAGAAGGTGATTCTCATCTACTTTGGCGGTGTAGCCGATCGTCTCGAACAGATCGCATCGACCGGCGCAGACGGCTTGGTCATCGAAGCCAGTATGAAGGGATTCACCAACGACATCGAGGTCGCTGTTGCGCGCATCGGCAGGAAGATCACGCTCTTCAGCAACATCGACCCTATTGCCACGCTGCAGGACGGCACCGACGAGCAACTGCGCGCCGAAATCAAGCGTCAGTGCACTGCCGGACGTAAAGGCCGGGGCATGGTGGTCTCGACGGCAAGTCCGATAACGCCCCAGACGTCCGTGGAGCGCATCCGAGCCTTTGTCAAGCATGGCATCGAGATCGGGTCGAACCAGGTGTAGTAGCCGGGCCCGGAAGGCGGACGCCCGGAAACCGACGATTGTGCGCACGGCAGGACATGTCCGTGGATTCACCCTTCGGAACCGCAAAGGAGTCTTTCGTGAACTTGAGGAAATTCGTCTCGCGCTTTCCACTCGGCAGCCACCTCTGCCGCGAACCCATGCCCGCCATGTCGGAGATGAAGACGGACATGGAAACTCTCAAGAAGAAAGGCTTCAATCTTGTCAAGCTCCAGGAGCAGTGGCAGACCGATGAGCCCGTCGAAGGAAAATACGGGTTCTCGCGCTACGAGGAACTCATCGAGTACGCCGCAAAGCTTGACATGGGCGTATACCTCGGCTTCACCTGCGAGCAGGCGCCGCACTGGCTGTGGGAGAAGCATCCCGGATGCCGCATGATCGGCCGCGACGGCCGTCCTGTTGCGTACGAAGCGCAGATCGCGCTCCCGGCCGACGGCAAGCCTGGTCCGTGTTTCGACCATCCGGGCGCGGCAGCGGACATGTGCCGTTTTCTCACCATGGCGGTAAAAACCCTCGGCCGCTTCGAGAATGTAGTGATATGGAATACCTGGCAGGAGATCGGCTACTGGTCGGACTGGCTCGCGGGCAACTCAGTATGTTTCTGCGACCATACCCTGGCGCACTTCCGGTCCTGGCTCAATCGCCATTTCGGCGATCTCGATGCACTCAACCGATCGTGGAATACGCGCTACGACCGATTCGAGGATATCATTCCCACGCGCACCATCAATGCCCGCGGGCCGTTTGCGGTTGATATCGCATGGCAATTTTTCATGGACAACGTGCAAATTCCCGCCGTGCTGAAGGTCCGCGCGCTTGCTATCCGCGCGGCTGATGTGCTCAAGCGCCCGGTATTTGCGCACAAGGGCTCCCCGGCATTCGCCGCGGGCCAGGACTGGGCATACGCGCGCAGTCAAGACTTCCTTGGCGTTTCCTGCTACCCGGCCTGGAGCCCGGGGCACGCATGGGACGACGGGCAGCCCGCACATGGTGAGGAGTGGGACAGGCACCGTGCGCTGTTGGCGGAGATGTGGAACTGTGTGGCATACCGGTGCGACTATACCCGTTCGTCAAATCCCAAAGGCGCGCCTGTCTGGGCCGCAGAATTTCAGGGAGGCCCCATCGGCACGGGATTCCATAAAGGCCGCGTACCTACCGCCGACGACATGCGGCGCTGGATGCTCTCCGCCATGGGTGCGGGGGCAACCGCCGTCTCCTTCTGGGTTTCGCGCGCCGAGATCCAGGCGGGCGAACAGAACGGCTTCGGCCTGCTTGACAGTGAGGGCACGTCATCCGGGCGATTGGAGGAAGCGGGCCGTGTGGGCCGCGCGCTGGATGCCCATGCCGATATCTTTGCGCAACCGACGCTGGAGCCGGCGAAGACCGGCATCATTGTTGACGAATGGAATTTCCAGACCTGCCAGACTCTCGCGCAAGGCGGCAATCTCGACTATGATGTGCGCGGATGGTACCGGTTGCTGTGGGACGCAGGCATTCCGGTCGATTTCGTTGAACTTTCATACGAGGACCCCGCGTCTCTTGCGAAGTATCGCGCATTAGTGCTGCCGTTCCCCCTGGCAATGACCGACGAGAACGCGAACAGGCTTTCCGTATATGTCAAGAATGGCGGCAACCTGATCTCCGAAGCCGCCCCCGGCAGATTGACAGAAACCGGCTTTGCCCGGCGCGGCGAGATCGCACCGGCATTGCGGGAGTTGTTCGGCGTATCGATGAAGAATTTCACTATGGTACGCGAGCCCGATAAAGGCATGCGCTGGTCTTTTGCCCCGCGCACGTGGGGCGAATATCTGGATGCATCCATGCTCAAAGGCGCCGGAGTTCTCAAGAACCATCGCATCCGCGCGAATGTGTACATCGAGACCTTTAGCGTCGCCGATGCCAGGCCCTGCCTTGAGTACGGCAGCGATGTGGCGGGAGTGGTCCGGTCGGCAGGATCGGGGAACGCCTGGCTGCTCGGTACCTACATCGGCCATAACGGCACCGCCCATCGCGACAAAGAATCGGCGGCTTGTGTGCGCGCGATCCTGAAATCGTGCGGCGTGGAACCCGCGCACAAGGGCGCACTTTTGCTTCGTAAACGCGTCACGGAGAAAAAGGAAGCGTGGCTCTTCACTAATCCGACAAATAAAACCGTCACTGAGCGGATCTCGATCAAGGGATGGAAGAAAGCCGCGGATTTGCTGGGCGCAAAGCTTGTCAAAGAAAGATCGTCGGCAAGCCTGACGGTGAAGCCGCTTGATGTGAGAGTGCTTATTGTGGAAAAGTGAAAAGGACCCGCTATGATAACAATTCCGCCTTCGCGGCCGCGGGGGCCCTGCCGGCCGATACATAGATCCTTCCAGGATAGTGAACTATGACATGGGGGTCCCGGGAAACAGACCGCGCGTGAACGGATATGATTTTGCTATCGCAATCCGCTGCATCGTGCATTTACCGCGCATCCCCGTATATCAAACTTCCTGGCCGATTCCCCGCTGCCCTTGACAATGGTAAGCCCGCGATTCGAAAGACGGATCCGCTGCGCGCCGTGAATGGGATTCACAGCACGCGGCGTTATCGTACCGGTGGCCCCGCCGTGTTTTGCCATATAATCCACGATAAACGTCAATGCGGGATGCCAGGTGCCGTCGGCGTTCATGATATGGCCGTCCCGCCACATATGTCCTTCCTGATATCCCCACAGGGTGATTCCCTTGACTGCGGGATGGTCCCAGAAAAGCGGAAAAAACTTCCTGTAATATCCAAGCTGGGTCTGGTCGTCGCCAACGAAATCGAGCTCGCTTATATAAATCGGCAGTCCGGTTGCCGCAAGCCGGTCAAGGTTTCGATGCACGAGCGCGCTATCGGAATTCTCGTAATAATGGCACTGGTCTCCTATGCCGTCGATGAGGTTTCTCGCTTTGAGAAGGTTGGCGATCCTGATATAATCCGTGGTCGCCTGATCGTCCGCGGAAAGCCAGTCGTCATTGAGAATCAGTTTTGCATTCGGACAATATCTGGCGCACGAGTCGCGAACGAGCTGGAAACTGTTGATATACCAATCATATCCGGTTGACCCGCCGCCGCCAAACGCTCCTATAACAGGCGAACTGTTCTCATTGATGACATCAATCATATCGATTTTCGCGCCATAGCGGCTGAGGAACGAACCGACCCATTCTCCCGCCTCCGCTTTCTGCTCCGCATTCGACAAACCGCCGATCCAATTCGGCGCGGATTGTCCCCAGAAGAAGCAGTGTTCCTTAACAAGGAGGTTATGCGCCTCCGCGTAATTGAACATTGCGTCGAGGTTTCCCCATACCATATTGTCCCTGGCGGGTTCGGCGGGCCCCCATTTGCCGGAACCTTCGGGCGTAACCTGGCTGAACAGCTGGGAAAAACTTCTTGGGACGGCTGAAGTATCTTCCCAACGTTGCCATATCGTGCCGAAGAACTTCTTTGGCTGGGCAGCAACCGTGGTCGTGATGATCAGCAGGGCGGCGATAATTGCTGACGTTCTGGCAATCATATTCATGAGACATTCTCCTTATTTAATGATTAATTTCATATGAGCATCATTTGGCGCAAAGGGCACGGCGATCACCGCGCCATGACCCGCCGGCCGCAATGCTTTGAATTCCCCGAACGCCGTTCCAGGCAACACGCCCAGCCGTTTTCCCTGTAGATTGTAAAGCGCTGCCGGCAGGTCCGTCGCGCCGGCTTTTGCCTCAACAAAACGCGGGACCGTGGTCGCGCCGTTATCCAGGAACAGCACCGCCGACGGGATGGTCTCTTTCGCTCCTCCGGGCGTCTGCCACTTGACATCAATGCCTACCCCGCCGCTGCCCTGATAAAACTCAAGCGTGATCGGGTGCATGCCCGCGGCGAGCGTGCGGGTCACGCTGCGTTCGCCCTGGGTCCAGTTCGCGCGCAGGATTTCTGACCCGTCAATCTGCAGGGACGCCTCATCGTCGATGGTCATGAAAAACTTGTACTGGCCGTCGGATGGGATGCGGATATATCCCGTAAATCGAAGGGCGATGTTCGTGGCGCGGGGCGCGACGCTGAGGTTGAAATTATCGGTGATGCCCTCCGATGTCGGCGTGAGAGTGGAGAAATTCGGCAAAGCGCTGAAGGCGCCGGCATAGTAGGCATAGTGGAGCCCCGAAGTCCGGTTCGATACCAGCACCTGCGCGGTGCCGTCTTTGGTCTGGCCACCAAGCGTCATTCGTGACGTAACCGAAAACGGGCCGCCTTCGATCGCCCCGGCGGTGAACAGGCCGGAGGCGCTGACTGCGCCGCCGCCACTTGTCAACCAGGAAATCGCCGTGGGGACCGTTTGCAGGACGATGCCGTATTCGCTGACCGGTTGCGCGGTGAACTGCAGTGTCTGCCCGGGCTTGAGTGCGGTGTACGAAGGCGATACGGAGACGGAGGCAAACGCACCGGGCAGATTATCAATGGCAGGCTTTTTATCGAAGTTGAGCCATGCCGAATCGTCCGCATAGAGGCAATCCGCCCACTGCGACCATAGGATCATGTATTTGTCGCATATTCCTGAGAAATCTTTGTAGTAGCGGTGCCGCGAGGGGACATCGGTCCGTGACCAGACGCCCCATTCGTTGATGGTCCCGAACCGGCGGTTCTGCGCCAGCCAGTCGTGAAAGACCTTCAGGTCCGCGTCCATTCTTGTCGAATCGTAAACGCTGGGGCCGGGATAGATGAGCCCCTGATACGGTTGCCCGGCCCAGGATTCACCATCACAGCAGAATGCGGGAGGAATATAGAAATGGCAATTGTAAACGCAATTGGGGTCGGCAAGGACCTTGCAGCCGCCAACGATCGAGGGGATGTCGTACCAGGAGTTTAGGAAGCAGCACACGATCGTATGATTGGGCGCCACGGTGCGTATCGAGTCAACCACGCGCTTCTGCAGCGCGTTGAACTGGTCCGCGGTTGGCCCGCCCGGCTCATTGATGAGCTCAAAGGACACGTACTCCGGGTCCGTCTGTGCGAGTCCTTTTGCATAGAATTTCCAGAAGTTCGCCATGTCCGCGCCGCCATTATCCATCCAGCCGCCGCCGTGCAAAGAGCCGCCGGTACCATAGTGGAGCAGATCGAGGATGAGCATGAATCCCTCTTCCTTGGCAACCTGGCAATATCGCTTGAACATATCCACGCCGGCCTGGCTGGGGGTCGTGATGTTCCCGTTGGTACAGACGTCGCTGATGTTCGTATAGAGACGGACATTGCGGAACCCCATGGCTTTCTGGGTCTGGATCCAGGTGCGGACCTGCGTGTCGGTCCAATTCACCCAGTGGTGGCCCCGTCCGCGCGTCAGCCGCTGCAAACGGGAATACGGCACCGTGGATTGGGAAAATGCTTCGGAGGCGAAGAGGGACAGGATTGATACCAGCAGCAATGCCTTTGCAATGGAAAATCCGCGAAGTCTGTGATGATCGCGCATGGTGCGCTCCTTCCATGATGATGGTTCCAACGACGGACCGTTCCCGCCGTGTCGTCCGTCCATAGCGGGTTGCGCATTAAAATAAGGAAGGAGAACCATCCTATGGCGAATAATAATTCATTTAATTATATTAATGTTCAAATCATTCAACATGGATACGGAAGATGAATCAACCGCGCCCCGCCTTTAACCAGGCCCTCTCGTACTTGCGCGCGCATTGCACGAAGCAAACGCTGGCTCCCGGCCGGCGGCTGCCGACAGTCCGGGAGTTGGCGAAAAACGCCGGCGTTTCTCCCCCCACCCTCTGCAAAGCGCTGGCCATGCATCGAATGCAGGAGGATCTATCCATCAGCCCTCGGCGTGGGATCTATATCAAAGCTCCGGCAATTCCGCCGGAAATCAGGGCCGCCGATCGCGCGGAGGAAATCGCACTGAACATCACGCGCGATATCGCGGAAGGACGGTATTCAAAGAGGCAAGCGCTCCCATCTTGCAAAGAACTCCAGGAGCTCTACGGCGTCTGCTATGCCGTCATGATCAGGGCGCTCCAACGGCTCATCAGGCGCGGCATTCTCGTCCGATATAAAAAGCACTATTCCATTCGCGCCGCCCGCGGCGGAAAAGCCGGTTTTTCCGTCCTGTTTATCGTCAGCAAAGGGATCTTCGACCAGATCGAAAAATTCGGGTTCCTGCGCACGCGCATCTATCCCCTGTTGCACGCCATGGAAGAGGATTGCATGCGCAGGAACCTTCGATTGATCGTGCGGGGATTTTCCAACGAGGTTGCTATAATGAAAGGATTGCGAGACGTCGTGGGCGCTGCGATTCTGTTCGATCCGCATTTCCCGCCGGTTGAAAAGGCGAATGCCCTGGTGCGCGCGCTTATGCGCACCGGTATTCCCATCTTCCTTTTCGAAGGCGCGGAAAAAGCCGTCTTTGGCGATCTGCCGCCGAGTACCAGGCTCTATTTCCCGGAGTACCTGGGTACGAAGCCGGGCTATGAAACCGGCCGGTTCCTCATCGAGCGCGGCCATCGCCGGATCTGCTTTTTTGCGCATGAGCCGGGCCTGGAATGGTCCGATACGCGGCTGCAAGGGCTGGAGGAGGCATTCTCTTCCGCTGGAATCAAGAACGCAGTCACCGTTTTTTATGGAGCAAACCCCGGAAATATTCCGATCCAAAAAGGCATTGTCGCGGAAAAAGGGCCGGCGCTGCCTGTCGCGGCGGTCCGTCGGATGAATCTGGTGGACCGGCATATCAACGCACTGCGCAACGAATTCGGGTCTTCGCTTTTCCTTGAGCGCGCCATCAGCCATCTGGAAGAACTGAAAATCGACTGCAAAGGGTCATGGAGCCGTTTTATCCCTCTCTGTGAAGAAGCGTTGCGGCTTGATGACGCAACGGCATGGGTCGCGGCCGAAGACCAGATCGCCATCTATGCGCTGCTGCCCTTTCTGCACCGGCGCCGGATCAACGTTCCCGTGCGCCTTTCCGTCATGGGCTTCAACAACATCCCCGAATCGCTTTCCGCTGATTTGACGACCTATGATCTGAATATCTCATCCGCCGGCCTGGCCGCCATTGACCTGTTTCTCTTTCCCGAACGCAGGCGCGCGTATGTTGACAAAGGCAATATCGCCAGAAGGGGCGGCTATATCGTGGATCGGGGATCGGTGGGAAATTCGGCTCGGACTATGGCAAAGGTGACTTGACGCGGCCATCCTTCCTTCCCGCATTTAAAATGGTGATTGACGCCGGCGGAATCGATGCCCTATGGAATCAGGATACGGCGGCAACGTGTGCGCCACTCGCCCGAAGTGCCCGCCTATAAAAATCGCCGCCGTGCCTTCTGTTAGGGACACGGCGGCGCTACCGACAGTGCTGCGGGCATTTTGGGCTGGCGTTGTTGTTTGCTGTTTGGGCACCCCTGTCTTCTGTTTTGCGACGCGCTCTTTGGGTTACTGTCTTGGCGGTGGTGTCCTGATTCTTCTTTTCTTTGCGACAACCCTTCTTGTTGTATATCTGTCTTTTTATGCAGTGCCCCCTCCAAAATTAGAAACTATGGGCAATAGTGGACTTTTGAAATGATCGTATTTCCCTTCCCTGTATTCAGTCTAATAAGATACATACCAGAATTAAGGCTTGCTATCCCAATTCGGTTACCTTGAGTTTGCCCCATCTGCACAACCTGACCAGAAACCGACATGATGCTGTACGATTTGGCAGCGTTACCAAGTCCATTCACATAAATTGATTTGCTCAAATAATTGATAGAAAAAATGACATTGGGTAAAGAACCATTCTTCATGAATTCATTCAGTGTACTTGTTGAGCTTAACACGCCTTTGTAAATCCAGCTTGTATTGTGTGATGTATCATTGGCGCAATCATAGCCGCCAAAATAATAGGCTCCGGGCTCCTGTGCGAATGGCGATTTGCAGATGGTGCGGCACGCTCTAAGTCTCTGGCCATTGGGAAGCGGATTACTATTGTCAAATATATCCCCATATTTGTACGTGCCGTCCTGATAGCGGACAAGAAAGTGCGAACCATTGTAGGGATGCGTTTGATATTGCGGGTGCTCAACCCAGAGACTTTGCCACCAGATTTTTTGTCCGTTGAGTGTGTCCGGAACGAAATAATTGTATGCCGATAATGACGGACCCCGAAATGGCGTGTTCCACTGAGTGGAAAAGAATCCCCTTATGTCCAGTTCAATCGTAACTGCGTTGCTCTGCGCTGGATCGATTATTTCCACCACGCCGGGATTCGCTCGCGTTCCTATGATGACGTTCCGCGCTGGATTTACCGGATCGGGAACACAGGTAATACCGCGCTGGATGTTTGCTTCGTCGCCATGATCTAATGCATTATATTTCCACCGGTAAATCTGCACCCATGATGGATTGATGCCGTCAATCCGCCTGAAAAGCCCTCCGACCGTATCGGTACCAACAAGATCAACTCCGGCGGTGGCATACAGGTCGCCGTTGCATTCGGTCATTGCCATGACACGACCCATGCCGCGCAGCTCCAGTGTTGTATCAATTACAAGCCATCCGCTCTTTCCAGCATTATACTGGGCTTTGAAAACGCTCCCTTCGACCATGCCAGCAAATAGCCACTGCTTGCCGGTAACGTTGTCGGTATGCATTGCAAATGAGCGGATGCCCGACGAACCCCTGTTGACGGTGAAGGCGGTATTCTTGATCCACATTCCCGTATTGTCATCACGTACCCAGATATTAATCTCACGCGGCCTGTCAATTGATATGTCTCCGGCGCCGCACACGAGAATGTTCGCTGCAGGATTCAATGCCGTGTTGTTGAGATCTTTGGTGAAGGTAACCGACAGTACCGCCTCGGTTCTCATGCTCCGATAGCCAAACGATGTATCGACCACCCACGGCGTATTGTACGCGTCCTTGCGTAATATCTGTGAGCCTTCTGTTCCTGTCTCCCACGGATAGTCCATCCAATCACCCATGCCCGCAAAGAGCTTTCCTTTGTGTTTGATAATGGTCATGGTCTCGGTGCTTCCCAGTGCTCTGCCGTTGATTTCGTTAGTTCCGGGGAAGTAATCCTTGGTAAAGGTCATGCTTTGGAAAGATTGACCGATTGCGGGAGACACGAGCCACGGCATACAAAAGCATAAAACGGCAATGCGAAGAAACAGAGTTAGATGCATTTTGATATATCCTTTCATAAAAAGAAATTCGGTCATGGTCTTATATGCACCCTCTCAGCCCGCCCTTCCGTCGACAGCAAATACATGCCCGCCGGCAATTGACGCAACATCACGGCTCCGGTTAATGGCGACAATTCAAAACGTGCGAGCAATCGACCCATCGGGCTATACACCGGAACGAGAGTTGATGTTTCCCTGCTGTTTGAAAATAACCCCTGCCGCCCGGAAATATATCTGTGGTCAATGTTCGCTGATTGACATCCGAGCGAATGACTCTTGCAGAAATTCCAGATTTCCCCGCTTGCGTAAATGTCCATATTGGTCTGTCCCGCGACCAATTCGTAGGTCTTGATTTCCACGCCGGGCCAGGTGTGTCCGCCGCCGGTGATTTTGTACAGCGAAACGGTCGCATTGCAGCCGCAATGACCATACACATAGCGCGTGACGTTTGAACTGTCGTCGAGAACGATGTTGGGAAACGAAAACGAATCGATTGCGGCCGTACATGCATTGTTCTTGCGCCAGAACGAAATCATTGTATCGGCGGAAATTATGTTGCGTCCTGAGGAGCTCATCAACCCGCCACTGTAAGGAACAAACGGGTCCTTTGTTCCCATAATCATCAGGATTGGAACTTTCCTCGCCGGCGCGCAGTGCGTAAAGTAATCGACATCCAGAGTCGCGCACACGGGCGCGATCGCAGCGATCCTTTGGCTCAGCTCACATGCCAGACGATTGGTCATGAATGCACCGTTAGATATGCCGGTGACATAAATCCGGCTCGTGTCAATTGACATACGGCGCTTCAGGGTATCAATCAACGCGCTGAGGAAACCCACATCGTCAATGCCCATCGAATCGGCCTTCCCGCTTCGTCCATCGGCCCAATTGAACCCTTTGCCGCTTGTGGCATATCCCTGGGGAAAGACAGCGAGAAAACCCGCGGTATCCGCCACCTTGTCCATCTGGGTGAAGTTGATCGTGCCTTCAGCGCTTCCGGTCCCACCGTGAAGCACCATCATCACCGGAAGGATATCGGTCCCGTTGTAGCCTTTCGGTTCGTGCAGGATGAACTTTCGCGCATAGGACTGATGATAGATGCTGTCAAGCGTATTTGGCAATGCGCAGGTGACCAGCATGCCAAGCCAAAGAACGCAGAGCAGCGATGGTCTCCATCGGTTGCCGCTCCGGCCAGCTTCGGCTGAGGCGGATATCTGCAGGAAAGTGCGAGGAGTCCCGGATGATCCAGCCATAAAGAACCTGCCATTTTAAATGAGAACTTATTTGCATTGAGCGCCCGGGATGTATACGCCGCTGCGTGCCCCACGGAAGACCCGACGACCCGTAATATCGTATAGCTCCCGCGACGTCAAGTAGTGTTCGTCCCGGTTGTCCAGTACAACGATTTTGCCGACCCCGGCCCGCGGCAGTAACTTACCAAATGTCTGGGCGCGCGAAACCGGCGACAAGGCCTTTGCGACCGGCAGAATGATCCGGGAGCGGTTCTGCGCGTCATGGTGGATCCCTATCTTGACGGGAAGCGTATCGCCCGCCGCGTACATCGGACCGCCGTTGTTCAGGTTCAGATCGAAATGCGGATAATCGGCCCCGGAGACCACCAGCCGTAGCCGGTGGCCAGGGAGGAACGTCAGCGCCAGATCGGGAAGGGTGATCGCTATTGTATAGACAGTTCCAGGTACGGCGGGCGTTTCCCTGCCCGTTGATTCCCGGAAACGCAACCGCCTGATTCCCTGTTGCATGATCATAGACCTGCCGTCGGGGTAGACGTCGCAGAGCCGGACCGCCACATCGGCGTCGGAGCGGTCGATCGCGACCGCCAGTTCGGCGGTCACCTGGCCGTCAACGACAAGCGGCGTTGTCAGCAGCGGCGTGCTGAAGACCAGAACGTCGGAGCGTGTCTCGATGGTCAGGCTCAGGTCCTGAGGTCCGGTAAGCACGCTCTTGTCGAAGGGATCAAATCGCGAGCCGCCCAGCGCCGGCGTGGGATCGCGCGGATTGCAAACGAATGAGTCGGGCGCTTCGGTTGACGTTGCAGGAGACGGGACGATCGATCGGCCTGGCCCCAGAAAAAGGGTATCGGCCGCTTTTGCCACGCTCAGCCAGTCGGTTGTCGTCCGCCAGGCGTCTTCTCCCATCTGGAAATATTCGACAACCGGCCGTTGTTCCCAGCCGTTATTGACATCGCGGAGATATCGGGCGAAGAACTGCAGTTCTAGTGAATCGGGGATCTTCGTTGCGCCGGGATACTCAAGTGCCCCCTGACCAAGCGCTCCGATGCCGCCATGCTCCCACGGACCCATAAACAATCGGTGCAGCGGGCGGACCGACGGATCGCTGCGCTCCCGCATGTCGCGAAACGCCCGCAGCACGCCGTCGGGGAAATGGTCGTACCAGCCGCTGACAAGAAACATGGGGACCGCAAACGAATCGGGATAGTCGGCTGCCGTCTCTACGAGCTGCCAGTAGGGATCCTTGGCAGGATGTGCAATGATGGATTCGATCGTCAAGAAGCCAAGGCTGTCAAGGCTCTGCACATGCTCCCGGCGGAGGTCTCCCCCGAAGAAGAAGTCCTCGTACTTGGTCTTGTAATCCTTGACCATGGGGACACAGCAGACAAGATGTGGCGGGTGGTGTTTGGCAGTCTGGAACTGGATCAACCCAAGCGCCGAACCGCCGAACGTCCCGACTCTGCCATTGCACCAGCGGCGCTGCGCGACCCATTCGACAGCGTCGTATCCGTCAAGGCCCCGGTCGTAATTCGCAGCCGCCGCCGCTTTTGATCCGAAAAACCCCCGCCAGTCAAGCACGACATAGTTGTATGCCAGGCTATCCATGGGAAAGAGATTGCCGCCGGCCTGCGGAAGGGTCGTGCGGATGCGATAGGTGATGCGGTTGTAAGGGGTCTGGATGAGAATGACCGCTCTGGCCGCGGTGGTGTCAATGGCATAGAGGTCGGCGGCCAGGGTCTTGCCGTCGCGGGTGGGGATTGAAATGACATGATAGGATAGTGACCAGGCAAAAGCGGGCAACATAATGAGCCAAAGACCGATGAGCAGCGACCATCGCCATCCTGTTACGCGTTTGTCGGAGCCACCAGTCGATGCAATTTTAGATATTAGCATGAATTGATCTCTTTGCCTTTGGACAGTCACAAGAACATTTTCTCCTTCCGCTGAAATTGCATTTCACAATAATTCTGACGTTCTTACCGGCCGATTATCAATCGCTGCGAATTGAATGGCGTCAGGAAGTTATACGCTCCTGCACCAAGTTCAGATATGTCAATAGAACAAGCAGGTGAAGGCACAATTCTTTGTATCAGGCAGCGTCCGCGCAAATCAATAATCCGGACTTGCTCACCGGCCAGAAGACCGGTAATTCTCAAGAAGCCGTCATTGGCATTTGTAATTGAAAAGAAATAGTTCTGGTTGGATAGCTTGACCGCATTGAATGGATGCGCAGAGGTACCCGAAGAGAGTCCGGTTGCGCATTTATGAATAATATTTACACCTCTCCTGATTTCCGTGTAATAAATGACCGGTTCGGTATTCGTATAAAACACCTCGGGATCGCCCCGGCTTCCTGCTTCGTCCTTTGATACCATTCTGAACAACCGGTTTTGCGATTCCAGACTGGTAATCCAGACTTGACTATATAACGATGCGGACTGGCCAGTACGCGCACGGGCAACCAGAAAAATGTATGCCTTGCCGTTCCACCAGAAAGGTTCAGGTGAGAAGATTTCTTTTCGGTCGGTTGGAATTTGGATTGAATCCGTCTTTTGCCATGTGTTCCCTGTCTGGATGTAAATTGCGATTTCATCCTGATCGATTTTCTTTTCTACGCACCAGAGTGCATAAGTGGAGCCGCCCTCCACCAAAGGAACAATCCATGACTGGTCAACCGGATCAATGAAAGATGCGACTTCAGTGTATACCTGTGTCGTAGCGTTAAAAATGCCGACTTTATAGGGCGACTGCTTTTCCTGAGAGAGACTCACCGCATACATCCCCTTGATCCACCGGTGTCCCGACATGACCGGAGTGACGGCAATTTCAGTAGTGTCCGTGCTATTCCTGAGTTTTGTTCCGGTTTTGGCCATTGTCGCGGGATTGTACGACGCACAGGAGATCCCGTCCTTTTCATAGGTATCATCATAGCTCCCGAAGTATGGGATCCGATTGGAACTATTCGGCAGCCTTTGCGCAACCCATCCACCGTTAACCAGCTTTGCAGTTCCAATGCAGATGTTTGTGTTGTCAACCGAATCGGGATAAATCACAATCGAGCCGTTTCTGCTCATGGCCCATTCCGGCCCATTGGCCACGGCTTGCATCCCCCGGTACGATGGCGTCGAATCGACAAGAACCCCTTTACCGTTCTTTGGAACAAAATTGCCGGTCGCTTTGTCAATGCTTCCAACCCAGATTCCATCACCGTCTGCAAAGCACACATGATTGCCCGGCCAGTCTATTTCAGGATCAGGCAGACTTTCTGTAGAATCAGAGATGACGACATCCGTGATCACGAATGGTTGTGGCTGAATGGGTGCAATCATTACAAAAAGGAACAAGAGAATGGAGTCCGATTTTTTCATGTATAAACTCCAATGGAATGTCATCTTCTTCGTTAGCTAGCTAATTGAGAAGTTACATTATATATGCAAGTTGCACGCCAGAACCTTTTCGTTTTGAAAGGTCTTATGTTTGCCCAGAAAAAGAAGGGGAAATGCCAAATTTAGTATCATTATTGATGCACAAAGCAAGAACATGTATCATATAGGATAATTTTTGCCACGAATATTGAATCCCGGATGTCCGCTGGCGTTCCAACCGGTACTGTTGCTGTACTTCCGCGTACAATAGATAAGGAGGCATTGCATCTTCTTTCTTCCTTTTTCTACTGTCCTTGCAGCAGCCCACTCAAAAACGCCCCTGCGCTACCTGCACCACAAATTCAGGTAACGCCGATCTTCGCCGTCTCCGCACCGGATAATGACCGAATACATTCCGTTCGAAAAATGCGCTCCGTTTATTGCGATAACCCCCGGCCCTGTGCCGAATACCCTCTTGATTGCTTTGCCGTTGATAGCACATACTGAAATCGTATATGCCGCTGAAAACGGAATGGTGACTAACAGACGCATGCCCCTCTTAATAACTGCTATATTTCTATGCGGCGGCAATCTTGGGGTCACGATACCGGCTGTGCGCGATATCAAGAAACTATTCGATCTTGACGGATACTCATCATCGTAGCTCTTGATCTGCAGCATGCACATGCTGTCCGCCAACTCCATGACATTGCCGGAACCTGAAGGAATCTGCCAGGGAACCACCCACCGGTAATTTTCCCATGTCGTATCTGTTAATTGAATGGCCCCTTCGCTATTGAGAGGTTCCGACCAACTTCGTCCTCTGTTGGCGGATATGCAGATGATTGCATTATGCACCAGACCGGGATTCGATTGCCAGGCAATGAGCAGCGTGTCGCCCACCGCGCAGTTCTTGATGCTGTCAAAGCGGTACGCCGGCCCCTGCTCGACTACTATGCCGCTGAGCGTGGGGCTGCCCCTTTGAGCGGTAAAGCCGATATCGATGAGCGTCGTGTCAATAGTAATCGGCGTAGAAACCGTATAAGGTTTGTTCATGCCGACCGCCTTGAATATGTCAATCGGATCGACAGAAGCTTTGGTGGAAGCAATGGTAGCGCAAAAAATCCTGCTGCCGACTACCGCACTACCCGAAAATTCCGCAAACATAAGCGTTACGTTATACTTTCCAAAAACCGGCGTTCTGATCTTATAGGCAAACGCCCCATTACGGGTCGTATTGTAAATGGCGTTGTTTGAGTCTGTGGTAACACCGGGAGTAGCCGTAGACTCGATGGCTTTTGCCGTGTAGCCGAAATCCCCATCCGCGGTCCATTGCTTGTCGGCCGCGAATCCACCATATGCAGGTCCGGCGACATTGAGCTTGAAAGGCAATCCTATCGTGGGATACGCCGGCGTTGTTACCGTAAGTGGATTACTTGATGCGGATACATTGCCCGCTGCATCTTTCGCTTTGATAGTAATCGCCAAGGTCGCGTTAGGCTGCAGGCCCGCAATCGTATAGCTCGTTGTGGTTACCTCGCTTCTTATCAACGCTGTTCCATCATAGATTTCGTATCCTGTAACACCAACATTGTCCGTTGAAGCCGACCAGGCAATCGAAATGCTTGTGGGCGTGATACTCATGGTGTGAAGATTCGCGGGCTTTGTCGGGGTTAGTGAATCGACGCCGCATTCCGTCTGCCTCGTATAAGGATCGCTTGACAATGATTGATTTCCAGAAAAATCGCGGGCGACAATTGTGAAGGAATAGCTGGTACAGCCGGAGAGACCGGAAATAGATATGGTAGTATCATGCGTGAAATCTACGGAGTCGGTGCCTTTGTAAATAGCGTATCCGAAGATTCCGACATTATCCGTTGATTTGTTCCATTTCAAAGTTATGGCAGTGGAAGTCACGGTGGTGGATAGCACATTGGTTGGCTTGGAGGGCAGTTGGGTGTCCGTGTTTTTCGGATACCATCCATGACTTTTACATGAATCAACGACCAGACCGGAAAACACCCATTGACCCAAAAGATTGTAATGCCAGCCGCCATCCTGGAGCATGTACTTGGCGTTATCGTTAGAAAAATCCGAAGGAATGGCAACCAAATCCGGTATCGAATGGGCAAGCCCGTCAAGGAATTGATTGGCCGTTACATAATCACTGTTCGGATAACCGACAGCTCCTTTTGGAGCCTCATTGCATAGAAACGGCAAATTGGGCAACCCCAGATCAGATCGAATTTTATTGATGAGCGCCGGGAAATCACTCTTATAGCTGTCGATTGTGCCGCCCCCGAGTAATAAACTTGTCACAACACCCGCGATAGTGACGCTATCCTTGATGTGCTTGACAGAATTGATGAACTCCGTGTAGCATCCGACAGTACTGCCCGGGAAGACAGCATTACTATAGAATTTCGTGGGTCCGACGGATGATCCCGAATTCTGGACAACACCAAAGTAGAAGTATTCGGGGTATTGAGCTGCCATTCTCTTCAGAACAGGCATCAACATGCCCCCTCCGGGAGTGCCGCCCAATCCGTCCTCATGCAAACGGTCCTTCGCAGGGATCCAGGCACCCGGTGCTGAATTGTAGGTATCATGGATATTGTAGTTCCAGCAGCGCGGATTGGTAGTGAAAAAAGTATCGGACAATCCCGTGCCGTGCGTGATGTCACGTCCTGACATATTGGAGTTTCCTATAGCAAGAAAAACTATCATTCTTTCTTTTGGAACGGTGATCTGCATTTGGCCGTCATTCAGCGTGACCTGCGCAAGCAGGGAGGAAACCGTTGTGACTACGCCCATAGAAAACGCAAGAGCCAGTCTTGTGAATCCAGTTCGCTTGGAATTGGTTACCCTGGTAACCATTTCATTCATTCCGGCTGCCGTCTTCTCTGGCTTTTTCTTCACCACTGCCTCCCGGATGACCTTGTCATGTGAATTTTTGTTCCGCGCGGCGCTCTTCAGGAGTGACCACACAATGACGGCACACCGTCCCGCTATTTCTGCGCCATCAGCAACACCGCCAACAGCGAACAACATAGTGTGACTATTGCGGTGTCGACAAGTTCAATTGCTTGCCGATAATAGCCCTCCCGATGAAAACGTTCTTGCCATCGCAGATCCTTGCCAGATAGATGCCAGCCGGTATGGATGAGAACAGGTGCGCATATTCGCCAACGCCGACTTCGTTTGTTTTCACGTACGATCCGTTCAAACGATAGACGGATACTGTGCGCTTCCCATTTCCAGGAATGGCAGGATTGCGTGCCCTGATCGCGATCGCAGTTGACGGAGTCATGTTGGAATCGAGCGTCCCATTGATATCGTATCCGTAACTTTGCCATTTCGAAAAGGTGCACTTTTCCCCCTGCCGACTCCACGGGGTTGTACTTCCAATGACATGATAGTGGTTCCAATCGAAGCGGTTTCCATAGGTCACGTAGAAGGAAGTCACTGAGTCTCGGGGATCGCATGAAATGGCCGCTGCTGTCTTTCCCATGGCGGAGTAGACCTGATTATGATGAACGTAGTTTCCACGTGCTGCCCGCGCAGGATCATTTCCCCTGAAATTCCACCACACGATGATTCCGTTTTCAATGGAATCGACAAGAACGGTGTTATCATCCACCTCACAGCTATCGGAAGATTGGATCGCTATCTGATTGCGCGCCCACCCGCCCGCTCTTGGGTGCCATCCATTGCCTCTGCAGTAATTATTGCGGACGATGTTTCTCCAACTGACTTCGACAACCACGCCCGCCCCGTTATTCTCGAACCGGTTGTTTTCAATCACCGCCTTGTCAACGTGGATATCCAGCCAGATGCCGCGGGAATTGTTGTCATGCACATAGTTCCCGCGAACCGTATCTGCGATGCACGCATCGCCAATCAGTTTTATGCCGGCCGCCTGCCAATGGAACGCGAAGTTCGCCCAGTTGCCAAGCGACGACTCATTGCTCTCGATGAGATTGCTTCCCCCTGTGCCATATCCATACGAAGAGATGCCGATCATCCCGTTGGATCGCGCAAGGTTCCATCTGACAATCGCGCTTTTCTTCACCCCGATGCCCACCGAATGATTCAGCCGAACTTCATTTCCTTCGATGACCCACCCGAGTCCCGCGCCCGCATTCAGCGCCCCGCCATCGACTTTTGATCCGTACTTTTCAACAATCAGCCCCTTGACGACAATGCCGTTGATCGTGCCTGAGAACAAACTTGTTTTGGCGGTCACTTCAAGTATCTGTCCTGCCGGATTGTCAAGGAAGTAAATCTTGTCGGCCGGATAATCAAAGTAGAACGTTCCCGCCACCACCGAGTCCAGGCTCAGGACATGTTTGAGCGGCGTGTCATTGATGAACACATCTTCGAGATATGCGGACCCTTCCCAACCAGGCTCGGTCTTGGGATTTCCCTCGAACAATCCCGTTTGGCCTAATTCCTGGTCCTGGCCGGTTATTACATAGAAGCTGCCCGAGCGCTCGAAACTGGTGATGACTCTCGCGCCGCTCAGTATTGTCTGCAAAGTACCGTCAGCGGCGATCTCGCCGTAGAATTTCATGTTCGCTTTGGGGGCTATCGTCTGGAGATGGTGCGTACCCGCGCCCAGAAGAAATGCCGTGCCCTCAGGCTTTGTGCTGACAATCGATTGGATGTCAGTTCCCGGTTCGATCCTGATCGCGTCGGATGGGATCCCCACTCTGATATTCTTGATCGCTGCTATACGGTCGGCCGGGTCATAATGGGTTACGGCGCCTGAAGTAACCGATGCCAAAGCAAGAGCGCCACAACAAAAAAACCTGCAACAGTGATCAATCTGTTTTTTCATCGCAGACCTCAATATTGAAAAATAGACAAAAATGGCGGTTTCAGCATTTTCCGATTCATCCTCCGGCATCCATCGATTCGTGAATACATGAATAATCCGGGTAGAATACCTTTCTCCGTTATTCAGTCATTCATTTCTTTGTTTTCTGTTTTCGCCGCCGCCGTCTTTATTTCTTCCTGCCTTTTTTCTCTTTTGTCTTGCGCGGCGCTCTTCTGCCTTTCAGGGGTGCCCAAATTGCAAACGTGCCGGCGCACCCGCCCGATGTTTACGGAACTGAGTGGAGTAAATTTCGGGCTGCGCCTGTTGCATGCTGTTTGTAAACCACCTACCGTATTTCATTTGATTTCTGCGGCGGCTCTTTCTTCTTTTCCAGCCCCCATCTCCTTTTTCTTAGCGGCAGCTTTGCACTTGGAGCGCTATTTGATATTTATAATCGAGTCGAGAATAATCAATTTGCCCAAGTGAATATTCTTAGAAAATAGAGATAGCACCTTAGAATCGACAGCAACTAATGAGCTTTCCGGAATGCTATGACAACCATAACTCCCTATCGCATTGAATGAAAGAATTTTACTATCAACTGAAACCGAGTGTTGGGTATGGATTGTCTTGATTGCGCGATATTCCTGCGGAAATCGATTCTTCAAATAATCATATAGTTCATACCTCACGACTGCTTTGAAACAGGTTAGGTAGATAGCTTCAAAATGTAACCTGCTAATTGATATTGAGTCGACCTCTTTGCCCACGAAATAATTATCTGCATCAGAAACAGAATCGATGCCTAATAAAGTAAACAACCCTTGTTCTTTTGTATTTGGGCGGGGAGACTCCATCTTCAATTCAGTTGGAATTGTCTTATTGTCAGAACTTTGTTTATGCTTCTGACAAGAAAGCATTGAAAATAGCAGGCATAGAATAAGTATGACAAATCTCATTTTGTTTCTCGAATTTGTGTTACAATGTATTTTTTCTTGCCAGTGTCCTGGATATAACCATTTCGTGGGTCACCAACCCCCTCAATCATCCAAACAGATGGCTTACAGTAAAGCTTATTAAAGATTGAAGTTCCAATATCTGAATCAACTACTGCATTATCATAGAATAGGAAATATTTACCTGTTGAGTCTTCGCCAATACCAACGATTGTGATAAAATGCTCTGTAGTCATATCGTCATTTGTAACCTGAGAATCATCATCAACTCCGGCCATCACAGGAATGCCAGCTTTTAATGTCTTCTTTAAATACTCAACACCTTTTTCAAAATGATCTTTCTGAACGCCTTTCTTCATTCCTGCGACGTCTTGTTCAAGATAAAGCTGATAAATATGGTCATTCAGTTCTTTGGTACCATCCCATTTCTTGTTCCATCTTTCAGATTTTACCCAGCGACCTACTTGCCGCAATTGTTCGAGTGCGTAATGGTAGCAATTCTGTGTTACACCAGGGTGGTTCCACTCGATGAATTTTGTTTTGGGAATAACTGGTGCAATGGTATCCCATTCCGTCGTAACGGTGAAATCAAATTTTATCTTAATTCGTCCACAGAAAAGGTCTTTCAATTCTCCCTTATTTATTTCCCCTTCATCATCGTCCTGGGCGTAGAAATTAATATCGAATTCAACATCAGAATTCTTCTTGATTTCAATTTCCACTTCAATGCTGTCACCATATTTCACTTTGAACGATTTCTTGCCACATATTTGTATTTCAGCATCTGTTTTGGAGAGTCTTACATCAACGATGCCGTCAAAATCTGACGTCTTCGGATGCCCTTTCTTTATTGAAAATGGTAGTTTGATTTTCCGGCTTTCAGTATCAATAACTCTGGTCGCCATCTTTCTCAATCCATCGTCAATGTATTTCGACAATGTTACTTCAGGGCCTGCCGACAATAACCCATACTTCTGCTCGAATTTAGAGCGGTCGAATTCGACAACTGGTATAAATTCGTCCATAATGAGGTTTGGGAATTCAAATAGAACATTCTTTGTTCCAGCCAGATAGATTTTTGCCATTTATTTACCTCCTCGTACGGATTTCAACTCAATCTTCATTGTATCAGACTCTATTTTGAAATCCTTCAAAGTATCATTTTCAAGTAATTTGCCATTGTATTCGTAATCGAATGCTGCATCTGACAAATCAATGTTAACCGTCTTACCAACAAGGTTCTTCGTTTCGACAACAAGCATGACATTTTGATTGGCTTCTGTTACTTCGGTTTCTTTGCCAGAGGAATCTTGAAATTGAACCTGAATAATCTCTCCCTCATTCTTTACCGCCGATGAACTGCGGTAAACTAAATGCAAAACGGAGCCTTTTTCATTTGTTTCCGAACCGGCCATGAGAATCCTCGGCATTTTCAACTTCTTGTTGGCCGGAATGGTTTCGCCTTTGATATTGTTGTATTTCGCAAGATAGGGATGATGCTTCGAATCTCTGTAAAATGCTTCAGATAGACTCTGAAGAGTATCTCCATCTTTAACCACATATTCATATTCATTCATGTTTTGTCTCCTTATTTCTTTCCGCCGCCGCTCTTATTCTTTATGGGGGCTGGTCTTTCTTTTTTCGTCTTTGCCGCCGCCTATAATTTCATTGTGGTTTACAATGTCGCCCAATGGCGAAGTGGGTGACGGCTGAAAGCCGGCAAGTGAAGGCGCTAGACATGAGCGGACTGGCAGGTTGGCTTTGCACCTGCCAGCCGCGAATGCCGCGCCGGAACGTCCCATTTGGGTCGAGCGGCGTCCTCGACGCGACCCGCCATTGGGCATGTTGTACGATGTAAACCGGGCAAGCTACCACAATGTCCTTTCTGCGGCGGCGGTCTTCTGCCTTCTCCTATCTTTATGGCGCGCATAGATTGCCGAATTAATACCTAAATTATGCATCATTGGTGCATAATAATTTATGCAATAATTCATATTTGTGAAGCAACCAGTTAAAGAATACCATTAAAACCATCCTCCAATTCCTGATCATCAGTGAAGTTGGTCGTTTTCGGCAATACCATTCCATGCTCCGCTTTCAACTCGTGGATTTATTGGATACTGCCGATTGTCAAAGAACTCGATTGTCGCTTATGCCATGCAAGGGATAAGCGACTTTTCTATAACGCTGAGTATTCCTCCCGGTTTCCATACAATTTTTCGTAGTCGATCCAATAATCGATTGAAATACTCCCGGTAAGGATAATCCGCTGCGAATCGTAGTATCGTCTTGTGACCGCTGCGCGTTATCCTGCTGGCTATGTAGAGATGCTTGAAGCGCGACGTCTTGATCTCTTCCCAGTGATACACGCACTTCTCTTTTCTGCCGATGAGTTGTAGCCATTTGTTGACATTGAACGCAAGAATCACCAGCTGCAAGAAATTTGAATTTGCGGCAAAGCTATTACCGGGTATTTTGGCGAACGCAACCTGATTCTTCCCTTCTTCAATCAGACTCTCTATGTTTGCTCGACCATCATATTCCCGAACCACTTTCGCAGCTTTGCGATTAAGATCCGTGACAAAGACGCGATACTTATAGGCGGTATCTTCAAACATATCCGTCTGCACCTCTTTTTCTTGCTTGAGATAGCGCGTGACCACGAACCGATACGGTTTCGGCCAATGCTTAGGTTGATACCAGAACTCAGCGATTCCGTCGGCGATCTTCGTTCTTTTCCATTTCACGAGAGCTATTTCCTGCTGGATCGGAGCTTGCTTCTTGACCGAAATTATAAAGTGTATTCCGTATTCCTCATGCTTATCTATCGCCTCTTTACAGTAAAAGCCGGAATCCATCCGGCTAATAACCGTTTCAACAGCCTGCACTTCCGCGAATACATCATCAAGATGCTGGGCTATCTCTTCGCCGGAAATCGTGTCCCCGCAGCGTTGCCGTCCACAGATCAATTCGCCCGTTTCCGCAATAGTGCTTAACACCGGCTGGTATGACTTCTTGCCTCGATGCTTTGGGTTATACCCGACAGTGGCATTCTCCTGATCGCCATAGACCGTTTCAACGGTTGTGTCGGTATCAACATATATGCGGCGAAGGCCCACATTG
>Ga0315289_10002749_pt1 | contig 26870 bp, 23 predicted proteins | sample YL17G11_40_MG_FD_203452 | JGI IMG/M metagenome (GOLD analysis project Ga0315289, IMG submission 203452) | Sediment microbial communities from Yellowstone Lake, YNP, Wyoming, USA - YL17G11_40 | ecosystem: Environmental > Aquatic > Freshwater > Lake > Sediment | place: USA: Wyoming | collected...
GCGCAACCAGCCGACCGTCATCATCAATGAGATCTTCTACCACGGAATCGACGCCCTGGGCGGCACCGACGCCAAAACGCAATGGGTGGAACTCTACAACGCCTCGTCACAGCCGGTGGACGTCAACGGCTGGTACCTCTGGACCAAGGACCAGACTCCGGCAGACTGCCTCCAGCCGGACTCGGTTTACAGTTCCGGCTCGACGATCATCCCGGCAGGAGGCTGTGCCATCGTGACAGGCCAAACCACCACGCTGTACCAAGACGTCCTGAAAAACGGCGATTTCGAGACGACGGACATGGCGGCATGGAGGTTCAGTCTTCTCAAGTGGCAGCGGGTCGCCGGCGACGCCTACTCGGGCTCTTACAAGATCCAGATCAGGGGCGGAGCGTGGGTAACGATGTACCAGGACTTCAAACTTCCGTCCGCCCACATCGCGGCCAAGGTGCATACCCGCGCCCGCCTGAAGCAGGGCTCTCTGGCGTCGAGCCGGCTGACCCTTCGCGTGACCGATCGCGGCGCCACGGTCCTGGTGCCCATCTACGACGGCCCGGCCACGGCGGGCTGGACGACGTATTCGGCCAGCGCTACGCCGGTGATCAACCGCGACGCCCGCCTCGAACTCAAGGTATATAGTTCGGGCGTCAACGACCTGATGGACATCGACGCCGTGTGCGTTTTCGGAACGACCTTTCCGGCGCACTCACTCGACTCGCAGCACATCTGGGTCGATGACGACCAGGTCGGAAAAGACCTGAAGACGTTGCAGGTCTTCTTCGTCCAGGGCAATGCCGTGCGCGACGTGGTGGCTTGGAGTAAGACATGGGGCGGAGACGGCGACGGCACAAGCCTGAGCCGCGTCAGCCCGTATGCGCCTTCGACGGAGCAGACCTCCTGGCGGCCGGGCCCCTACGGCGGGACCCCTGGAGCGCCGAATTGAGCCGAACCATGAGACGCCGACACCCACAACCCGGCAAGCGAGGCATGGCGCTGGTCCTCGTGGTCTTCGCCATCGCCTTCCTCAGTCTGCTGGCCGTCACGATGTTCGATCAGGCCACGACGGACCTGACGATCCTGCGCAACCACACGAGCGGCCTGACGGCCCTCTACGCCGCCCAGGCGGGGATCGCCGACGCCATCCTCTCGGTGCGGGCCGTGCCCGCAACGGGAATCCCCGTCTCGGGATGGCTGCCTATGCCCGACGGGACGACGTGCGGTTACTCGGCGACCATCGTCAACCAGTGCCCCGTCGTCACGATCACGTCGACGGGCACGGCCATCGGCTTCACCCGCAGGGTCCGGGCGGTCATCGTCGTCGCGGGGCCGCCGGCCCTGGCACCATACCCCGTGCAGATCGTGAAGTGGCAGGAAGTGGTGGGGGCCGGCTAAGGCATTGGGGAGAAGTCTTATGTCAAGTCGCACAGCCGTAGGCATCGTGCTTGACACCAACGTCCTCCAGGCGGTCGAACTGGCCGCCGAGGGGGACCGCCTGGTGCTTCGGCAGGCCGTGTGTGAACCGCTGCCCGATGGGACGTTCGCCGACGGCGAACTCGCCAACGCCGGCGCCGTCGCCGACGCCGTCCGGCGCGTCTTCCGGGTTCACCGGCTGCCCCGGCGCAACGTCAGCGTGGCCCTGGGCGGCCGCCTGACCATGGCACGCGTCATCGAAGTGGCCGAGGCCGGCGAGGCCGAGGCCGAGCAGATGCTCCAGGACCGCATCGCCCGGTACGCCATCTACGAAGGGCGGGAGGTCCTTTGGCGGGCCGCCCCGCTCGAAGCCGCCGGCACCAACCAGCGGGCCTACCTGTCGGCCGCGGTGCCGCAGAACCACGTCCGCGCCCTTCTGCCTGCCCTTCAGCGCGCGGGCCTCCACGTGGCCCACCTGGAGCCGTACGACCTCGCGATCGCGCGAAGCATGGCGGCCTCCGCGGGCGAGGACAGCGCCCCGACCGTCCTCCTGGCGCTGCACGACGGGTCCGCCGACTTCCTGATCCTGAAGGACGGCCGGCCCGTCCTGGTCCGGTCGACCGAAGCGGGAACCAGCGACATCGCGCAGCGGCCGCAGGCTGGCGAAGACCTCCTGGTCGAAGCGAAGCGGTCGGTGGACTTCTGCCGGACGCGCTTTGCCGGCGTCAAACCGCGGTTCTGGCTCTCGGCCGGCGCCGGATTGAGCGGCGAGTCGGCCTCGCTCCTGGCGCGGCTGCAACGCGAGTTGGACGGCATCGAGGCCGACGCGCTGCCGCCGTGGCCCGACGTTGAGGCCCCGAAGGCCGGCGCCGACATCGCCGGACAGGTCTGGGCCGCCATCGGCGCCGCCATGGTGGGCTTGGGCCGGGGCGAGGCGGGGGTGCTGCTGAACCTCGTGCCGCCCGATTGGGTCGAGACCGAGAACCTTCAGAAGCGTCTGATGGGGGTGGTCGCGTCGGTGGCCCTGACCGTCCTCGCGTCCATCGGCGTGGTGATGCTGATCCGCCTGGCGGCCGGCGACACGCTGAAGCAAGCCGAGGCGGCATCGACCGAGATCGCCACCAACACGTCGACGGTACAGGCGGTCAGCGAGTTGAGGCGTCAGGCCGCCGAGGCCGCCGCCCAGGTCAGGCTCTGGCAGGAGATCCGGGCCGTCGTCCGGCCGTACGACTGGGCCGCCGGCCTCGACGCCATCGTCAACCAGATTCCCGAGGGCGTCCGCGTGCAGCAAGTGAACTACATCCGCGGCAACCTGCGCATCATCGGCGAGGCCCAGTCGGCGGACCTGCTCCATCAACTGGTCCAGCGGCTCGGTCGCCTGCCGTGCCTCGAAGAGGCCAGTCTGGAGCGGCTGGTGCGCGCGCCTGCCCCAGGCAGCCGGTTCCCCGTCTACACGATCGCCTGCCGGTTCCGGGAGCCGGCCCCGCGCCCGACGCCGGAGACCAAACCATGATTATCGACCACCTCCTGAAACGATCGCCGCGCGAGCGATGGATAATGGCCGGGGCGCTCCTGGCCATGGTAATCCTGGCGTCCTACCTGTCGGCGGTCTCGCCGTCGCTCCAGGCCCTGGCCGCGGCCCAGGGCGACCTCCAGACCATCCAGACCAACCTGGGACTTCAGCAGCGGCAACTGGACTGGCTGCGGGGCGAGACCACCGCCAGCAAGAAGACCCTCGCGCAACTCCAGGATGTCCCCTGTCCGTGGGTGCCGGTGGACAAGGCCGACGCCGTGCTCCAGGACCTTCAGAGCCAGGCGGCCAACCTGGGCCTCACCGTGCGCTCCGTGGTCCGCGAACGAGTCATCCGCATGAAAATGAAGGAGGCGCCGGTGGCGCAGTTGTTCGTGCGCCTGGAGATGGTCGGCCCGCATGCCGGCGCCATGGAGATGCTCCGGCGCCTGAGCAAAGGGCCGCTGTCCGTCGGTCTTGAAGAACTCTCGATCCGGGGCTCCGATGAACCGCCCTACGACGTCGACGTGATGGTGCTTGTGCGACTGCCCATCCTCGAAGGGACCAATCATGGTTAAGATCGCGGCGACCATCCTGCTGGCGGCCGTGGCCTGCGGCGTCTTGGCGGCCACGCCCGCGGAGACGATGCTCGTGCCCCCCCCGGCCGCACCCAAGGCCGAGGAGAAAGCGCCGCCCTACTATAGCCGGTCCAACCCCTTTGCGCCGCTGCCGGGCGCCGTCGAGCCCAAAGAGCGAACGCCCGCGCCCCCCGCCGAGGAGCCCGGCCCCAGACCGGAAACGCCAAAGACGCCGTCGCCGGCCCCGCCGGCCCCGACCGACGAAACGGCCGCGGCCGCGGCGAGCGTGCCGAAACTCAACGGCATCCTCTGCTCCAGCCGGCTGACGCTGGCCATCGTCAACGACTCGCTCGTCAAAGTGGATGACCATATCGGCCCCTGGCGAATCACCGCCATCACGCCGCAGTCGGTCACGGCCGAGAGGGAAGGCACAACCTACGTCATGACGCCGCGCCGGCCGGCTGCCCAGCCGCTGAGCGCCACGCCGGCAGCCACGAGTCCGGCGCCCCAAGCCACGGGCAAGAACGAATCTCAGGCGGGTCCCAAGTCCGACGCCGCCGAGAAGACCCCGGCGAAATCCGCCGAGAAACAGCCGAACGAACCTAAGGCCGAGGGAGACCGGAAGCCATGAAACGCGCCGCCACCATGCGGTTTGTTGCAGGGGCCGTCGTTGCCGCCCTGGTCCTCCTGGCGTCGGGTTGCGGCAGGCACGCGCGGTCCTCAGCAGATTCGCCGCCGAGGGTCCGGATCGAGGGCGCACGCATCCTCGAGGCCGACCCCGAGATGTACGCCGCCGAGGCGGCCGCCGTCGAGGCCACGCCCACCCACGTCGCGCCGCCTCCGCCGACCGCCGTCCCGCCGACCGCCGCGCCGGGCGTAACCGTGTCGCTCGACGTGATCGATGCGCGGGCCGCCGACATCCTCCGCGGCCTGTCCTACCAGGGCAACGTGAACCTCATCATGACGAGCGGGACCGATCGCCGCGTGACGATCCACCTTCAGGAGGCGCCGTGGTCCCAGGCGTTCCGCGCCGTCCTGGAGGGGGCCGACCTCGTGGCCGAGTGGGAAGATAACCGCGTGCGCGTCCTCTCGGCCGAACAACTCCGGACCGAGCGGGAAGGCGCCGAGCGCCTGGCCCGCCAGCGCCCTGAGACGCGGGTCATCCTGCTCCAGAACCTCTTTGCGAAGGAGGCCGCCCCGACGCTGACGTCGGTCCTTTCGGAAGGCGGCCGCATCGGCGTCGACGAGGAACGCAACGCGCTCCTCGTGACCGACACCCCCTCGCGGATCGAGGCCCTGCACGCCGCCCTGCGCGACCTGGACCGCACGCCGGCCCAGGTCATGATCGAGGCGATCATCGTCGACGTGACCCTGAACGACGAACTCCACTCGGGCGTCGACTGGTCCGTCCTCCGCCAGGGCGCGAAAGGCATCACCCTGAAGCAGGCCCTGACCATCGGCGCCGGCACCAACCCGGTCACCAACCCGGGCGCCTCGCTGGGGTTCACGCTCACCAGCGACGACTGGACCCTGAGCGCCGTCGTCGACATGCTCCAAAAACAGGACAACGTCAAGATCCTGGCCAACCCGCGCGTGCTGGCGATCAACAACCGCAAGGCGCAGATCCAGATCATCGAGGAAATCCCGTACCAGCAACTAACCCAGACGCAGCAGGGCGGCCAGATCGGCACGACGAGTTTCAAGGAAGTCGGCATCAAACTCGGGGTCACGCCGCGCATCGCCGCCGACGGCAACGTACACCTGCAACTGACGGCCGAGCAGAGCGCGCCGACGCAAGCGGCCATCAACCAGATCCCCGTCGTCCAGACTCGCCGCGCCGAGACCTCCATGACGGTCCGCGACGGCCAGGTCATTGCCATCGGCGGCCTTCGGCGCCACCACGCATCCACCAACCAGAGCAAGGTGCCCGCGGCGGGCGACTGGCCGATCCTGGGCTTCCTGTTCCGCCGCGTCGAGACGGTCGATACCGAGACGGAACTGGTGGTCTTCATCAGGCCGAAGGTCACCCGGCCCAACCAGGCGCTGACGGCCCGCGAGAACGTCATGGCCGAGGCGATTGACCACGTGGACCGCCGTCCGCAAACCGTCCGCACGGACCCGCTTCGCCTGCACGTCGCCGAGGAAGACGCCCGCGACCGCACCTTGCCGGCGGCCCCGCCGAAGAAGCCGGCGCCGACCCAAGGAACGCCGGAAGTCGGGGCGCGACGCACGGACGGCAAGGGATAGCGCAGCCGGTAAGAGCGGCGCGCCGACTCAGTGGCTTCGGCGGCGCCTGCGTGTCTTCGCGACAATCAGAACGACCGCCGCCGCCACGCCCGCCGCACCAGTTCCCGTCAGGGCAAGAGGCCACCAGGCCCGGCCCTGGAAGCACGTGGCCGTGATGAGAAAGAGGACCGCCGCCAGCCCGGCAAACCCCGACATCGCCAGGCTGTACCGCCTGAGCCGCGTGCCCAAGACAACAAGCCCCGCCGCCACGAGCGCAGCAATCAGGCCATAAGCCGTCAGCGGCTGGCCGTAGATGAGGGCCAGTGTCTCGCCCTGGCGGTACAAGAGGATGGGGGGCGCGAGGAGGCTAGCGCCGACAAGCCACAGAAGGAGGGCGCTCCATCTCTGGATGCCCGGGGCCCGCGACCGCACGCTCCAGAGCCCGGCGGCAAGGTACGCCAGCGAGTTGGCCATAAGCCAGAAGCCGACGCTCTCGTCCTGCCAGTCATCGGCCGCGCCGAACCACTCGACCGCCCCGCGTTTGGCCAGCAGCGTCAGCACGACCGCCAGGGGCAGCGGAAAGAAGGCGTAGAAGGCCCCCGCCCACTCCATTCGGCCACGCCGCTCGAGCGTCACAACCAGGAGCAGCAGGGCCAGCGCCAGGCCCAGGTAACAGGCCAGCGCCCGGGCCACGTGGCCGGACGTCAGCCACTCCTTCAGCCCCAGCCTGAAGAGCACCATCGTCAGGAGTGCACAGGCCCCCAGGACAATCCAGGCGACCATGGCCCGGTCGCGCGTCCAGGCCAGAAGCACCAGCACGTACGCCAGGAAGACGTCGGCCGCAAGGATCAACTGCGTGTTCGTCGGCGCCAGCGGCGCCCCCCATCCGGTCGGGCCCACGGGTCCCGACGCCGGACCGCCCGCGGGCGATACCCACGCCCCGAACAGTTCAAGCGCCGGCGGCTGGGGGCTCCGGGCAAGTTGGTACTCCACCAGCACAACCGCCGTGAAGAGCGGCAGCAGAAGCGCCCCTACCGACAGGAAGGCAAGGGCCGAGAACCGGCTCCACCGGCGGTAGAAGAGCCACCCCAGGGCGCTCAGCACGAGCATCCCAACGCCGACCGACATGACCCGCTCATGTCGGTCCAGTAGGTCCCAGTAGAAGACCGGCCACAGGATGCTGCCTATGAGGATGAGCCAGCCGCTCAGCCTGAGCAGGGCCGCCGTCCAAGGCAGCCGCCGCGACCGGTCGTGCCACGGGAACTCCGACGCCATGAGCCGCCGGTACGGTCGGATCAACTGGTCCTTCTCGCCGGCATCGATCAGGTGATGCTCGTGCCAGAGTTGCACTTCGGTGACGTGGTTCTGCAACTTGCCTCGCAGGTCGGCCTCGTAGCGCGTGGGCTGGGCGAAGACCTCGCGGCCCTCGCGGAAGCGGCGCAGATCTTCGGCCATGACCTGGGCCGACTGGTACCGGGCCTGCGGATCGCGCTCCATGGCCTTGAGGCAGATGCGCTGGAGCGGCTCGGGCACCGACGGGTTGACCTCCTGCGGGAGGGACGGCGTCGTGTCGAGCGCGTTTTGCCGCAGCTCCTTCCACGTGGCGCCCGCGAAGGGGTAGCGGCCGGTCAGCAGGCGGTAGAGCGTCACGCCGAAGGCGTAGATGTCGACCGTGGGGGCGGGCGGGCCGGCGCCCTGGAGGAGTTCGGGGGCGAGGAACTGGGGCGTGCCGGCGGCGGCCGCGTCGGCGATCACGGCACCCTCGACGCTCGCCGCCGTCTCTTCCCACTGCTGAGCCAAGCCGAAGTCGGTCAGGTGCGGCTCATTCTGGTAATCGACGAGGATGTTGGCCGGCTTGACGTCGCCATGCAGGACACCCCTGGCGTGGGCGTAAGCCAGCGCCCGGGCCACCTTCTCCATGACGGACGCCACGAACATCGGCCCGCGACCTTCGCAGGCGTCGCTCAGCGGCCGGCCCTCCACAAACTCCATGACGTAGTACGGAGGCTGGTGGTCCGGGTTGAACCCGTGGATCCTGACGATGTTCGGGTGGTTCAGCCGGGCGACGACGCGGGCCTCGTCGACGAAGAATGACCGGCCCGCGGGCGTCAGCAGGTGTTCCTTGACGGTCTTGACCGCCACAATGCGGTCGAGGTTGGGGTCGCGGGCCCGGTACACGTGCCCCATGCCGCCCGACCCCATCTCCTCGAGCACCTCCAGCCCCGGGAAGGCCGGCACCGAGGCAGCACGATCCGCTCCGGCATCGCCGCCCTGCCGGCCCGCGGCAGAACCGCCGGCGGTCAGCGTATCATCGCCCTCGGGAGGCTCGGCCATCAGTCGTCCTCACTGCCCCTGCGGCAACGCAACCCGAACCGGCAGGCCCAGGCTCAGTGCATGATCTCTCCCTTGGTGACATCACCGGGCACGTCCAGGAGTTGGACGCTCGATATGGTCTGCATCGTCCGGTGATCGGAAAACGTCCAGACGACCTTCTTGTCCGGCGTCACCTCAATCAGGTGCGGCGCCTTGCCGAGTTGACCGTGGCCCAGCCAGTTGGACATCACGGTGTTGCCGTTGGGCAGCCGCTGGAGGCCGGTCATGAAGGTCAGGCGGATGCCGGGCAGATCGCCGTCCTTGACCTCCCAGACCGTCTTGCCGCCGGCGTCGACCTCGAAGACGCGGTTGCCGCCCTTGCCGTCGCCGCACGCAATCAGGGTGTTGCCGCCAGGGAGGCGGATGGCGCTGTGCGGGCCGCCGGCGGCCGGAATCTCGCGGACAACCTTCCCCTGCGGATCGTATTCCTTCACCACCTGGCCGCTGTAGTGCGCCACGAGGTAGTTGCCGTTGGGCAGGCACCGGGCGTTGCGCATGAAGGCATGGCCGCCATCGGCGCCCTCGGGCAGCAGGCGGACTTCCTTCACGATCTTCCCCGCCGGGTCGACCTCAAGCAACCGGCCCGCGTTGCACTCGCCGATGAAGGTGTTCCCATTGGCCAGGCGCTGGCAGGCGTAGACCTCGCTCTTGGACTCGTAGTTGAAGACGACCTTGTTGTCCCGGGTGACCTCCTTGACGCCGCGGCCCGCATTGAACAGCAGGTTGCCGTTGGGGAGGACCCAGACGTCATTGGAGTTGGGGGCGCGGTACTCCCACTCGACCTTGCCTTCCGCAGAGACGACGAACACCTTGCCCTGCGAGTAATCCGAGCAGGCGAAGGGATGGCCCTGCCCCTGCTGGATCGGTGCGGTCGCCGGGGCCGGCGCCTCCGCCGCCTCCATCGCAGTCGCCAGGAGCGCCATGGCGACGACCACACTGCCCACTGCCGCTCTGATCTTGATCATGGGGCATTCTCCTCAACCGACGTTCCTGTAGCATTCAAGGCCGTGCGCGGCGGGTCTCTCGAGTTTGTCGCCCAACCTCCGCGTGCCGGCCTTCCCAGGCCGCCGCGCGGCCTGCGCCGGACAGATACGAGATGTTAAACTGCTCGGAACTCCCGCCCGTCGCTGTCATTTCTTGTCCGGCGCCGGTTCATTGCCGGCGCGTGCGGGAGCCTTGGGCTCGGACTTCGGCGCGTCGGCCGCTGCCGCCTTGGGGCCCCGGATCGGGACGTCGAGGATCTTCCGGGCATCCTCGGACCACTTCTTCGCCTTGAACCCAAAGGGGATGGCCACGAGGCGGTCCGAGGTAATCCGAATGACCATGAACTCGGTCTCCGACAGCGGCGACGGCAACTCCAGGAATCGGTAGCCGCGGTACTCGCCGACGGCCACCTTGTGGTAGTGGCCGCCGAGGACAAGGATGACGTTGGCATCGCCGAACGCGGCGACCACCTCGTCGCGATTAGTGATGGCATCGAGGCACAGGTGCATCGCAACGACGACCGGCGTGGCCTTGGGCGTCTTGGCAAGATCGGCGCGCAGAAAATCCAGTGCCTCCTTCGCGACCGGCTGCGCGGGATTGCTCAGCGAATCGTTGTACGGCGCGAACAACGCCACGAAGTGGACGCCACCGCGATCGAAGGTGTAACTCAGGCCACCATGCCGCGCGGCAATCCATTTCTTGATCGTCTGGCTCGGCACCGCACCCCCTTCGTCGTGATTCCCGACGAGGTCGTACGCCGCCATCTTCAGCCGCCTGGTAACGATCTCGTTGTAGGCATCGCGCGCAGCCGCGGTCGGCCACTCCGTGATGTCGCCGCAGCCGAATACGAACGCCGGGGCGGCGACCTTGCCGCCGATCCCGGCTGGGTAGTCAGTGCCCGCCAGGGCATTCATGGCATCGACCGCGGGCGCCAGGTGGGCGGCATCGCCGTTGGTCTGTATGTGCTGGTCCGACCAGCCGAAGAAGGTGAGGCCGGCGTTCTCGCCGAAGGCGGGTCGCGCAGGACCGCATGCAGCCGCCAGCACAACCAGCGTCGAGAACCATCGCAATGCGCGCATGCCTGGGCCTTTCGCAGGGGCAGCCACCACACCGCCGGCCGCGGACCAAGAATATCAGAGGGCGCCGGCGAAGGCAATCGTTGCATAACGTCGTTGCACAACGTCGTGAGTACTGCCTGACTTACGAGGGCTTCGCGCCGGGTGGCATGCCCGCGCGGCTTTTGGCGTGGGCATGCTTCAGCCCGGGGTAAGAACATGCCCACGGCAACGGCGCCGTGGGCATGCCACCCGGCAGGGCCGACGCACCACTTCTCCCAGACGCCGAGAATAAACCCGCCGGAAAAATATTTCCAAAATCCTCAGAACTGAGTAAGTTGGGCGAACGAGCAAGCTCACCTGCCGCTACCAAGCACAGCGGAATAGCGGCTGGGTGGAGCGACTTGTCAGCCCTTTGACTTCATCGCTTGATCGCCCGGATCGCTGCGGCGCACTTCTCAAGAACCTCGGTCTCTTTCACCCGGTTGGTTGCTCTATATAACGCCGCCAGATTCTCAAGACTCGTGGCCACATCGAGATGATCCGGGCCGAGGGCCTTCTCCCTCATCGCCGGCAAGCGTTTGTGGAGCGGCTCGGCCTGCGCGTACTGGCCTTGGCTGTCGTACAGCATCGCGAGGTTGTTCAGGCTCAAGGCCACGGTCACGGGAAAGGGCTCCCTGATGGCGCGGGCGTACGCTTGTTACGACCGGTTCCTCTCGCTGCACAAGGCCGAAGACGGGGCCCGCGGCGAGGCCTTGATGGCCCGCAAGAAGGTGGAGGAGGCCCTGTCGAAGCTCGGCGAGAAGAGGGCCGACGTGCCGGGACCCTGGGCGGACCTTCCGAAGCTGGCCGACCCGCCCAAGCATGCCGGCCAAGAGGATCTCAACGCACCAGCCTGCAGCCAGCAGACGCATGGCTACGCTATCTCTCCTGCGGCCACTTTCCATCAAGAGCCGCTATTTCCCGAGGGCCTCCGCCGCCGCCTTCGAGACCGCGGCGCGGATCGCGCCGCCGTCGGGGCCGGGCATGTCGGGACGCTGGACCATCAGGACCGTGACGATCTGGCGCGCCGGGTCGATCCGCATGTCGGTCGCGCACGCGCCGCCGTGGCTGCACTCGCCGACGATCACGGGGCCGGTCGGGCCGCGCATCCGGCGCGTGGTGGCCCAGCCCAGGCCGTAGCCGCCCTCGTCCTTGCCGGTCTGCGTGGAGGTCATCACGCGGATGGAGGCCTCGGAGACGTACCGCTTGCCCTCGTAGACGCCCCCCGCGAGGATCATGCGGCAAAAGATGCCGACGTCGGCCGCCGTCGAGAAGAGGCCGCCCCCAGGGCACACGCCGCGCCGGTGGTCCGTCAGCGGATAGGTCATGTACCCGATGGGTGCTTCGTCGAGGCCCGTCTTGGCCGCATTCGCCTTGTAGTTCTTTGCGAGGCGGCCGACCTGCTCCTCGGTGGGCCAGAAGGCCGTGTCCTTCATGCCGAGGGGCTTGAAGAGGCGCTTGTCCATGAACTCCTCGTAGGGCATGCCGCTCACCACTTCGATAATGCGCCCCGCGACGTTGATGCCGCAGTTGCTGTACTCGTACTTCGACCCCGGCTCGAACTTGAGGGGCGCGAGGGCGTAGGTGAAGATGGCCTCGCGCAGGGTCAGGGCGTCGATCTTGCCGCCCTCCTGCTTCGAGAGGAACGGCAGGCCGCTCGTGTGCGAGAGGACCTCCTTGACGGTGATCGGGTGGCCCGGCCTCTTCAGCAGCACGTGGTCGGCGTCCTGCTCGGCGACGACCATCTGGCCCTTGAACTCCGGCAGGTACTTCTCGACCGGGTCGTCGATGCTGACCTTGCCCTCGTCGACCAGCATCATGAGGGCTGTGGCGGTGATCGGCTTCGTCTGCGAGGCGATCCAGAAGACCGTGTCGGTCTGCATCGGCTTTCTGGCGGCGACGTCGGCATAGCCCACCGCGCCGACGCCGAGGACCTTCTGCTTCGTGGCCACGAGCACGACCGCCCCCGAGACGACGTTCTTCTCGACGAACGGCTGGAGGCAGGCGGCGATGTTTTTCGTCGCGGCCGGCGCGGCAGCCTCGGCCTGGAGCGGATGGGCGGCAGCTCCGAGCGCGGCAAGGACGAGCGTGGCGGCAAGGAAGGCCGCAAGCGGCTTTCGCATCATGGGCAAGGCTCCTGTGGGCCGGGGTCCGGGGATCTCGTTCGTGATACGTTACCCGCGAGGATGGGCGGCGTCAACCGTCGGGACCGGACGGCCAGTGGCCTTGCCAAGGCCGGCGCCAATCGCCATTCCGCGTGCGGCCGGGCAAGGGAGGCGCCCATCGAGAAGAGCGCAACTCTCACCTTCCCGGTTTGATCCGCAATCCATAAATAGTCCACTGACTCCACATTTGCGACCGACTGTGAAGACAAAGCCCAGGGACTGCGGGATTTTGTGCTTGCGCGCACCGGTCAGGAGCCGCGTCGACGGCATGCGCTCCGCCGCCGATGCCGGTGCCTCGACTGCGGCCAAGTACGGATTGACAAGGAGCGTGAGTCTCAGCGAACGCGCCGCGGGCGATCTGCAAACCCCACCCTCTTGTTGGAGCCGGAAGCAAGAGCCGGGACCGCGGTCTCATCCTTCTCAGGCCGCTCGGCGCACGGGCTACGCCTTCGCCGGATAACCCACGGTCTGGGCGAAGAGCACACGCTGGTCAGGCCCTAGTTTCAACTCCGTGGCCAGACCCGCCCTGTTACAGTTGTGGAACCAAGCCGCCAAGCCTTGCGCGGCGGCGAACAAGTAGACGTTCCCTGCAATGAGACCCGTGGCGACGTTATAATAGGATTTCTGTATCTCTGGATCCTTCAAGCCCGGTTCCTGAAGCCTTGCCTTACTGTACCTGGCGATATCCACGACGAAGATGAGATTCACCGGAGCCCTGGCCGCGGCGCCCCCCCGGCCGCGACCACCCACCTTAGCGCGATGGTCCCCGGCGACAACAGGGGCCAGACGGTGAGCCGCCGCCTCATAGAGGTAGATTCCTTCGGGCATGGCGACATAAAGGTCGATTTCCTGGGAGTTGCTGGCCGATGCGGCTGTTCTTCCCACCTGTCCGAACGGTCCATTCTCCCGGTTCACCCCGAATGCTGCCCAGAGGAGATTCGAGAGCGCCTGCGGGGGGAGTTTCTCCTCGCTGACGTTGCGGATCGTCCTTCGTTCCTGGAGGGCCGCCAACACGGACTTGCCGCCGTCCGTCTGGGGTTTCGGAAGCGTGATCGGCTGCAAGTCCTGGGCGGGGCTGGACGCTTCCTGGGCGAGACTGGACGCCGCGCCGGCCAACATGGCGACAGCCGGCAAAGTCTTAACGAATGTTCTGCGATTCATGTGATGCTCCATTCTCCCGTTCTTCCACCCTTGATTCAGAACCGACGAAACGCCTGACATCCGGCCAGACTCCCTCAGAGTACATCGACCGGGACCTTCATCCCTTGCGCGCGCCACTAGAGGTTCCGTAAGCCTAACCGTCCAGGTGGCCGGCCGCAATAGTCTTTGCAGAACTTTTGCAGGACCAGTCTTTGCAGGACCTTTTCTGGTTCTTGCTGGGTTGCCGGAGGTCCATATGCGTAATCATCTGATAATGCCGGCTGAAAGTCCCTGGAGCGCGCTTCTGTTAGGTAGCGGAGCAAGAACACCGTGGACGTCGTTGTGGTCGAGCAGTCCCACTGCTCCACGCGCGGCAGTGCCCGCCGGAGCGAATACTGGGGCAGCATGGTCCATAAGTACCCCGGCCTCCGCCCCGACGGCACGCCCTATAGTTCAACCATCCGCCGTCGCTGCCGCTGCTTGGACTGCGGGCAGGTGCGGATCGACAAGGAATACGCCTAACGTCACCCATCAGGCGCGCCATTCGGCGTCGCCTGCATGGGATGGTTGGGATCTTCCTCTCCCGGATAGCTGGTCCTGTTGCCCCATTTCTCAACTTCGGATAGGAAGTTGCCGGCACCAAGAAGACCTGCGGCCCAGAGGAACGTGCGGTCGCGCTCTGGAACCTCGCTGAGCCGCAACCACTGCACGTCTGCCAGAACTTCGCGCCCTGTAGCGACGTCTGGATCGCAGCCAAGAGTGGGAGTTTGATCCGCAATATCAACAAGGAACGAGTACGCTTCGTCGCCGGGTGCGTAGGATACGACGGAGGTCTGCCTGATGGTCGTCCCGTTGACGTTGCACTCCTCCTTCAGTTCACGCAATGCGCCCTGCTCTGGGGTTTCGCCTGGCTCCTGCCCTCCTCCAGGCAAGCACCACCATTCCACTCCGTTCTGGCGGTGCTTGACCATCAGCACACGCCCCTCTCGCACTACGATGGCTTGGACTCGTGGCATCTTCTCTCTGCATCCCAAGGGCAGGCGCTTCAGCCGCGCCAGCGGCGTCGTCTGGAAGCGCAGGTTGGGCAGCGCCTTGCCCCTCAATAATCTCAAGCATCGCTTGCGTCTGGTTCCCAACCGATCTCCTGGCTCCATTGGTCAGCTTTGTTCATGATTTCCCAGATGAACGGGGCTTTCGCTTCTGTGTAGGAGTAACGGTCTTCGCCATACTTCTCCGCGAGGGAATACTTCAACGCCGCATAGCGCTTCGCATCGTCCGGATGCACCCGCAGATAATCGCGAAACAGTAAGCCAAACTGTTCCGCCCAACTGCCCCAGCGCCGCACATGGATGTGTGTCCGCCTTTGTCCTGGTGCCTCGCGGAAATAGCGCTTTGTGCGTTCCGGATTCTCCGCCCTGAAAGTGTAGCCCAGACCTTCAAGCGGCCGGCGATACACCTCCAAAGGATCAAAGGCAGTCACAGAGATTTGGATGTCAATGATGGGCTTGGCGTCTAAACCCGGTATCGCAGTAGATCCAATATGATCAATGCGCCGGGCGGTTTCACCGAGCGCTGTTCGGAGAGCTGTCCCCAGTTGCGAGAAGAGTTGAGGCCACTGAGGATCGTGAGGAACAATTATCACTTTGTCTGCCATGTGCTATTCCGATGTGGAGGGGGTATGCGCTGCCCAGTGTCACGGGTGAGGCGCGCGGTCTTCCGCGTCGCCTCCACCCGATTGTTCGCCCGTCTCCAGTCCCTTTGTGCCCCATTTCTTACCTGGATTCGGTTTCACCAGCCGGCCGATCTTGGCCCCGTGGCGTGCGAGCAGACGGAGCCTGTGGGCATAGAGGCGGACGAGCCACCGTTTGACATTGGTGTGTTCGCCCAGCCTGCGGGACAGGTCTTCGGTGACCACCCCTGTGACATCCCGATCCTGCCACCAGGCATCAAGCGCGTGCAGAAACTCCTCCCACCAGGCTGCCGCCTGTTCTCTGTCGGGGCACGTGTCTTCGGCTTGAAGGAAGTCCGGCACTTCATCTCCCGATTCCATCGGATACGAAGGAAGCGAAACGGCCGGGCGTTCCTTGCCAACGGACCACAGCAGCCGTTCGAGATACCGAAATGCCTTCGGCGCACACGGCCACGAGCCGTCGATGATGAGATTCCTGAACCAAGGCCAGTCGGGGCATATCCCCTTCAGTTTGGCCTCGATCTTCTGCACCCGCAGTGACGCATCGAGCTTGAACGTGGGTGCACGCAGTCCGGGGTTCCCGTTGTCGGTCGCGAAACAACCCCTCTCCGTGTAGTCCCCCAGGTACTGGTCCCGACCGAAATCTGTCGCCAGGTCGTTTGCCCAGACCGACGACTTGATCCACCAACGGGTTTGCAGGAGGACACGTTCGACGAGCAAGTCCTTCAGTTCGGTGCGCTCCCCCAATACCTGCCATAGACTTCTGCAAACCGCCAGCCAGTCCGCCTTGCGATGACCCAGCACGGAGAGCTCCTTCGCAGGCGCTTCGGGGGGCGTGCCGGCCAACCAAGCGTCCAGACAGAGGCAATAATCCATCATCTGCTTCTTCCGCTCCCCGTCTACCGTGAAGCAGGTGTGGATGAATGATTGTGGACGTCCGGCACCGATGGAACTTGCCGTTTCCAGATACGCCCTTGGGAACGAGTAGTGGCCGCAAGGAGGAACCGAGCGGATCGAGGTTTCCACCAGCTTGGAGGCCCAATCCGGGACCTTCTCCAAGTCCCGTTCCATTCTGACGATGCCCTGCAGTTCTGCATCGTCCGCGAGGCCCGGCGCCGTCCACCCGTCATCGTATCCCGTGAACCACCAACACCGGCTGCTCACGCTCTTCTCGAAGGCGTCCTTCGACCATTCGAATTGTTGTTTCATCCCGCGTACCCGATCTCTCGCTGGCGAAAGCCGGCCATTAGGGGCTGGAGAAAGCAAGCGCAGCGCCGCTTTCGACAGTCCCCTGCATGGCCTTGTTGGGCAGGCGCGCCGCAAGCGTCATGCCCTCAACCGAGTTGCGACAGCACGACCGAGATAAGTCCATTCGTATATGTAACTGCGCGTCGGCAGATGGTACACCGCGCGGATGACTCCCAAATCGAGCAGGCGCCCGATTGCTGCAAGAAGGCGCGGCGTGTCGAGTCCTGAGCCTGAACCGACAAGATAGCTGTTGGCTGCCGGCTCCGGAATCTTCTCGGAACCCGAGTACTTGGCAATGAAGGTGCGGCTACTCGTGTCGAGCCGGCCAATGACCACCCCGGCCGCACGGTAGTCGGTGTCTGCTACAGCCTCGATCGCGCCCGCCAGGTTCTTCGTGAGTTGCGACAACTGAGTCTTCCGGTCGCCGGCGTTCGCCGGATCCAACTTGTACTGAATTGGGAAACGGCGATTGCGCACGTCGAATGGCTGCTCTCGCGCAGGGCCGAAATGCTCGTTCATGACCCCCAGGACGCGACCCCAGCCGAGCACGGCCGCCGCGTAGCCGAGTTCGAGCAGCACGTTGGGATTAGGGGCACGCCTGGACTCCCCATCCTGGCGTTGAATGACACCAACCAGGGTCAGGTCAGCGACCATGATGCCTGACTCGCGGATCTTCTCGAACATGACCGTGGCTACCTCGGGGCTGCCGGCTACTCCCTCCATTCCCGAGTCAACGCGCGCAGCGTCCTGCACGGTGCCCACCTTGGCGACGGCCGCATCAAGGGCGTCCCGGATGAAAGAGCGATTCGCACTCGAAGGAGTGTCGCTCTGCCAGGAGTAGAACACTGTGTGTTCCACGCTCACCTTCCCATGCCTGCCCAACAATGATTAGATGGACCCGCATAAGATGCGGAACTTTGGTTTCCTGTCCGTATAACACGCCGTTGATCCATCTGCCAGGGCTGCGGTAATCCCTTTGGCCTCAGTCACTTGCGCCCCATGCCATGAGAATCGGCGGGCCACCAATAGAAGTCCGGGAGAGAGTTAACGCGACCGACCCGTGATGGATTGGCCCGTTCCTCCTTTGGATTCGGCGTCGTGCGGCCAGCGAGAGGGCGTCTCACTCAGTTACGGGCGGCAGTTGCCCCTCATCGTCGTCGCCCTGTTGCCCTCAAAGGGTAAGTGCCGGCAGCGCCAGGAGGTCCAGGCCGCCCGCGGCGGCCAGGACGGGATCCGGCCTTGGCGGCGCCACTTCCTCGCCGGCGCCGTAGACCGGCGACGCCTGGGTCGGCGCGGACCCGCCCAGTGCGGTGACTGCGTCCGCTCCACCAGCGGGCACGAGGGCTATCGGCGCAGCCGATGCCAGGGCATCTTCGGGCGATGCCGGCGACAGCACTTCGAGGGCGGGCTCCCTCGCGGCCGCCGCGGCCGCCGCCACCTCATCTGCCGAGGGCAGCGGCGTAGGGCTGGAACCGCCGGACAATGGGCCGGTGGCACCGCCGCTCTGCGGGACCACCTTCGGAAGCGCCTCGCGAGAACGTCCCCCGGCAACGGCGGCATTGTAGACCGAGATGAAGGTGTCTAGGTCCGACGGTGTGACCTGGCCATCGGGCCCCGACGGGCCGAGCCCTGTGCCGCCGAAGTCGGCGTCGGGACTGCCCGCCTGCCAGGCTGCCAGGAACCCTTCGAGATCCCCGCCGCCTACAGAGCCGTCGCCGTCGAAGTCGCCCGGCAGGCTGCCGACGTAGAAGACGGCCAGTCCGCCCGCCGTCCCATCGCCGGTAGGCAGGTCCTCGTTGCCGTAGATATACCCGCGCCCCGAGCCGCCCGGCTTCGCCTCGCCGTCGAGCCGTCGGCCCGCAATGTCGACCGGCGCGCCGCCGCTGCCCTGGAGCATCACCTTCAGCCATGTATTGATAACCGCACCGGGGTTCAGCGTGATCGTGACTACGGTGGTGCCCGAGCCCGTCACGCCTTTCGGCCACAACCCCCAGCCCGTCGTGATCTCGGTGTCGCCGACGAACCTGACCGTCGCAAACAAGGCGGAGCCCACGTTGAACACCACGGGCTGGCTGAACGTCAGGGCAAGAGTGTGGATGCCTGTGGCACCGGGGGCAATCCCCGCGGGCCCGAGATGCTTCTGGTCGTTGACCTTTACGCCCACAAGGCGCGGCGGGCGGTCGGTGGAGTTGGGACGGCCCGGCGTTCCGCCCACGGGACCGGGGGCCCAATACATGAGGTCGTCGCCGTAGGCGTTGGCCCAGATCCGCTCCAGCGACGGCCCGTGGCCGTCGGGCGACTTAGGCCACGGCGGCTCGTCGTCATAAACCAACTGGTCCACCAGGTGGTAGGGAGCCCCCGACGACCAGTCGCCGCCGCAAGGGTAGATCAACCTGACCTTGTCTCCGCTGTTGTCGAGGCCAAAGTCACAAGGCGGCAGGCTGTAGACCGGGACCGAGGCAGGCACGTTGTAGTGCTGGCGGAACCACTCGGGGTCGCCCCCGCTGAGCGTCAGTACGTAGCCGTGGGCAGGCGCTGTGGCGCCAGCGGGGAACATGAACTCCAGCGAGGACACCACGAGCCAGCCCCGGAAAGGATACTGCGGATCGCAGAGGAGCACGTCTTGGTCGGTCATGTTGTAGAGTTCGACCCACTCGATGCCGTCGTCTTCAGGATGGTACATCACCTCATTGATGATAAGGGGTCCGACCCTCGGCGGGGAGTTTGGCCCGCCCCGCGTCGGCGATGCCATCTCCACAAAGACGGGCTCTCCGGTGCTCTTGACGTACCGGCCGAACGTCACGTCATGATCCGATGATGCATACTTGACGTGATCGAGGGTGCGCGGCAGTACGCTGTCAACGAGCGCCGACAGCGTCAGGTTGCCGCCGCGATCGCCGCCGAGAACCAGATCGCTCGGCAACGTGCCGCCGCCGGGATTGAAGGCCGACTCAGGGATAACCACGTAGTTGTTCGAGCCAATGGATGTGCCCGCAGGGAACTCGTAGATGCCGCCCTGTCCCACCAGACACCAGCCCCCGATGGAGACGGGGGCGTTGGTAAGATTTTGCAGTTCGACCCAGTCGCCGCCCGCGGCGAGGGCATTGGCGCAGACCTCGTTGATCACCACAGCCCGCGACACCGGCAGCGCGAAAACGGGATCATCCGGGTTGATCATCGGCAGGCTGTTAGCACCGCCCGGCGTCGGCGACGCCATTTTCACGAAGGCGACCTGCCCCGTGTTCCTGGTGTAGCGGCCGAACGTCACGTTGGGTCCCGATGGTCCGAAGCCGATGCGGTCGACGGCTCGCGGCAGGATGCCGCCGACGATCGCCACCAGGGTCAGGTCGCCGCCCTTGACGCCGTCCAGTACCAGGTCGTTCGGCAACGTGCCGCCGCCGGGGCTGAAGGTGGACTCAGGAATGACCATGTACCCGAGAGCGCCAAGGACGGTGCCGTTGGGAATGTCGTAACGGCCGCTCTGAGTTGCCAAACTCCACCCCCCGATGCCGACGGGGGAGCCGGTGAGATTGTGCAGTTCGATCCAATCGCCGCCCGTGGCGCCGGCATTGGCGCAGACCTCGTTGATCACCACGTTGGGCAGCGGCATCGTCAAGAGGGGATCGTCGGCGCCGGGAGTCCCTCCCCAGACCGAGCTCGGGAACCAACCGTCCTGCTCGTCGACCCTGTACTCCAGATTGCGCGTCATTGAGGACCCGGAACCATTCGTTCGCGCGACCGGCCTCTCAGTCGGGCTGTAAGAGAACTTCTCGATGATCTTGTTGATGGGGGCGTCCAACTCGATCTCTTCGCCGTCGTTGCTCAGGCGGCCCCCATACTCGCCGGCGATCGGCAGGCCGGCCCCGTACCGCGCCTGGAAGGCCGTCTGGTTCTTGACGATCAGGACGCGTCCGCCCGGCGCCAGGACCTGAACGCTCGAACCCGAGAAGTCGAAGCTGACGCCCTCGATGAACCGCACGCCGCGCATGACCAGCGGCACGGGGCCGGTGTTCGTCAGTTCGATGAACTCGAACTCGTTGTTGTCGACGTTGGGCTCGGTCCACCGCCGAGCCGGCGGGTCGTACATGAACTCCGTGACCCGCAGATAGTCCCGAAGGTTCTGCGTAACGGCCGTGTCGATGAATCCTGCCCCGAGGCCCGTAAGCTCTCGGCCGGAGGTGAGGGTAAAAACGTCGGTGAGGCCGGTGGTGGGATCGAAATCACTGTCCAGCAACTCGTCGGCGCCCTGGTCCTTGAGGGTGAGCGCGAAATCGTCGCCCGGGACCAGTTGCAGCCGGTAGCGGCCGGGAAGGAGATTGTCGAAAGTGATGTCGCTCCAGACGAGCTTGGCCGACACCACCTGCCCGGAGGCGTCGGTGAGGAAAGCCGTGAATTCACCCCAGGCGTCCCCCTCGGCCGCGTTCCTGACGCCGTCGCCGTCGGTGTCCATCCAGAACGAGGCCACCACGCTGACCAGCGGCACGGCAGGGGTAAGGGACGCGTTCACGTTCCTCTCGTACTGACACGCGGCAAGGGTGACCGTGGGGGCCTTCCACCAGGTGCCGTCGAAGCACTGGACTTCGACGAAGTACTGTCCCAGCCGCAGGCCGAAGAAGCCGTAGATGCCGGCATCGCTGGCCCTCGTCGTCGCCACGAGGTCTCCCGACGCCGTGCACAACCGGACCGGCACATTGGGGATGCCGCCCTGGTTGACACTGCTGATAACCTGGCCCGCGATGGCGGCGGTGTTGACGGCGGCGCCTTCGTCGAGGCCGGGCGTCCCGCCAGGCGCCGCGCCGACGACCCAGGAGCCCAACGGATCAGCCTCGTTGCGGACCAGCGAGAACCCTCCGCCGGCGTCCAGGGCGTCCGAGGGCCGGTAGCTTACAGCATCGACCGTGGTCTCGTTGGGCCCCTCAAGATTGAGGCTCTCGCCGTCGTCGTTCAGCCGCCCCGTGTATTCGCCCGCAATCGGAAGCCCCGTGCCGTAACGCGACTCGAACGCGGCCCGGTTCTTCACGACGAGGACATGCTGACCGGGGTCGAGCGACGTGACGGCGCTTCCGGTGAAATCGAAGGCGACGCCGTCGATGAACCGGACACCCATCAGATCCACGTGCGACGGGCCGCGGTTCGCCAGGTCGATGAACTCGAAGTCCTCCTCGGCGTGGCCGAAGCCGCACGGAGGTGAGTACATGACTTCGCTTATCTTCAGGCCCCAGGGCGTCGCCTTCCTCACCAGGCCGGCGTCGAAGGTGCCCAGGCCGATCCAGAAGAACGGCGTGCAACCGGTATCGCGCGCGGCGTGGCTGTCCTGCCCCGGGAGGGTGAAGACCATGTCATCCGGCGCGAGGAACTCCAGGCTGTATGTGCCCACAGACAGGCCGCTGAACAGGTAGACCCCGCTCGAGTCGGTGACCCGAGTGGCGACCTCGCGGTCGATCGCGTCGCGCAGTCTGACGGTCACCCCCGCAACGCCGGGCTCCGACGGGTGGCGCACCCCGTCGCCATTGTCAAGCCAGACCGTGCCGCTTACCATGGCCGGCGAGGCGTCCAGAAGGAGACGGGGTTCGAGCATCTCCACAGAAGGAATTCGCGCGTGCCGCATGAAAGGCCCCCTTTCTTCGGGCCCCTCCGCGAAGGGACATGAGAAAGGACCCGACGGCTCTCGGCCGCACCTACGGGCCACAGGAATGAGAATCGGCTCTACATCGTGCCACGCTACTCCCCAACCGGCGGCGTGTCAAAAGATTTCCTCAGGCATCAGTATTTGTCCGCAGGATAAGACGCGTCGATCCGCGCGGCCGGACGCGCCGGCCCCAGGACGGCCGCCGGCTTCCTCCGCCCGCTATTCGCAGTCGAACCGACTCCCCCGCGCCGGGAATCCACCGAGATCCTCCCCGCTTGCCCTGTTCCTCTCCGACCCTACGGAGGTGCGTGCGCCGCGGGTTCGTCTCTGGAGGGCAACGCTACCGAACGTTCTTGCCGACGCTGGACCCACTGGGTCAGGAAGTCGTCGGCCTGCTCGACGACGGTCGGCACGACGGCCTCCAAGGAGGGTTCCACCGCTACAAGGACGGCCCCGGGGAGAATCGCGATGAGGAGGTCAAACAAGTTTTGCTGGACTCAGGCGACACCTGGATTACGTTATGTGGGCCATCTCGAGCGAAAGGGGACGTCCATGACGCAAGCGCCGCCGAATCCGCAGCAAGAGTACGCGTTGGGCCTCACCAAGACGGGATTGATTGTCTTTATCATCCTTCTGGTCGTCTGTCTCCCGTTGTGCTGGCTGCCGTGGGTGATCAAGTCGCTGAAGGCGACAAAGTCGTAGCCGTGTGCCGCCAAGCGAACAGGGACCACGTCATGCCTGATGGTGCGAGCGCTTCTCCCGGCCGCGGAGGCAGGGGATGGTTGCGCCAACTGCTGAGCATGGTGGCGGTGATGGGGTTCATCGCGTACTGTGCCTGGTGGGCCTATTGGCTTCTCCAGGGCCGGTTGCCGTCGGCCCCGCTGAGGGCACTCACGGGACTTCCGGCACCGACGACGGGATGCACGCGGAGCCTGCGATGTCTGTTCCAGGGCGACGTGGCCACAGCCCTTCAGTGGAACGTCTTCTCGGTTCCCATCGCGGCGCTGTTCGCGCTGAGCCTCGGATGGTTGATGGTCCGGCTGCTGCGGCGCCGCCCCTTGCTTCTGCCGTCTTGCTTTCTATACATATGGGCGGCCATCCTGCTGCTGGCGTGGGCGGCCAAGCTCCTCGGCAATCCGCTGTATTGGTGACGTGAACCCCCTGCCGGGCGCTCTCTCCACTGTTAACCGGATGGGTTCAGTTTCAAACGCCCCCTCAAATCTGTGTTGACCAGCGGCGTCGGTTTCGCTCTTGCGACATTTGGTTTTGTCGGAACCACCGTCAGATAGATGCTGCCGCCGGAGTCCTCGACCTTGACGACGCCGACGGCCGCGAGGTCCCCGCGGGTGTCCGTCAGGCGATAGGCCGCCCATCTGCCGACGAGCCTGGGGTCATGTGCGCGGAACGCAAGTTCCACCCCGTGGGGGCCGCCCGCCTGGATTGGGCCGAGGTCATGAACACTGATGGCGAACCGGCCGTCCCTAGTCTGGAACGAGGAGCGTTCGCTTTGTGCCGCGGCCGCCGCCTGCGCACCGCTCTGGTAGAGCCCCCGCAACTCCTTGAGCGGGAACGTCGAGGCCGGCTCATCGGTCGGCCGCAGGGCCTGGACCAGGCGATACGCCGCCTGGACGTCCAGATCCCTGACCTGGTCGGCCACATGCTGATCTGTCAGTCGCTGGAGTCTTCCCGCTATGGCCAGGCCGTAGCAGCAGGCATCCTCAACGGCCTCCCGCTGTGCTTCCGACAGCCCGCCATCCAGGTAATCGTTCAGCCGGTCATCGCTTATCTCCGGTTCGGCGCGATTGCGGCGCGCGGCCGACACAAGGTACGTCACCACCAGCGACTCGGCCGCCCATTGCAAACACGCATTACATTTCTGGAGATGTGTTTCAACCGTATGCCGGGGGATCTTCCCGGCATAGTAGTCGCTGATGAGGGACTCGCGCGCCAAGTCGCACACAGACTGGGGCATCCCGCCGCTCATGGCTCACGTCCCGTGCCACCCGATGCGGGCGGCAACCTGATCCATCCGTCCAGCAGCTGCCGCAACCTGGTAAGCGCCCTGGCAAGGCGCTTGCTGACCGTTGAGTCGGCAACGCGCAGTTCCTGCGCGACCTCGGTCTGCGCGCAGTCCTTGATCTTCACAAGTACGACCACCTGCCGTAGGTCAAGAGGCAGGTTGCGCACCGCGTTCCTCACCGCCTCGTTCCTCTCTCGGTCGGCAACGCTCTCAACCGTCGCCGGTCCATTGCTCGCCTGTCTGTCGAGAACCTCAGCCGGACGGCCGCCTTCACTCGCCCCGACCAGGCTGCTCTCCGGCCGTTCGCGGCGGTAGCGGGGCGACTTGGCCATGTCGATAGCCAGGTTCGTGGCGACCTTGAGAAGCCGGGTGTTGAATGGGCCTCGTGCCGGATCCCAAACGGCCTTCGTCTCCAATGCCCTCATGAGAATCGCTTGGAGGATGTCATCGAGATAGTTACTCACGGTAAGTTTCGCGGTCTGCAAGGCGCCGATGCACAGCCTCGTCAATGTGGGGGTGCACCGCTCACAACTGGCCAAGTGGTTCAGAAGAGGGTAAGAGGCCGTCTTCGGCCCGTGGCCCCGTTTACGACAGTACTCCTGTATCGCCTCTCGGCAAACCGAGCAAGCAGCGAACTCGTCTTTCTCACAGCAGTTGCACGGCCTCTTTGAGTTGGTGGCAGGGCAACCCGTCCCGGCGTTCGCTGTTATCCGCTCCTGGCGAGGTACGGCCTTTTCCTCCTGCTTCTTCTGGCGTGCCGTCGCCAAGGCAACCGGATGGGCGCTCGCCGCAGGTGATCGGCGCGGGGCCGACACGGCCAGAACGGATGGGTACGGCCGCACAAGCAGCGAGGGCGCCGCAGTTGCAGCGATCAGGTCTGCGTCGGGTGGATGCCAAGAGCCAATCGTCTTTGCGGCTTGCACAACTTGAGTAAGTAGAGAGGCCGGCATGCTCTGCTCCAACGAACCCGTTCGCGTAAGGCTCCCTTAGGAGATACGACGGTCCCGCCGCGGTTTTTCCGAAATAACGGGCCCCTGACGCAGGTGTGCCCTGCCCGGGAACAGCCGCTGGCGCTTTGTCGGAGCCAAATGGAAAATCGCGGCCGCGACCCTCGTACTTCTCCTTGACAGGGGAGCACAAGTGAATGAGGAGGCCTTATGATCCGGGAGAGGCTGTACCAGGAGTATCTTGATGCAGCCAGGGAGTTCGGCCGCCGAGGTCCGGTGGTGGACTCCCTGGCCTGTGCCGCACTGGCACTGCGGCTGAAGCCCGATTCCGAGGAGGTCCGCCGGTTTATCGCGACCGACATCCCAACGGCTCAGCCTGGCTGCGACGGGAACGGCAACGAGGACCTTGTGGCCCTGCGCAAGTGGAAAGCCAGACTGGACCAGGCCCTGTTCGGGGAGATCGCCGTGTCGGATGTCTCGCCGCAGGATGTCCTGTGCCACGTGGACCGCAAGTCCGCACCGCCGGACCGGGCCGGGGTGCAGGCCCCGGAGACCATCCAGAGGTTTCAGCGACTCGCGAAACGCTTCGACCGCCGAAAACATGCGAAGGCCAGGGATATTCGCCACGGCCTGCGCGACCTTCTGACACGGCTGACGACCAGGGAGGAATTCCGGCAGGCCATGGGGCCCATCACCTTCGAGGAACTCCGTAACCAGGTCGATGTCTTCGAGCACAGACCTGCGGGTGACGACGGAAGTCGCGGCGTCTGACATTCACAGACCCGACGCGCCGGGCACGCCGCCCGATCAACCTACTTCGACGCCGGTAGCGGCACCGGGTCGAAGGTCGGCGTGTCCCACGTCGAGGGCAGCCATTCGCGCAGGGGCACCTCGCCGCGACGATAGCCGTTGGTCTTCTCCATCACCTGGTCCACCGTCAGCGCCTGGTCACTCACCTGCGGCAGGGCCGGCTCGTTCTGGCACTCGGCGGCAAACTGGTCGCGCATCCTTAGCCGCAGGTTCATCGCATTCTGCATGGCCGAGATCTCGCCCGCCTTCTCGTCCACGCGGGCCGGCCGCGCCCTCAATTTTCTGCTGCAATTCGTGCAGCCCACAGAGATAATGCCAGATAGAGGGCAAGGCTCTCCGCAGGACACATGGAGCATACTTAGAATGCCGTCAAAATGTCCTCAGAATGCATCGCGAGACGGTAAAAAAACCGTGGAGGAACAGTATATCAACGAGACGACGGAACTCCTTGTCGTTATTGGAGTTAACGCGTAACCACAGGCGGCGGCAGAGGTTGGCGAAAACGGCCTGATTCAACCCCACCCTCTCCGCCAGTGTGCGAGCACGGGGTTGCGGAGGCGGCGCACATGATCCGCATGCGCGGGGCAGGACGGCGGGCGGCAGCGGTGGCGGCGTGTCTGGCGTCGCTCTGGCCCGCCCTGGCGGCCGGGGCGGCCGACGAAACGCCCATACGCTGGGACATGGAATCGCTGGCCCGCGTCGTGAAGCCCATGCGGCACGACATGAAGGCGCGAATGCCCCTCGTACTGTGGAACTTCCCGCTGCCGCGGAACGACGACCTCGTCAAACTGCGGTCCGACGGCACGCTGCGCAAGCACATCGACACGCTGGCGGCCCGGGGCATCGTGCCGACCGTCGAGATGGGCTGGGAGTGGACGCCCGCCGGCGCCATGGCGATGGCCCGGACACTCCAGGAGGCCGGCCGGCCCGTCTACGTCCTGCTGCCGCGCGTAGACCTCCTGGAAGGCACGGCCTACCGCGACTGTAACGCCTGGGGCGAAGGCCCCGACGCCACCCGACGGGGCGAGACGCGCAAGTGGCCGTGC
>Ga0315289_10002750_pt1 | contig 26868 bp, 25 predicted proteins | sample YL17G11_40_MG_FD_203452 | JGI IMG/M metagenome (GOLD analysis project Ga0315289, IMG submission 203452) | Sediment microbial communities from Yellowstone Lake, YNP, Wyoming, USA - YL17G11_40 | ecosystem: Environmental > Aquatic > Freshwater > Lake > Sediment | place: USA: Wyoming | collected...
TTTTTCAATTCTGAGGGGAGTAAAAATACAGCGTGTTGTTTCAATTTTTTAATTGGCTGTCTAAAAATTCTTGTTTTATAGAATTTTTCAACAGCCTAATTCTAATATCAGTATTAACTCGTAAATCATTTAGTAAAGCGATGGAGAAATAATTTGTTGCTGGCTGTCTTGCAAATGAAGTCTTTCCCTCATAATAAGAGGCGTCGAATGTCCGTACATTCTTAAAATGACCTGTGGCGAATCCGTCCAATCCTGTGCATGCAAGCAAATAAGAGATGTGGTGTGAATGTCCCATAATTACATAATACTTATTTTTTTTCAAGGAATATAGAAGATGCATCAAACTTGTGATGTTTGCTTGATTGGTTAACGGATACTCATCTCCTCGTTCCACCTGGTAATTAACATAAAAACCGTTGCAATTGAGACCCGTTAGATAATCTAATAAATTATTTCTATTATCTTCATCAACAATAACTGCATTTGACAACGGAAGAGAAACCATACAAGGTATTTTTCGATTCTTTTCAGCACAACTAATAAAGCTTTTAGATAATTCTATAAAACGATGTATTTTTGCATCAGAATATGAATCAATAAATTCTGTAGGACTTATATATGCATCAACAGATAAATAATCCTGACATGTGATTAAATCATTGCATAGCTTTTCACGAAATTCCTTTTTATCGAAAGATGATTCGCTATATCCCTGTTGAAAATTTTCATGATAATAACTGTATTTTTTTAATATACGACTACCTACTTGAGGAAAATACAATTGACTATCAAACAATACAATTCCATTTTTTTCATGAATGTATTGAGACATTTGTACATATTTTTGAAGGTCGTAATTTCTAGGAAGAAATATGGCGCCATCAGCATATTTTTGTTCGATTGCTTGTTCAACAAAATTCTTTCCTCTCCACCCAACCTGGGCGAGCAGTATATTACTTTTTAGCATTTAATACCCCCTTTATTTCTTCAAGTTTTTCAATGGCGAATCGAGGTTTTCGATACCGTTCATGTTGATGAATGTTTGTTAACTTTAAAAATAATTCGTCTATAAGATCAATTCCAGGAGTTGTTTGCATAATGTCTTTTAATCTTCTCCTTTTTCCATCGAGTTTTGATGTAAGACAATTTCCAAATTCATCTTCTTCAAAAGGAAGCATACCCACAGTAGTTTCGAAAAAAACAACACCGCAGGAATAAAGATCTGTCCTTACATCCTGTAGTTGTTTTTTATTGTGGAGTTGTTCAGGAGCACAATAGAGAAATGTCCCTGGAGCCATCGGTAATTTTGAATGGGTAATACTATTTTCATCGAGCATCCTTGCAACGCCGAAGTCGAGGAGAATAATTTCCCCTCTTCCAGAAACCATAATATTCTCAGGTTTTATATCTCGATGAATAATGTTCTTTTTATCAAATTCATCAAGCAGATTCAACAATACTTCAAGTATCTTTATTGATAATTCCAGAGATGGTTTGCTATTGATAACGGTTCTGAGTGATGTCCCATCGATAAATTCCTCAATTAAAACAACCATTTGTTGATTGTCAATTTTGTAGGGAAAACAATCAATCAATTTGACAAGATGTTTTGAATTGATTTCCTTCATGCAAGCGATTTCTCTCGTAATTCTTTGAAGATCGATTTTATTTTCTATCGGAATGAACTTGATTACTACATCTTGTCCTTTCTTTTTCCCTTTGAAGACCTTTTTTTGGCCTCCCTCTGAAAGAAAATACTCAAATGAAATATTGGTGAAAAGAGAATTAAGTTTGTTGACTGTAAGGTTATCTAACATCATGTTATCCTTCTTATTTTTTTAGTGAAGAATAAGAGAGCTCATTGAATTTCCATGCACTGAAATCTGAGTAAGGAATACTTTTGTGAGGAATGTAATGTTTTTTAATCCTTGCATCAGGTAGTGCTGAGGCTAGACCTATATTGTATTTCTGAAATAAAGATCTGTTTCTCAGAGCAGGTTTAACATAATCGTCATCAAGAATGACAAATTGTATATTAGAAAATGACTTTGCACCGAAAGCTTGTTTCAAAGCTTCTTTCCAATTATACAGTTTAAATTCAAAGGCACAACTATTAGTTACATGCCTTCGAAAGCTATAACTTATTTTTATAAATTCTTTTTTTCTTTCAATAAAACCATTCTCATTCAGCCAATTGATTATCTTCAAAACGGAAGACCTGCTCAACTTCGCTTCTCTGACCAAATCAGTTACGGTCCATGAGTCTTTTCTCTTTAACAGAAGATATATCTGTAAATATGAGTCTTTTACTATCCCTTTTTTTAATTTAAGCTCTTTCATCCGTTTAAAAAAGTATTTATCAGAGATATTATAGACCACCAGATCAGTGACTCCAGCAGCATAAGGAACTTCTCGATATGATTGAAGCCCAATTTTTGTAAAAATTATTTTGAAATCTTTATTAACACGCTTTAGTACAAATTCGTGCAATTGCTTTTCAGAATCAAACACCATCTGATTTTAAATCTCCGATTGAGTATTAAACATTTTGTTTCAATTATTTTGTATATTTTTTTAAATCTTTTTTAATTAGTTCTTCAAGATAATCACTTATATCCTGATCGGCATCAATGCATTTCTTTTTGACAGATTTCCATAACTCAGCATCCATTTTAATACTCGTTGTCTTTCTAACCACGAAGCCATCAAAGTATTACATATTTATAAAATTATCGGTTTATGTAAAGCAAGTTTTATATATTAGTATTACATACTACTATAATACTTTGATAAAATTTATGAGAACAACATATCTTGACCAATGGGGTGTTTGTACCACCCCAAAGGTCGTGAGGTCTGATAGTATGAGTACCAAACCCCGAGAAGAAATAGAAAATAAAGCTAATAAAGTTTCATATTCCCAAGATTGGGTTGCATATAATCAGGCACAGACCCAAGAGAAAATCCTGTTTTTAGAATTGCTTTATGAATTGACTTCTCAGATACCGCAACCAAAAAGAAATGGAGCTGGGCGACCTAAAACAAATCTTGGTGACATGGTCTTTTCTTGTTGTTTGAAACAGTATCTTGATTTCAGCAGTCGTAGAAGCGAATCAGATATTCAATTGGCAGTTCAGTTAGGGTATATCAATCATGCTCCCCATTTCAATACAGTTCTAAAATATCTCAATGAACCCGTGATGAAGAAGGTACTGATGAAACTTATTGAGATCTCATCCATCCCTTTGAAAGAGGTGGAGACTGATTTCGCTATGGATGCTTCTGGCTTCTCTACAGCAATGTATGGTCATTGGCTCACCAAGAGGCTTGTTTTCAATGAGTATAAGTCATTCAAGAAAGCCCACGTTATGTGCGGAGTTAAAACGAATATCATCACCCATATCGAGATTACAGATGGTTACACTGCTGATTCAACGCAACTTGAAACGCTTGTAAAAAATACATCAAAGAACTTCCGAATGAATGAAGTAAGCGCAGACAAAGGGTATGTCTCAGAAAAGAATCTTAGCATTATCATCGCTCATGGTGCAATTCCGTTCATTCCATTCAAACGCAATGCCAAGCTTTCGTCAGAGAACAAGTTACCGATCTGGAACATTATGTTTCGGTTTTTCAGAGATAATAAAGAGGAGTTTATGCAACATTACCACAAGAGATCCAACGTGGAATCTGTGTTTTCTATGATGAAACGGAAGTTTGGAACCCATGTTCGAAGCAAATCATCGCTTTCCCAAGAAAATGAGGTTCTCTGCAAAGCCATTTGTCACAATATTTGCGTACTCATCCAAGAGATGTTCGAGCTCGGAATAAAAGTTGATTTCTCAGAGGTCACCACCCAGGAATTTATGTGCAAAATAGAGCTGTAACTAATTTGTGTGCAAAGCCTATTTTAATATATCTAAAGTAGACTACAAAAGTATATTAATTTTAGTTTAAGTGGAGAGTTTACTCTAATGAACTAAAGGGGCCCGGACCAAAAAAGTAAGGGAATTGGTAAATGAAACAGATATTTTGAATCTGTAGCACTCGATCCAGGGCCCAAACTATTTTAGGGATGGGATGAAGTCACAGGAACCCAAATTATTATATTTAAAGCTATCGTGGTAAAATGTCAAATTTGACAAAATTACATCAAAATAAATATATTAGAATTCCTAGTTTGTCTTAATTGTTTCTAGCAGCTAGATATATACCACATTTTTTAACGCTATCAATCAACTGATTGATGTCAATTGGTTTTGTTAAATAATCATATACATAAGAGCCGAGTTCGCCCAGTTTTTGGTGGTCTTTTGTTCCTTTACCAGTAATAATATTTATTGCCACATTCTTAATTAAACCCCTGTTGACAATCTTTTTTATGGTGTCCCATCCGTCCATGTTTGGCATCATTATATCCATAAGTATTACACCTTTGAAGCCTTTTTCTAGTTCTTGAATGCATTCTTCTCCGCTTTCTACAGTTGTTACTTCGTAGTTTTGTTTTTCGAAAAGGACTCTTATGGAGGCTAGTATGTCTGTTTCGTCATCTACAACCATAATTTTATTATTCATCTCTCTTCACCACATATTGATACAATATGACATGACAATATTTAGCAATATTGGTATATAAACTTATCTAGTAAGAATGTCAATACGAAAAATTGTAAAAAAAGAAAAAAGGTTGTTTTTTACTGGTTGGCCTCTTGGAATTCTTTTAAGAATTTGCAAAGAGCTTCTGTACCTTCTAAAGACATAGCATTGTAAAGAGATGCTCTCATACCACCCACGTCTCTGTGACCCTTGAGACCAATTAGTCCTTTCTTCTTTGCCTCTTCGACACATTTTGCCTCAAGTTCGGGTGTTGCCAAATTGAAGGTTATATTCATCAGTGACCTTGAATCTGGCTTTGCCACTCCCTTATAAAATCCGTTTGATTTGTCGATAATATCATAGATCAGTTTTGCTTTTTTCCGGTTCTGCTTCTCCATCGCAGGAATTCCGCCTAGAGATTTCAAGAGTTCGAGAACTAGTTCACAAATATAAATGGCAAAGCAGGGACATGTGTTGTATAAGGAATCTTTTTCCACATGGGTCTTCCACTTGAGCATGGTTGGAGCATTCTCTGGAACTCGGTTCAAAAGATCATCTCGGACAATGACAACGGTGACTCCTGCTGGACCCAGATTTTTCTGAGCCCCGGCATAGATAACACCAAATTTCTTGACGTCAACAACATTGTCCATAAAATTGGAAGACATGTCACATACTAAAGGGACATCACTTGGAACCTTTGGCCATTCATGCCATTCGATTCCTCCGATTGTTTCGTTCCCAGTGATATGAGCAAAAGCTGTGTTGTTACTAAACTGTACATTTTTTGGTATGTATGAAAATTTTTGATCTTCTGAAGAGGCAACAATCTTTACATCGCCATAGAGTTTGGCTTCTTTTATTGCTTTTTTTGCCCATGCACCAGTATACACGTATTCCATTGATTTTCCAGGTATTTGTAGATTCAGTGGCACCATGAAGAACTGACTTGAAGCACCGCCCTGCAACCAGAGAACTTTGTAGTTGCTTGGAATACCCATGAGTTCTTTCAGAAGTTCTGAAGCTTTCTTGTGGACCTCATCATATTCTTTGGACCTATGTGATATCTCTAGTATCGACATTCCAGTTCCACGAAAATCCAGCAGTTCTTCCTGTACTTTTTTAAGCACTGGAAGAGGTAACGTTGCTGGTCCTGCATAAAAATTGTACACACGTTTTATCATAATTATTAACTCCCCATATTTTTAAACCAGTGTATAAACAAAAGGGATTTAAATAATTCGGTAAAGAGGACTTGACAACAGTTGTACAACAAACCCTTTATAAGCGAAGCGACAAAAGGAGTACTGTGGGGAAAACATGAAAATACTACTAATGAAGGCGTTAAAAAACAAATTCAACATGGGAAAAGAAGATGCAATCGTCCTAACCAAAACTGTAGAAGGTATTTTTAAAGGTAAAAAAGAAGTCGAAGATATGAGTATCGATAAATATGCCCGCGCATTGTTTTATGAATTGCAAAGGGAAAGATTGCTTATTCTTAGAAGGGAAGAGTATAGAGAGAACGCCAAGTACATGCGAAAATACTATTGGTCTTATAACAATGAGATAATTAAAGAAGCGGCTTACGAAAAGCATAAGGAAGGCAAATACAAAATATACGAGAAAATTCCAAAAGACGCTTGGGCCGTACATTCCTATTGTAACTAATTATCCATATCTGGTGGATTCATCAACTGCTCATACCGGTAGCAATCTTTAACGGCATTTTTTATTTCTTTTATTTCGTTTATTTCATATCTTATATCTTCCAAAAGCTTACGGATAGACAAAAAGGCAACAAAAAAGCTTATGAATCCGATAATCAGGATAATTTGATCCAAAATTTCTGTAAAAATTAAACCTGCACTACCTGTGGCAATACGTAGGACAAACCATAATACGGACGGCACTAAGAATAAAAAAGAAAGGATAAATACAATGCTGAATAACTTTCGATCCGTCATTTTATCTCATATGTTTGGTTGTTTTGTCAGTACTTAAAGATTTCTTTAGATTCTGCTCAAATCTATTTAGTTTGATAGTTGATTTCTCTATGATTTCGTTTGAAATTTTTATCAAAAGTTTTAGATGCTCGTCATTGCAAAATAAAATACTGTTTCTCCCGATAGGTGAATCAAGGCGCTCCGTACTACAAACCTCGACAACAGGTTTCTTACCAACAGATTTTAAGTTAGAGTTTTTAAATCCACTAGCATTTGCAATTTTTACCAATCTGTCTGCAGCGATATTTGTTTTTGCCGCTATGTGAATTATTGGAGACTGGGCAAGCAACCAGATCATTCCTTTACTGGATTTTTTTGCTGCTGATAAAAGCTCGGGCTGTTTTATTGTTCTGTGCCATATTCCCAAGAATTTAGCCTGTCGTTTATCTCCGATAACTGGTATTTCCAACAGAACAATTCTTCCAGCGCAACTGCTGGAAGTGAAATATTCTTTTGAATCATTTATTATTTTGAGTATGGGTAGTATTTTCTCATCTGCTTTATTTTCGTCTAAGGCTTTTTTCAATGATTGGAGAGCGTTTTCCTTGTTTTCTAAAAAGCCTTTTTTTTGTGTCATGTTTCTATCTTCTTTTTAATTTGGATGTTGCGTTTCTTTAGTTCCTCAAAAAAAGGTTTGCATGGTATGATTTCTTCGCAGCAAAAAACACCACGTTCTTTGATTATGTTGCGTTCGATCATCTGAGCAATAATAGAAGTTGGATAGCCGGTTGTACGCATCATTGCCGTGATGTTATTTTTGTTATCAAAGTAGTCAATCATCATGTAGTCTAAATGAATTTTTTTTCCATCTTTCTTTCCTTTGCCTAGAGCCCTAAGCAGCACAACATCCTTTCCGCTCGTGGGCAGATATCTTGTAAGAAGTGTTACAAAAAGATCTCGTGGAGCAACCTTTTGATCTCCTACGCTCACTTTCTTTTCTTCTGCGAATCCGAGATTCAGCATAGTTTTGAATTTTTCGCAGTGACCAGGATATCTAATCGTTTTGTAATCAAGATATTTTATAGTATTCTTATATGTGTATGGAAGCGTAGAGCAGCCGCCCGAGGTAAGAAAGGCTTCCATCTTTCCAAAGGGTTTAGGAAAGTCTATTGTTTCAAGTTCAGTCATGGATTTCTTGTTTATGATTTTACCACGGTCAAGAACCATTGCATCTTCAACATATTCGTTTATGAGCCCATAGGGTGAGAAAACAATCTGATAATTTAGTGGAGGTACGGGATTCTGAGGTAACCCGCCCACTCTAAGTTTTACATATTCGACAGAATCCATTTGATCAACTATATCGCGCGTAATAACAGATACTAAGCCAGGTGCGAGTCCACAGTCAGGAATAATTGTGACGTTGTTTGTTTTAGCCTCTTTATGGAGACTACGCTCTTTTTCTACAACGTCGTTATTGCCCCCAAGATCAAGAAAATGTGTTTTTGTGTCTAATGCGGTTTTTGCCAGTGTATAATTGAATTTATATGGAACTGCCGAGATTGCCACATCGTATTCTTTGAACTGTTTCTTTACATCGTTTGTTTTTTCAACATCCAACTTGAGAAAATCAATGTCTTTTAGAAATTTCTCGGCAGAGCTTATTGTTTTTTTATCTTTATCTGCAATAGCAATACTGTCAAAATTTGAATGTTTGCATAGGTCGTATGCAATCGCACGTCCCATCATTCCAGCGCCAAGAACGATAGCTTTCATGTTGTTAATCCTCTAAATAGTGTTTTTTATGAATATCCGATAGCATTAAAAATAGTTGCCTTGAAACATCCCATAATCATTATATTTGATTACTTCATTGGGGAGAGACAACCAAGGGAGGTCATTATGACTGAAAAATTCTGGGACGCAAAAATAGAATCTATGCCATTAAACAAACTTAAAGAGTTACAACTAAAACGTTTGAAAGAACTTGTCCATATGGTGTATGAAAAAAACAAGTATTACAAAAAGAAATTATCTGATGCTAAAATTAAACCAAGCGATATTAAAACCTTGAAAGACATTGAAAAAATTCCTTTTTTAACAAAACAAGATTTACGGACGTATTATCCCTTTGGCCTTGTTTGTACCCAGTTGGATGAAATCATAGAAGTTCATGCCTCATCAGGCACCACAGGAAAACCAGTTGTTGGACCTTATACCAGAAACGACGTGGAGCTATGGGCAGAAGTGATGGCCCGCTCGCTGTGGGCCAATGGACTGCGTAAAAATGACATCATGCAGAATGCATATGGCTATGGACTCTTTACTGGTGCCCACGGTTTTGAAAAAGGTGCACAAAAAATAGGTGCTATGGTTATTACAATTGGTTCAGGCAACACTGAGCGTCAAATTGATCTCATGAGAGATTTTGGCACCACTGCCTTAGCATGTACTCCATCGTATTCATTACATATCGCAGAGATTGCTGAAGAAAATGGACTAGATCCATCAAAAGATTTTAAACTACGCTTGGGACACTTTGGAGCTGAATCCTGGAGCGAAGAGATGAGAATGAATATAGAAAAACGGTGGGGAATAGAAGCACACGAGCATTATGGTCTAACAGAACTCATCGGTCCTGGCGTTGTTTCCGAATGCAAATATAAAAAATTACACATCAATGCAGATCATTTTCTACCAGAAGTAATCGATCCTATTTCTGGCGAAACCAAAGAAGCTGGTGAAGAAGGAGAACTCGTTTTCACGACGCTTACGAAAGAGGCGTTTCCTGCCATTCGGTTTAGAACAAGGGATCTTGCCTCGATAAGTGAAGAGATTTGTGAATGCGGACGCACGTTGCCCATACAATCAAGGATTAAAGGCAGAAGCGATGACATGATGAAGGTCAAAGGCGTCATTGTTTTTCCATCGCAGATTGAAGCTGCACTTATGCAAGTCTCAGGAATTAGCGATAACTATCAAATTGTAAAAACCAAGCAAGGCGATATTACTTCTTTATCTGTAGAAGTAGAACCATCAGAGGAACGATACAAAGAAGGAAATCTTGAGGATTTAGAAAAGCAGGCTGAGGCTGCAATCTATCGTATTTTGAATTTGAATGTACCTGTGAAAGCTCTGCAGCCTAAGGCTATACCTAGAAGTACAGGAAAAGCAAAGAGAGTTATTGAAAGATAAATATTATTTTACTTTCTTTTTACAACAGCCCATAACAGTATGCAGATTATTAGTCCTACAGTTATTGCGACGAAGTTGGAGATGGTAGTTGTGAATATGAGCGGAAATACAACTGGAAGAACTGCTGCTCCTATGTTACTAATAGAAATGTATAGACTTGCCGCAATTCCAACATTTGCATCTGTTACACCTTCTTCTGTCTCTTGACTGTATAAAGCCAATGGCCATGACGCCTGGAAACACACGCCAAAGATAAATGCAGCCAATACTATAAGCAACCAATTAACATCATAGGAGTTGAATGCAAACACAACCAGCCAAAAGAGAGTAGCACCAATAACAACGAAAAGTGTCACCTTTTTTAGACCGATTTTTTTTGCGATGAACGGGGCGCAGAAAGCACCAATTGCGCATCCGTAAAGTAAGAGACCAGCGATGTATCCTCCTTTCTCCCCTGGATAAAGTTGATGTAGAAACGCAGAAATTACTAGTGTTATACCGACGATGAAAAATCCAATAAATGGGTAAACGTAGGCATTTTTTGAACTAAACACTTTTTTCATGCCTTCTGCAAATTTCATCTTTTCAACTTTTATTCGCTCTTCTGGTGGTGTCTGGGGGTGGTCTTTTGCAACTATAATCCATATAAAAAAGGCAATAATTGCTATGATTCCAAAAATTAGAAAACCCGTCGATTTGTCGTATGCATCAGCAAGAATTGGCATAGCAAGTGAACCTGTTCCAAATCCAATGAATAATCCTGATGCTGTGATTCCTATCGGCAGCGATGCCTGTTTGTGCGGGAACCACCGGAACATCTGAGGTGCCATCGCAACAAGGATCCAAGCAAGGCCGATACCAGCAATGACACTGCTCAGTAGCAATGCGTAAAAACTGTCTAGAAGCCAAGGTCGTACACCAAAACCTATGGCCATAAACAAAGCTCCAATAGACGTTGATATTTTTGGTCCTCTTTTATCTATTAAGGCACCAGCTGGCCAAGCAAAGAATATGACAAACATTCCTATCAAAGATATCAAGAGATGTGATTCCCAACTCGGGATGTTAAAATTGCCTTCAAATGTTTTCAGCATCGGAGACAATGCAAACCAGTTTGCTCCGTATGCAAATATTACTATCCAAAATGCTGCCACTATTGTCCATCTGTATCTATACAATTTATATTCCATAAAGGAACCTCCTCCACGACGATGAATCTAATTATGCTATTAAAGTTTAACTAAATTTTCCTGTTTTTATTTTTAGATATTTTTACCATAAAAAAACAGTTAGTTATTATAAAATTAATAAGAAAAACACAATGATGTACAGTGCTTCAAATTTTTGTAAATAAATATAATAACAAATTATGTCGCAATATTTAAATAGGGTTAAATATTTAAATACGATTAATTTTATCGTATTATGTTAATTAAAATGGTGACTGGTAAATGATAAAAAATATATGTAACAAAAGTTTAGTATTACTATTAACACTATTGCTGATAGGATCAATAATTATACCAATTATTAATGCTCGATCAATAGAAATAAAGGAATCTAAAAACGATGAATGTTTAGAATCTAAATCAGATATATCAGAGAAAAATCCACAGAAACTATTTTTTACAGAACTTAGTAAAAATATATTTGTACCAGGAGAAATTATTGTTAAATTCAAAGAAAAAACAGAAATAACACAACAACCTGTTGACAATCAAATAACTATAGGTATAGCATCAGTAGACAAATTAAATGTTAAATATGGTGTTATATCTGCTGAAAAGATATTAAAAGAAACAAATTCACCTCTATCAAATGTTTACAAGTTTACAGTTCCTAAAGATAGCGATATTCTTTCAATTGTAAACGAATATAATGCTGATGATAATGTTGAATATGCGGAGCCAAATTATATTGTTTTTTTAAATAGCATTCCAAATGATCCTTTATTTAATAAACAATGGGGTCTTCATAATACAGGACAATTTAATGGAACAGTTGATGCAGATATTGATGCACCTGAGGCGTGGGATATCAAAACAGGTAGTTCTGATGTAACGATTGCAATTATTGATACTGGTGTTGATTATAATCATCCTGACCTTGCGGAAAATATCTGGAAAAATATTGATGAAATTTCGGATAATCTTATAGACGATGATGGGAATGGTTTTGTGGATGATATAATGGGTTGGGATTTTGGAAATAAGGATAATGACCCAAAAGATGAATATGGCCATGGAACACATTGTGCAGGTATTGCTGGTGCCGTGGGAAATAACAATATTGGTATCTCTGGTGTTTGTTGGAATTGCAGTATAATGCCTGTCAAGGTTTGTGATGAGAATAGTCGAGCAACAATTGCAGTTATTTCTAGAGGTATTATTTATGCTGCTGATAATGGAGCAGATGTGTTAAGTATGAGCTGGGGAATTACTGTAACTTCAGAGTTAATTGAAGATGTTTTAGAATATGCTTATTCAAAAGGAGCTGTTCTTGTAGCAGCTGCGGGTAATAGTAATTCACCGATACCTTTTGTTCCTGCTATGTATGATTTTGTAATAGGTGTTGCAGCAATAGATAAAAATAATTTAAAAGCTAGTTTTTCAAACTATGGCAACTGGGTTGATGTTGCTGCTCCTGGTGTTGATGTTTACTCTACAATGCCCACTTATCTGGTAACACTGAATAGTCTGGGGTATACAAAGGAATATAGTAATATGAGTGGTACTTCAATGTCTGCTCCTTGTGTTGCTGGTGTAGCTGGTCTTATATTATCCAAAAATCCTGATATGAAACAAAATGAAATAAAAACACTAATTCAGTCAGCAATTTCCAAAGTAGATTCCAATAGATATATTGGAATTGGTAACACTAATTTATTTTACTGTATGCAAAATGATACAGTTCCAGTTGTTAATCTGAAATCACCATTAGAAGATATTGAAGTTGAAGGAATTTTTAACATTACAGGTAGTGCCTTTGGTGCTACATTTAAAGAATATACTATATCTATAGGATCAGGTGTTTATCCAGACTTTTGGAATTTAATATATACGTCGACTAGCCCAGTAGAAGATAGCTTACTAGCAACATTAGATACAGAGTTATTTGAAGAAGGATTATATACATTAAAATTACAAGTTGAAGATGCACTTGGAATTAAATTTCAGGATATGATAAATATATTGATAAACAATGAGAAGAATATTTTTTATATTGATGATGGCAATGAAGCAGATTATAAATCAATAAGTGAAGCAGCTTACGACAGTGGAAGTGGGGACACTATCTATGTTTATAATGGTACATACAAAGAAAATGTGTTTATTGATAGATCGGTTAACCTTATCGGTGAAGATAAAAACACAACATTTATTTTTGGAGTAGTTAAATTTTATGATGTAGTTGGCGTTGAAATAAGTGGTTTTACTTTTACAAAATCCAATCTTAAAGTTGAAACTCTTGATAAATCTAGTTTTGATTTGCAATATTTTTATTCAGATTCAGAATTAAATAAATTATGGTTAACTTATTCCTATTCTAGCCTTAGTGTTTATTATAGTAGTAATGTAACGATTAAGGATAATGTTTTTACAAATTATACCGCTCCACCTTTAGCACCTAATATGGTATTACCATATAATGCAGTAGTTTTAGTCAAAGGAATTGGAATTAACTTAGATAGTTGTATGGCAAGTTTTGTTAAAAATAACATAGTTAAAGGACATATATATAATCCTGAAAAGAACGAAATAGGAAATTCTCCAACAGTTGGCATTTCTTTATTCTCAGGTGACTCTGTTTTTGTGAGTAACAATACAATAACTGACAACAATGTTATTCCAGATGCAGAGATCGATGAAAATGGTTCTTCTTTGTTTCCAAGCTCTAATAAAAATATTCCTTGTGGAATCGACATAATATCTGGTCGTTCCAAAATTATTAGCGACAATACAATCGAAAACAATTTAAAAGGGATTATAGCTGAAATTTTCACTATTTATATTGATATAAATAGCAATTTATTTGTCAATAACACACATGGGTTATACATCTATCTCTTAGGGCTTATAGAGTCAAACATTTCTCACAATACAATAAAAAATAATCAAAATGGCATAAGTCTAGGATTAACCGCTCCATTAAATACCATACATAATAATATTATACATAATAATATTATTGAAAATAATAATATAGGTATACAAACGCTCACATTCTCTCTAACTTTGAATTTAGAAAAACTATTCCATAGCAAGCAAAATAATATTCATCACAATTCAATTAAAAATAATAATAAAGGAATTTATGCAGAACAATGGGTTGGTAATTTTATATCTGATAATAATTTTGAAAACAACACAATCTATGGTCTAAAAATGATTAACTCAAAAAACAATGAAATATATCGTAATAACTTCATGAACAATGGTAGATTACCACTTAAAAGAAATGATGCGATGGGTACAAAAGGGAGAAACAAATGGGATAATGGAACTGCTGGTAATTACTGGGACAACTATAAAGGATTAAACTTCAAAAGAGTAGTAGACTTAGATAATGATGGTTTTGGAAACATACCATACATTGTCCCTAATCGATTGCAGTTTGACAGACATCCAAAGCTAGAGCCTTACAATATTACTATATAAAAAAACATCATAGTTTTTTTAATATCAACTCTGCTGCTTTTTTACCAGATAATAGCATACCACCAAAAATAGGTCCCATACGCTGACTACCATAAACAGCATTTGCACACATACCAGCAACAAAAAGACCAGGATAAACCTCTCTTGTGTTTTCAACAACAGCTTTCTCACCAATATAAGCATTCATTGATTTTTCTTTTTCAAGATCACCGCTAGGAGTATTGAGAGGCCCACATTTCTCTTTTACAATTTTACAAATCTCTGCAGGATGACCTGTTGCATCAATACAGTATTTAGCACGAATACTTAGTGGATCAACATGTAAACCAGCAATTTCAACAGCACTCCAATTAATAACAAAACCATTAACTTTTTTCTTGTTAAGAAGCACATCCTCAACCGATATAGCATTAAAAATTTTGACACCAGCATCAATCGCAGAGGAACAAAGTTTTGTAGTCGCCTCAATAGAATCAGCACTATAATACCCAGATCCTTCATCTGTAACCTTAATATCTGCCTCTTCAAGAAGCGATTTAGATTCTTTCTGAACAACAATCACTGGGAATGTCATACCACCACCCCACATACCACCACCAACTGAAAGCTTACGCTCAAAAAGAACAACTTTTTTACCAGCATTTGCTAAATATTTCGCAGCAATAAGACCAGCAGGACCGCCACCAGCAATAGCAACATCAACATCAAAACAACTTTGAAACTCTTTAGAAAATCTATCAAATATAGTCCTTGTTACAACAACATCATCGATATCCATAAACTAGCCTCCGCAAGCGACTATGAATTAACCTAGACTTATTAAATATACCGCTAATAATTTATACAATATGGTCCTGTTACACATTTGTGTTTACTATTAGAAAGTTTCAACCAACCGACATGTTTTCCGTTATAAAATTAGCATCGGAAACATTAACTGAGCACTACAATCCAAGTCTATTCAATTATTTTTACGAAACATTTCCTCAGGGTTTTTTAGTGGCTGATAGACTCCACAAAATAATAGGATTTGTTGTGGGATTAGAAGTAGTTCCTGGAACTTTAAAAATACCGATGCTAGCTGTAAAAAAGGAACATAGAAAACAAGGCATAGGATCCGCTCTATTAAATAATTTTTTGGAAGAGGCAGCCTTGCAAAATATTAAACAAGCGGAGTTGGAAGTAAAAAAGGATAATAAACAAGCCATAAAATTTTATCAAAAACATGGATTTGAAATTGTTGAGACTATATCAAAATTTTATCAAAATGGAGAAGACGCTTATATCATGAGACGCGCGATTTAATTTTTGATAAGTTCTTTTTCTTTATTGGTCATGAATCGCCCTGACATCTGGTTAAGTCTGTTAGAAATTTTTTCCAATCCAGGACATTTATTGTTTGACATTAGATCTGCGATTCCCTTACTCAACGTAAAGACCGCCAGTTTATGTTCTCTCTTGGATTTGTAGACTTGGTACGGCGTAACGTTGAGCTTTTCATAGTTAAGAAATTCGCGTCCGCCATTATTTTTAACCATATCTTCCAAATGAGTTTTCAGCTGTAATAAAAACGTATGTAATTGGATGAGCTCATCTTTCTGCATTATAATTTCCGCCTCGACCTAAAAGAATTTGTTTTGAAATAATATAATGGCTTTTTATCCTTTTCTGTGCGTCTTTTAAATAGGACAACTCAAACGTACATCGAAATTAAAATTAAAAAAAGAAAAAATAGAAAAGATTTGTGGATTACTGTATGTCTTTTTTAGTTAGGACTCTAACTGATGTTGGGATTTTCACAACGTTTCCCATTTTTATGCCGATGATTTCTTTTATGTTTTTGCTGTTTGCAATATCCAGGAGTCGCTGTGTTATGATGCCGTCAAAGACAACTGCAGATATGTTTTCGCTTTTCTTCAATGCATCAGTCAATTCTCTTACGGGTATCTTTTTTATTTCTTTGTCGTTTTGATCAAACAGTACCGCTTTCAAAGAACCTGAAATTTCGTTGAGTATCGATCCGTAGTTTTTTTGTTTCTCTGTCATGACATTTGGTTTTTCTTCGTCCTCCTCGGGTTCCTCGGGTTCTTCTGGCATAGATTTTTGTTCAGCTTTTTCTTTAGCGGCAAATTCTCTCATCATTATTTCTTTTTTATCTCTGCCATCTCTGTTTTTTTCAAGTTTTATGTCATACATCTCTGCGTATTGCTCAGCTGGAATCTTGTTTTTCAAAGCCTTCATGATGAGTTTTTGAGGAATCTCTTCCACTTCTCTAGTTTGAGGGGCACGTGCTACGAAATCAACATCTGCAGTCTGTAAGAGTTCTTTCAGAATGAGCTCGCCGCCTCTATCCCCATCGACAAAAGCAGTTGTAATTCTCTCTTTTGTTAAGTCTAGGACGGTTCTTGGTATGTTTGTTCCACCGACTGCAATAACATTTTTAATTCCGTACTTTAGAAGGTTAAGCACATCTCTTCTTCCTTCAACGATAACTATGGAGTCACTTTTATCGATGTTAGGACCTGCCGGGCAGTGATCTGGACCGAAATGAACGATTTCTTCCACTTGTACTGCCTGTCTAACATTATCTGCTATGCTTTCTCCTTCCACTTTGCCTTCCTCAATTACTTTGTTGAGAAGTTCCTTTGCTCTTTCTATGACCTGCTTTCTTCGGACAACTCTTACATCCTCGACTTGCTCTGCGACGATTGTTGCCTTACAAGGTCCAACACGGTCTATACTTTCAAAGGCTGCTGCCAAAATAACAGTCTCGACTTTATCAAGGGAGGTTGGAAGTGTTATGACTCCTTCACTCTTGCCATTTTTTGATTCTAGTTCTACCTCTATTCGTCCTACTCTGGCAGACCTTTGCAATTCTCTTAAATCTAATTCTTCGCCTAGAAGACCTTCAGTTTGACCAAATATGGCACCTACGACGTCGGATTTTTCTATGATACCATCTGCTTTAATACGTGCTTTAATCATATATTTCGTTGTTGCTGGATCAATTACCATGATTTTCACCTCATTAGTTATTTTTTGAAAAATAGCACCTTTATCCGCTTTCTAGCAAATAATAGGTGTTAAGCCTCTACATTGCTTTTGATTTATTTTTTGATATTGAGTTAGGCGGTTAAATGAATTAATCCTAAATTGATCAACACATCAAATTTGTGCTATTTTTCAATCTTTATATTTTCTTTTAATACGTAAATATATTAGCCTTACGCCATATTTAAATGTTGTGTTGCATTCACAACATGAGGTTATGAAAGAGAAGATTTACATCGGTGTAGCCTGGCCCTATGCAAACGGATCGCTACATCTTGGACATATAGCAGGATGCTATTTACCGGCAGATATTTTTGCACGATACAGCAGAATGAAAGGTAAAGATGTTTTAATGGTTTCTGGCAGTGACGAGCATGGCACACCCATTACAATTACTGCAGAAAAAGAAAAAACAACACCGCAGGCAATAGTAGACAGATATAACAAAGAACACACAGAAAACATGAAACAACTTGGCATCTCTTTTGATCTTTTTACACGTACAACCACAAAGAATCATGAAGAAGTTGTTAGAGATATTTTTCTGACGTTATATAAGAAGAAATACATCCACAAAAAAAGCGTTGATGCTTTTCATTGCCCAAAATGTGCCCGTTTTTTACCAGATAGATATATCGAGGGTAAATGTCCATATTGTGGCGATGAAAAAGCCAGAGGCGATCAATGCGATGAATGCGGAAAATTACTAGATCCGCAGGAGCTATTGAACGTAAAATGTAAAATATGCGGCAGTACACCTGAACTGAGATCTAGTGAACATCTATTTTTTGCACTGAGTAAGTTTGAATCCAAATTATTAAATTGGCTGAAGGACAAGAAATATTGGAAAGCTAGCGTTTTGAAATTTACCCAGAACTGGTTGGAGAACGGGCTGAACGACAGAGCGATAACAAGGGATATGACCTGGGGCATAAAAGTTCCAGTCGATGGTTTTGACGATAAAAGAATCTACGTTTGGTTTGATGCTGTTATTGGGTATCTATCGGCAAGCAAGGAATGGTCACAAAAGAAGGGAGAACCAAATAAATGGAAGGAATGGTGGAACGACAAAAAAGTGAAGCACTACTATTTTTTGGCAAAAGACAACATACCGTTTCACACGTTGATATGGCCTTCAATTCTGATGGGCTATGACGAGTCTTTGAATTTACCTTACGACATTCCTGCCAACGAATACCTGCGTTTGAAAGGAGAGCAGTTTTCCAAGAGCCGAGGTTGGGCAATTTGGGTTCCTGACATTTTGAAAAAGTTTGATGTAGACGCCGTGCGCTATTACCTATCCATTAACATGCCTGAGAATAAAGATACCAACTGGCTGTGGGATGATTTTGTAGCAAAGAATAACGATGAACTTGTTGGGACCTATGGAAACTTTGTACATAGAGTTGTAACTTTTTCTCACAATAACTTTGGAAAGATTCCTGAAAAAGGAAAGTTAAATGATTCTGACAGGCAGGCAATTAAAAAGATAGAAGAGGCGTACAAAGAAGTTGATGAATCGATTGGGAGTTGTAGTTTCAAAAAAGGTCTTAGAGCAGCCATGAATCTGGCGCAGTTTGGTAATGTTTATTTTGATCAAAACAAGCCTTGGGAACTTATAAAAACAGATAAGGAACGATGTGGCACAGTGTTATATGTTTGTCTTAAGATAGTTCAAGCGCTGACCGTTTTCATGGCGCCGTACTTACCATATTCGTCTGATGATGCATGGAAGATCCTTGGTCACAAAGAGTCGATACATGTTGGTAGTTGGGATCAGGCATTAAAAGAGATCAAGGTTGGAACTGTGCTGGAAAAACCAAAACCGTTATTTAAGAAACTTATATTGGAAGATTTCATGCTTGAAACCGATCCTTTTTCCAAGCTGGATTTACGCGTTGGAAAAGTCATTGACGTGAAGGATCATCCCCAAGCTGACACATTGTATTTGTTACATGTTGATCTAGGTGCCTTTGGAAAAAGGGTGATAGTTGCAGGTATGAAACCATTCTATACAAAAGATGAGATCAAGGGAAAATCTATTGTCATTGTAGCAAATCTAAAACCTGCAAAGATACGTGGTGTGGAATCCAGGGGAATGCTGTTGGCTGCTGAGGATAAAGATAAATTTGTTTCTCTTCTAAATCCAGGAAATGCCAACCCTGGGACAAAGATATTTGTTGAGGGTGTTGCCCATGAACCATCAAGTGTTTTGGAGTTTGATGACTTCAAAAAAGTTGAAATGGTAATTGGCAAAGGACAGGAAGCAATTTATAACGGAAAAAGTTTACAGAGCAAAAAAGGAAAAGTTGTATCTGATAAGCCTGTCAAAGAAGGGGCAAAGATATTATAGGGAAGGAGAAAAATGAAAGTTATCACAGATACTAAGTTACCACTAAAGGCTTTTAAAAAAGGTAAAGTTAGAGATGTGTACGAGTGTGGCGATAATCTTCTGCTTGTTGTGACTGATCGTATCTCTGCTTTTGATCGTGTACTGCCCGATCCTATCCCATTCAAAGGCATTTGCCTTACGCAGATTTCTCGTTTCTGGTTTGAATTTTTTGAGGATACTGTTCCCAGTCATCTTATCTCTGCCGACATTTCTGATTTCCCATGCGAACTTAGGAAGTACGATGATGTGTTGTACGGCAGGAGCATGCTTGTTAAAAAAGCCGAGGTTTTTCCTGTGGAGTGTATAGTGCGCGGTTATATCTCAGGTTCTGCTTGGGAATCATATAAGAAGGATGGTACTGTGTGCGGTATTAAGTTACCAAGTGGTCTCAAGGAGTCTGATAGGCTCGATAGCCCACTTTTTACTCCATCTACGAAGGCTAAAAGTGGTCATGATATCAACATCTCTTTTGAGGAGATGAAAAACCTTATTGGCGGGGATGCTGCTGAGGAGATAAAGAGGCTGTCCATTAGCATCTACGAAATGGCTTCTAACTATGCTCGTGAGAACGAGATTATAATAGCTGATACCAAGTTTGAGTTTGGTAGGATTGATGACCGGATTGCTATTGTTGACGAGTTGTTGACTCCAGATTCTTCACGTTTTTGGCCTGCTGATAAGTATAAGCCTGGAAAAGGTCAACCGAGTTTTGACAAACAGTATGTGCGAGATTATTTGATCAGTACCGGTTGGGACAAGAATTCTACGCCGCCACATTTACCTAAGAAAGTGATAATGGGAACTCAGAAGAAGTACATTGAGGCCTATGAGAGGATTACTGGTGAGAAGTTCACGTTAAAGTAAGAAACCTATAAATAACAAAAAACTTCTAGTGTTTTTATGAAGAAGTTGCAAATAGTTTCTTTTTTTCTGTTTTTTGTTTTATTGTCTAGTAGTTTAGTTGTTGGTGGTTTACCTGAGAAGTCTTTTGTTTATCGTGAGAACAATGAGTTAGTTTCCAAAAACGTTGTCTACGGTAATGATGATTTTTATTTCGTTCATATTACCGACACGCATGTTATGAATAAAGTGTTTGATCGCAATGAAGTTTCAAAGAAAAGATTTAGATCTGTTTTAGATCGCGTTTGTTCTTTTGAGAATAAACCCGCTTTTATTGTTATAACCGGTGATCTGACTCAATGGGGTGGAAGTAGAATTTCTGGTGCTCTCAATTACCGTGCGTTTGCAAGTTGTTTGTATAAAAAAGATGGCCAATTTTATGCTGATACAGATTATTCTATTCCTGTTTATACTACGCCCGGTAATCATGATTATTGTTTTAATCGAAATTTAAGAAATTATCATAGAATTATATACAACGATGACAGATACGTTGTGAATTACAGTGATGTTAGTTTGTTTTTCATGGATTCAGGTCCAAACTATTATTCTGACATTCCTATTTTGTTTGATTGGCATGGTGAAGGGCTTTTTGATTGTGATATAGACTGGTTAGAAAATGAACTTAGTAATTGCCAATCCACACATAAAATCATATTGATGCATCATCCGGCTGTGGGTGAAAAAGACGATTTATTTATTAGTAATAGAGAGGAATTTGTTGAGCTATGTGAAACATATGATGTTGAGGTTGTTTTAGCTGGTCATACTCATAAGTCTAGAGTTTATGATTATGATTTAAACGAATACACAGAACTACCATTGAATTGCAGTCAGTATCCAACACTTTATGTTCAATCAGATGATTGCAAAGAGGACGTTCACTATAGGAACGTGAGTGTTATTGGTAATGATATTTGGATAGAGAGTTGTGTGGAGGTTGAGGGTACAGATTCTAGTATGAATTTTAACTTGCAAGGCGCAGACGTAAGGTTTGAGCATCTTAATTGGGACTTACAAAAATAGCCATAAAAAGATATATAAGTATGACCCTGCAAATATATACTATGATGAGAACGCATTTTGCGGTATGGAACCTAAAATGATATACCGCAGAACTTTATTATCCCCTCGATGGACGTTCTGATTAAAGCCCGTGATTTATCCAAAACGATTGAGGGCAAACTATTATTTGAAAATGTATCCTTTGATGTCTGTGACGAAAACTGCATTGGGCTTCTAGGTCCAAACGGTTGCGGGAAAACGACACTGTTTAAGATTCTTTTAGGATGGGAACAGACAAGCATGGGGGAAATCTGGCGAAAAGACAACCTGCAGATTAGATATTTGGATCAAGTAGCTATAAGCTCGCTTGATGAGACTGTCTATGATTTTTTTATACGTACCACGCAGTCAGATACCATTCGACAAAAAATCAGAGAATATGAAACGCAGTTAGAGGATCCCAGTATTTACAATTCACCACGTTATGAAGATATTCTCGAAAATATTCGGAGGCTTAAGATTTCTGCGAGTCGGACTGCAAGTAATTTGCGCTGGGAAGCTGCACTAAAAATTCTGAAGGATATCGGATTACCAGAAGTTCCACCCACTACAAAACCTGGTGCTCTTTCTGGCGGTGAGTGGCAGAAAATCGCTCTTGCAAGTGTCCTTGCACAACCCAAAGAGTGTGATCTTTTGCTTCTCGATGAACCCACAAATCATCTTGATATTGAAACAATCGAATGGTTGGAACGGCAGGTTGTTGATTTTCCTAAAGCAGTCATGATTGTTTCTCACGACAGATATCTTTTGGATGATCTTGTTGACAGGGTATTTGAGATTCAGGGTTATCGTCTTGAAATATATGATGCGACGTATGAAGAGTATGAGGAACAAAAACGCCTCCGGGAACATATCAAAATTCAGGCGTACGAAAAATCCAAGGCTGAAATTCAGCGACAAAAAAAGGTAATTGAAACATTATCACGAAGAAACAAATACGACCTACAGATAGCAAGCAAAATGAAACGATTGGTAAAAGTGCAGCATGTTGAAAATCCTGTTTTGAAATCCTATTTGCTTAAATTCCATTTTAAAACTCTTTTCAAATCCGGTAAAAACGTTGCAGAGGGGCATGGCCTTGGAAAGCGATTCGACAATAAGATTATTCTTGATCATGTCAATTTTGAGATTCTTGCTGGGCAAAAGATCGGCCTCATTGGACCCAATGGCTGTGGTAAAACAACTTTTCTAAAGATGCTCACGGGTGAAGAGCACCCCGATAATGGAACGCTTTACGTCAGCTCTGGAGTAAAATTGGGGTATTTTGATCAGGGGCATCTCTCACTTATTCCGGAAAACAACCTAATCGATGAGCTCCGCAGAGACCATAGTGAGCTTTCGGAAAACGATGCGAAGGCGTTACTGGGGCAGTTCAATTTTAAAGGAAATATGGTTTTTAATCAGGTGCAACAACTCTCTGGTGGGGAACGTGCAAGGCTAGCTATTCTTCGTTTGATTTTACAGCCGTATAATTTTCTTCTTCTCGACGAACCCACAAATCACATGGATATGAATTCAAAGGTCGCAATTGAGAGTGCTTTAAATTCTTACACAGGCACTGTAATTGCTGTTTCGCATGATCGTAGATTTCTTGATATGGTTGCTGACACGATTTTTTTCATGGATGAGGGCTCTATTAAAATGTATACAGGAAATTATACGAGTTTTCGGTTGCAGCGTCAAAAAGAGTTGGTTGATCTTTCGAATGCGCATCTTGCGTATCTGTCTGGAACTGGTCTTAAAAAATATGTGGTACATAAGGCTTTTACGATTTGGACGACGCGGACGAAGCATGATGTGGGTGATGAGGTCTTTATTGGGGATCATAATGAGAAAATCTACGAATGGGCGATCAAGAGCCGGTTCTTACGAATAGCAGATTACACTGAAAAGAAAAAATGATCTCAATTCAATCAAATCATATATTTATAAAAAGGGTCTCTGTTGGATGACCATTTTACAAGATGCTCTTCGAAGTTCTCAACAACATACTTTTTTCCTTTTTGTATAATTTTATAGCCTGGTTCTATCCTTCTTGCACAGGTGAACGCCAATCGTAACCAGGCGTTCTTATCCCTATTTTTGGAATCAATGCTGTTCTACGTTTATGCTGACTTTTTACTCGCATCATATGTATACGTTCCACATCAGATTTTTTCACACCAGCCATCTTTGCTATATCGTCGAAATCCATCTTTTGTTCCAACCCAGATAGTATCTTATCTAGATATTTGTAGCTCATCCGTAACTCTTGCTCATCAGTTTGTCCTTTCCAAAGTCCAGCGGTTGGTGGTTTTGAGATTACCTCTGGAGGTATTTTCAGATACTTTGCCAACTCCCAAACCTGGGTTTTATAAATATCTCCTATCGGCTGGATATCAGCACCACCATCCCCATATTTTGTGAAATAACCAACGAGTATCTCTGATTTATTAGATGTCCCACAAACCAGACTTTTAGTCATATTAGCATATTCAAAAAGAAGAATCATTCTGGCTCTTGCCTTGACATTTGCAAGTGCATACTTATCTGGCTTCACAACACAATTTTTACTAATCTCCTTTACAACGGGCGTTATTTCCTTTTCTTCACAAAACAGATCCAATTTTTTAACTAAAAGCTTCAAATGTTTATAATCCACTTCTGGCGTTGTATCTTCTGGTAAAAAAACACACCTGGTATTTTTTTTACCTAAAACTTGCTTGCACAAAAGAGCAACTACGGCTGAATCCACACCACCAGATAAGCCTATCACAACACCTTTACATCCAGAGTTTTTAACATATGTTTTAATGAAATCTTTGACTATAGCAGATACTTCCTCAGGATTTATAGATAGATTAATACTCAACGATTTCACCTTTACCTGTACAATATGGCTTTAATTCTTTATTGACTTTGCTCTCTGTAGATTGATCCTCCATGAGAATCCATTGCTACAACAAGAGGACCAAACTCTTTTACCTTAAATATCCAAACGGCCTCGGGCATGCCCAACTCATCAAGCCAGTAAACAGCAGGAACATCTTCTATATGATAGGCTGCCAAAGCGCCTGCTCCGCCAGTATATGAGGTATAGACGCCAATATTCTTCTGCAATGCCTTTTTTGTTTTCTTACCCATGCCACCTTTACCAATTATAATATTTATACCATATTTTTTCATGAATTTATCTTCAAAGATCTCCATCCTACCACTCGTCGTAGGACCTGCTGACACAACTTTCCATTTCTTGGCCTTTTTTTCCATGAGAGGACCGCAGTGATAAAGAGCCATTTCAGACGGATTAAACGGCAATTTACCTGCTTTAAGCATCTTAGCATGGGCTTCATCCCTGGCTGTAAAAACTTTACCGGAAATGTATATTATATCACCTACACGTAACTTTTTAATCTTGTCACTAGTAACAGGGATGTCGAAATGATATTCCATGTCTATTTCACCTCAAATGTTCCATCAGCATGTATTATCATATCCGCTTTTCTTGCTGCCCAGCATTGAACAACAAGTCCGACTGGAAGACTTGCAGGATGTCTGTGTGCCTTCTCGATGTGAACGTCCAAAACCGTGGTTTTCCCGCCAAGTCCCATGGGACCTATGCCACTTTTATTGATTCGCCTGATAAGTTCTTCTTCCATTTTTGCAATAGTCTTATCCTTATGACGTACGCCGACTGGCCGAAGAAGAGCCATTTTACCTAGTTTCATTGCAAGATCCGCTCCTCCTCCAATACCCACGCCAACAACTGTGGGCGGACAGGGGTTCCCACCAGCTTTTATCATCTCACTAACTACAAAATCTTTAACGCCCTCTATCCCTGCGCTCGGCTCAAACATCTTGAGTTTACTCATGTTTTCACTGCCGCCACCCTTAGGAAAAGCGGTTATTACAGCATCACTACCCTCAACGAAATCCCATGTTATCGATAGAACATCATCCCAGGAATCATTCTTCTCATGGTTTTTACCTGTAAAAGGATCCACATTGTTAGGACGCAATGGGACAACAACTGTAGCTTTTTTCACGCCATCTGTAATCAAATCCTTTAAAATATTAATATGAGGGAAATCTAGGCCAACTTTTACAAAAAAAGTTTGAACGCCCGTGTCCTGACATATGGGGCGTCCGGTTTTCCTTGCTACATCTATGTTTTTGAGCATTACATCTAGCTGCGTCTTTGCAATACCTTTCTCGATTTCGTAGGCATGTTTTAGAGCAGTAATTACATCTTTTGGTAATTCCGTCTCTGCTTTTCTTATAAGTTGAACTATGCCATCTCTTATATCTTTGTGAGCCATTTTTTATCACTCTTCACTTGGGCGAAAACTAAGGCGTCCCCTTTTAAACCTGGAAGCAAAACGATTAGGCATTATATAACCATTATTAGAACAGATTCTGCATAGCTTGTGGTTGTTTAAAAAATGTTTATAAAAGAAAAGAGTATACCCATTTACTAGGTGATAAACTATGAAATTAAAGCAAATATTGATTGGAGGAATATTAGCAGGAATAGTGATTGAAGTAATTTCCTTAGCTTTTTCATGGCTAGCTCAGTCGATATGGCAATATAAGGTGTTGGAACTACCGGGCATGAGAACAATTAACGATCCAGTTTCAATATTGTTTTTTGTTTACCCATGGGTTCTTGGTTTTGCATTGGTTTGCGTGTATTCTTATTTTGAAAAAGCATTGGAAGGAAATTATGTTGCCAAAGGATGGAAATTTGGGCTACTGATGTGGATTGTAATAAGTATTTCATCTGCATTTCTTGTGTTTGCTAGTATGACTTATCCCATCGGATTTACAGTGAACTCATTACTTGGTCCTCTCATCTATATGTTAGTGACTGGAATTGTAATCGCGAAAATCTTCGATTGGACTAAGTAAGCAACCAATTCCTTCTCTTTTTTCTTATCTGTCAAAACGACCATGTAATACTGTGTAGGGACATGAGATATGTCACTCCTCGGAGTTCATGATAAGGACATCTTCTAATTTAAGACTTTTGACCAGCCGGTTATACCATTCAAAATCTCGTTGTCCTGAATATCTTTCTTCAGGATAT
>Ga0315289_10002751_pt1 | contig 26866 bp, 24 predicted proteins | sample YL17G11_40_MG_FD_203452 | JGI IMG/M metagenome (GOLD analysis project Ga0315289, IMG submission 203452) | Sediment microbial communities from Yellowstone Lake, YNP, Wyoming, USA - YL17G11_40 | ecosystem: Environmental > Aquatic > Freshwater > Lake > Sediment | place: USA: Wyoming | collected...
GGGGAGGGCCAGGGGCCTAATGGAGCCTTCGGATCCTGGATGTCGGGTAAATCGTCGCAGGGAGAAGTCATCTCTAAAGGCCCGGCCAGGCGGGCTCCCGCTCCCGGGTTTTCCAGCCCCTTGCTCCAGGGCCGGCAACACCCCCCCAACTCTAGCGCGTGAGAGCAAGAGGAAGTGATAGATAATCTATGAAAGAGCGAACGTTTGAAGAAGCAAGGCATATAATCAAGAATCTTGACAAGAAAACCTTGGACGAGAGATCATCGAGGTTAAAGGAACTAGGTGTCACTCATTATAGTTCGATCGAACGGTCTACGTCTCAACTGATGAGTGATTATAATGTAGAAGCTGCGAAGAACTTTGTTGAGGGATGTTTTAGAAGCTGCATCTTTTGCTGTGCAGCCGCAGTCGATCAAACTTTTAGACATGAAATAATACATGAGTCAAAGAATCCGGAGGAGAAATTTGACAAGCTCAAACTTAAGACCTTCGGCCAAATTATTAGCTGCGCAGAAAATATCGTAAGATTGCAGCGCTTCTTGGAGGACGCGCGATGGCTTAGTAGGCTTAGAAACAAGTTGGCTGTTCATCCCCTCTGCTCTTGGCCTCTTCGAGGAGAGGATATGAAAGAAATCAAAGTCATCAAACAAAGTCTCAAAGAGATAATTGCCGTAGTCGATGCCGAAGATAGAGAAAAGATCAAACAATTGCTTATTCGCGTGAGTAACCTAGACACGTCCGATGCTTTAGATATTCTGACGTGGCGTCCTGATGAAGACACTCTTAAGTCTTCAGCGTTGAAGGCTCATAATATAATGGCTGGAATCATCGAAGGGCTCTATCCTAACGCGCAGAGATAGTAATCCACGAAGTTCGTATGTATTTAGCTCACGGATGTAATTTTATCGTATTTGGCGCTCTTTCAGCGAAATAGGTTTAAATTTTGGCGTTTTTCCTCACTTCTCATAAATCCCATTAAAGCCAAAATTGGTCTTAATACAGCATTTAAAGCCTATTTCTCGGTTCTCGTTTCACAGAAGCTAAATACATACCTCCAGATTAGTAAGCCTTGAGCACCTCATCATCGAGAAGGCTTGGCGCAACGGGGCGAGTGAGAAAAACGTCGAAGAGAGAGGATAAAGGCAAACGCAGAGAAGGCCTGTGCCCCTTCGTAGATCCAGAGAGAAAACGCTGTGAGATAGCTCAGAGACTGGCCCGGGAGGTCTACTGCGATGGAGCCTGGTTCCAAACATGCGAACACTACATCAGGGGAAGAAAGCGGAGACCCTGATGCTCTCGAAGGCAGATTAAATATTGCTCATCTTGTACGTGTTTAGCTCGTCGGAAAGAAGGCCGAATCAGCCTTCTTTTTTCCCATAACAATGCGACTTTCCAAAGAGAAGGCGGAAACCCGCCCCATTTCAAAAGCAGCTAAACGCATACTGTTGCCTTTATGCTCCGATGCACGGCGCGAGGTAGTAGACCAGCCTCCCCTGAGGAAGCTCAAAGTCCATCCTTAACGGCATATCCGTGGAGAGTTCCAGGGTGGTCACCTCGCTCGACACGACGGCTGCGTCGACTATCTTGTTCAGGTAGCTGAGGGTGAAGGTGGCGCCGCCGTCCTCCCCGGCCTTGAGCTCCAGGAGCTCGTCGCTCCCCCTCTCCCAGTCGCTGAAAACGCTCCCAATGTCCCCTACCGCGCTCATCTTAAGCACGTCTCCGGCGACCTCGATCTTCACGCTCTCACCGACGAGGTCGGCGTCCCTGATTGCCTCCCTGAGACTCTGGGTCAGGATTCTTGCCGAGGACCTGAAGAGTATCTTCGGCTGGGGAACCTCCTCGTCGAGGGGCTCGAGGACGGGCATCGTGAACCTACGGGTGTGACCCTCTCGGCTGCACTGGATGACGAGGCAAGCCCGCTCCTCGTCCAGGCTTATCTTCACCCTCTCATCTTTCTCAACCCGGTCCAGGAACTTTAGGAACTCGCCGATACGAATGAAGAGCCTGGGCGCCCCTACGCACCTGTAGCCGTCGAAGAACTCCCGGGGAAGCTCGAAGTCCACCATGGCGACGTGGCTCGAATCCATTGCGAGGAGGGTCATACGCTCCGTGTCGATGTTGAAGCACCCCTCGTCGACGACGGCGGCGAGGGCCTTCACCAGGTTCCGGAACGGCTCTATGCCTGAGACCTCAACCTCGAACAACGGCAACCCGCGCCGTGAATTTATCACAGATTTTCTACTTAACTTCTTTGTACGTATTTATCTCTTGGTCCGTTCTCGGGTCAGGGCTTCACCCAGGGTTTGGGATAGGTTGCGACCTTGCTGTTTCCAGGTGGTCAGCACGGTCATCACCGTCTCTTAGATCATGGTGCCCTTACCGTTCCTGAAGCAACCAATGATCCGAGTATCTTCACTGCGTGTCTTGTCTCCTCGGGAAAGCTCCTAATCAGGCTCTCTATTAACTGGCTGGCGATGTACTGCTTGAACTCGGCCTAGTCCATGGCTGGGCTGTAGATCCAGTGGTAGCCGCCCTTCCCCGTCTTCTCGACTCCCTTGAGGACGCCTGCCTCCCTCATGGCCTCGAGGAAGTTGATTATGCTGGCGCGGCTGATGGTGTTGGGCTTGAGCTCGGCGTTGACTCGGTCCCATACGGCTTTGGAGCCGAGGCCTTCGGGGGTGGCCCAGATGGCTCGGAGGGCGAGCTCCTGGTAGTCCTTGAGGACGGCCCGTAGGCCGGGTTCGGCGGTGTCGTACTCTATGTTTCCGTTCATCGTATTAGGATTCGAATCGAGTTTTATATTTAAATATTTTTACATGGCGCGCGCGGCTGAGTTGGGGGAGCAGTTCCTCAACACGGAGGCGATGGACTTCGCCGAGATAATTAGGCGCCTCAACGGCCAGAGCTGAGAGATCCCGGCTTTCCTCACCTTTTTTATCTCTTGAGTAGCTTCCTTATCTCCGCGCCGATGGTGGTCGGGAAGCTCCTCGGCTCCTTCAACGCCAGGTAGGCTATAGCGGTGGGGACCCTGAGCACCGTCGTTATCAGCGCGACAGCCTTCAGGGCGTCGATGAGGCTCATAGTCCTCGAGAACGACTCTATCAGGTAGCCGCTGAGGAGTGTGCTGGCGAACATCCCGACCCCCTGGATGGCGTTGAAGACCGAGATGAAGCTTCCCCTCTCCTCCGCAGGGGAGACGTCGAAGAGATAGGCTTGGCTCGCCGTCGCCTCGATGGCGTGGAGGACGCCGAGGAGGACGTAGGCTACGAAGACGAAGTACTTGTCCGGCGCGAGGACGACGAGGCCGGGAACCAGTATGTAGAGGAGCCTCTGTATGAACATGAGCTGCCTCCTGCCGGTGAGGTCCGTTATCCTACCTATCCACCTCTGGGAGACGAGGAGGGAGACGCACCGAACGACGCCGTACAGGGCGAAGGTCAACTTATCGACCTTGAGGACGCTCACCGTCATCAGGGAGATGATGGGCAGGAGCAGCACGAGGGCGGTATTCGACATGAGGGAGATCACCGTGTACTTCTGGAACTCCCTGTTAACGCCTATGCTCCTCACGAGTTGCATGACTCCCATAGACCTCGTCGCCTCCTTCTTATCCTCCTTCATGAAGAGAACCGACAGCGTGCCGAGGACACCGAAGACCGCCGCCGCCATGAATGGTATAAAATAGATATCAGTCAGCGAGCCGGACGAGTAGAACATGATGAAGCCAGAGAGGAGAATCGCGAAGAGCCCGGCGAGGGTTATGAAGAAGCTGACGTTCGCCGTGATCGTCCCCCGGCTCGTCTTCGGGGCGAGGTCCCCTACCAGTGAGGTCCAGGTCGGCAGCCGGATCGAGGCGAAGAAGGCTTGGAGCGCGAGGAAGCCGAGCAGAACCATCGGGCTCGGCGCGTAGAGGATAGGTATCCATAGTAACGAGTACCCGATGCCACCTAAGACTATGAAGGGAATGCGCCTACCGGCCTTGTCGCTCAGCCTGCCCCAGAGCAGCTGGAGAATGCTCTGGATCGAGGTCGTTATCGAGTGGAACATGCCGATCTCGGTCGGGGACGCCCCGAGCTCGACCGTGTACATGTTTACGAAGGAGGCCCCGACGGTCTGTCCGCCTGCGAAGTTCTCGCCGAAGGCATATACGAGGGCGCTCTGATATAACAGCCTTAGACGCTTCTTAAGATCCTGAGCCACTCTTGTGACCTCTTAAGTCTCCGGAAGATGATAAACAAGTGCAGGCTATTACTAAATTAAATTTATTATAAGAAGGTGAACATCTTATACGCGATATGTAATTATTGTCAAATAATATGATGGTAATGGTGCGTGAAAGAGGGTAAAAATCAGGTATTCTATTGTAACCTTCAATCTTGCCTAAAATAAGTATAGAGGATTCGGATTAACTTCCATTTTTATCGCGGAACCCGACGCTTCGGCAGATAAAACTTAAAAATACCCTCAAAAAATCCCTATTCAATAGCGAGAATTCGGATTAACCTCTGATTTTCTGCTCCCCCTCGGTTAAGCTTAAAGATCAAAGCCAACAGAAGCAACCACATGGACTCCTTCACATCGTACATCTTCCGCCAGGCCTACGAGAAGGTCAGCCGACTCGGCGAGCTGGATAAGAGGTGGAACCGGCGTATCGGATCTAGGAGGAGGCCTGTTGAGAGGACGTTAGCTGTCATCAAGCGTGTGTTCCATGGGGGTCGTGTGCTTGTGACTAGTCTTCCTAGGGTTCGGGTTAAGCTGGTGTTCTCTTGTCTGTGTTTTAATCTGCTTCAGCTGGGGTCGCTGGGCGTCGGTTCGTAGCGTGAGCCATCGATCTCCGGTGGGAGGGGCCGGATGGGGGTCGTTTGGGGGTGATTAGAGTGTTTTCTGGGGGTTTAGGCGGGTTTTTCTCGTGTGTTTTGGCTGCTGTTTTGGTGCCTGGGGCGGGTTTCAGTGGTGGCTGCCGGTTTTTAGGTGTCTCTGTAGCTTGCTTGGTGATTAATTCGATGGGTACAGACAGAAAACGAGGTTAATACGAATCCTCTAGCTTCTTTTATTCCGCTACGGGTTAATCAAAAACCTCTATAATGATTTTGGATGGGCACAATAATTTTAAACCTTGAACATATTACTTGCTTGACCCCAATGGGTGGAAATAAAAAGTATTCTGGCTATAAACCATACTCATATCTCGAACCCGAGACTGATTACGAGATCATCAAGTACAAGGAACCCTTACCGAAGGAGTGGGCTTACACCTACCCCCTCTCCAAGGCGGAGGAGGAGCGGTTCAAGGAGTTCGTGGAGAAGAATATGATCGTCGACCTCCACGAACACCCCGTCCTGCATCCTCTGAACATGATGGAGGATGAGAATAATGAGGGTAGAGAGGTGATGGCCTACGACGCCCTGGCCCTATCAGGGATAGATGCCGTCTTCGACAACCAGATGGACGGAGGCTGCGCCATAACCTCCAAGCACGGGAACCACTGGACGGACGTCATCCAGAACCTCGGGATGAGGCTCTGCGACATCCAGCACCAGGACTTCGTCATCCACTGCAGGAAGGTCGAGGACATCTACGAGGCATTCAAGACCGGCAAGCTCGCCTGGGTCGCCGTCATAGAGACACTCAACTGCATAGAGAACGAGGTCGACAGGATCGACGTCCTCTACGGCCTCGGCGTGAGGCAGGCAGGAATCACATACAGCGAGTCCAACATGCTCGGCTCAGGCCTGAAGGAGCGTGGAGACAGCGGCCTCACTGACTTCGGCTACGACTGCGTCGCCAGGATGAACAAGGTCGGCCTCCTCATCGACGTCTCCCACTGCGGCGACAAGACTGCCCTCGACGCTATAAAGGAGAGCGGCAAGCCCATAATCATCAGCCACTGTGGCTCCAGGACCCTTACACCGACGCCGAGGATGCTCCCTGACGACGTGATCCATGAGCTCGCGGAGCGTGGCGGCGTATTCGGCATAGAGATGGCGGGCGCCGTCGTCAACACCAAGAAGCACCCCGTCTCCTCCCTCGAGGCATATACGGAGCAGCTCGAGTACTGCATCAAGACCTTCGGCATCGATGCTGTCGGCTGTGGCCCTGACACTCTCTATGGCGACCATATCGGGCTCTACAAGGCTGGGGCCATCAAGGGCAAGATCAAGGGCACGGGCCACTCGAAGAGGAAGGGCGCGCCGGAGCACGAGTTCCTGGGCATGGCTATGAAGCTCGATGCGTTCCCCGACTACGTCAATGGCATGGAGAACCCGACAGAGGCGATACCCAACGTCATCCGCTGGATGATCAAGCACGGCTACTCGGACGAGGAGATTGCCAAGGTCGTCGGCGGTAACGCCCTACGAGTTCTCAAGCAGGTCTGGAAGTAGGTCCCGAAAACACTTTTTTCCCTTATTTTTATCGCAATGTAATATTGAAAGAAAGTTAAATGTACTTAACTCCGTTAATATTAAATAAATTCGGTTTTACATATTAGACTATGCCCCAGACCAATCTTGTTTCTGGAGATTTCACACTGGCGACGACGGGTGACTCCCTGATCTTCCAAAGGATCTCGATCTTCAAGGAGAAGGAGTTCCTCAAGGTACGGGAGATACTGAAGGACGCGGACGTCGCCTTCAACAACTTCGAGACCATAATCCCGGGCGAGAGGGGCGTGCCGAGGTACAAAACGGACCCCACGGCTTGGATGACGAGCCCGAGGTACGTCCTAGACGAGCTCCTCTGGATGGGCTTCAACATGTTCTCACTCGCCAACAACCACTCGATGGACTACAGCGAGGGAGGTCTCCTAGAGACGAAGCGCATCTTCGACGAGGCAGGCGTGGTCAACGCCGGCACAGGCCGGAACCTATCCGAGGCGCGGGCGCCGACCTACCTGAACACTGAGACTGGTAGGATAGCCTTGATAGCTGTCGATACACGCGGTGAGGATATACCCGCCGGTGAGCAGAGGGGCAGGGTGCCGGGTAGGCCGGGGGTTAACCCCATGAGGTCGAAGGAGAAGGTTCTTCTCGATGAGAAGGAGTTCAACAAGCTCGCCGAGATCGCCGAGAAGCTCAGCCTGGCGGGGCCGAGGGATTGCAAGTTCACCTTCCTAGGCAACCTCGTGGAGCTGAGCGACAGGAACGACCTACATACAGAGCCCTACGAGCCCGACCTCGAGGGGAACCTGGCCGCGATCGAGAATGCCCGCAAGAATGCGGACTACGTCCTTGTCTCGGTCCACAACCACGAGAAGCGGAGGCCAGGCGTCATGTACTTCGACGACACGATAGAGTACATCGCGAAGTTCACGGAGGATTTCTGCAGGGCGGCGATAGACGCAGGCGCGGACGCCATCCTCGGCCACGGCACCCACTGCCTTAACGGCATCGAGATCTACAAGGGGCACCCAATCTTCTACGGCATGGGGAACTTCATCTCCCAGAATTACAACGCGAACCCGAAGCCCTATGACTGGTACGAGGCTCGGGGCCTCCACAAGGAGTTGTATCCTGACGAATCAAAGGGAAGCCTTTACCTGACCCTTGATCAGGAGGCGGACAAGAGGCGCGCCAGGAGGCTGGAGACGAGCGTAGTGGCCAAGGTGAAGTTTCATGAGGCCAGGGCGAAGGAGATCCTCTTGTATCCGATCCAGATGAACAAAGGCAAGAAGCAGGGCGGCCGACCGTTCCTAGTGACCGGGGAGAACGCGGAAGAGATATTAAACAGGCTCAAGCGGCTCTCCAAAGACTACGGAACCAAGATAGATGTTGAAAAGGGTATAGGAAAAATCGTTATTTAATGTCCTTTTTTTAAATTTAATTATTACTGAAGTTTTGCGTTTTTAGATTTAAAGCATTTTTTATTGTTAGTGACACATATTCCTACGCATAGAAGGCGGATCACGCAGGAATGCTCGTACCGTCAACCGCCAGCGTCATGGAGGAGCTTCTAAAAAAGTTCAAGCCGTGCTTCACCAAACCCCAATTCAGAAACTTCTCCACATATATCCTGGGCCTCGTGTCCATGGCGCCGATGATGAGAGTGGTTGATCCAAAGAGGGACGTTCGCTACGATGCCGGCGAACATGTAGTCGAGGTACGGAAACCCTTCTTCAGACATTGATGCTACAAACCTACGGGCGATATATTATTAAGAGGATATTGACCTTATGAAAGATGTTCTATAGTATTCTTGGCTGGCTAGCCCACGGTTAATCATGGTCCCAGCGACCGGCATATTGACTGGGCGCACCCGAGCTGCTAGGGAGATGGTCCGTGAGACCGGATGAGTGATTGCAGCCCGAAGCCAGCTGAGAGGTGGAACCGAGTGAGATACGTAGGAATAGACATCGGTAAGTGGAAGTGCAATGCAGCTGTCATGGATCCGGAGGGCGTCATAGTCGAAGAGTTCGCCTTCGCCAACGACCACGCCGGCTTAGAGGAGCTGGCCTCGAGGCTCACCCCGGAGGACCGGGTGGTGATGGAGTCGACTGGAAGCGTCTGGTCTACCCTGTACAACCTCCTCGACGAGAAACACGTTCCCGTGGTGCTTGCGAACCCGTTGAAGACCCGGGTGATAGCCTCGGCCCGGATCAAGACCGACAAGGTCGACGCGAGGATCCTGGCCCACCTGCTGAGGAGCAACTTGGTGGCCGAGTGCTACGTCCCGCCGAGGAGCCTCAGGGAGCTCCGGGCGCTTGTCAGGCACAGGGCCTCCCTGGTCAGGGTGAGGACCACGGTGAAGAACAGGGTCCACGCCCTCCTAGACGGGCGCGGCATCCGGTGTGAGTACTCGGACCTGTTCGGGAAGCGTGGCTCAGAGTGGCTCAGGAAGCTGGATCTCGGCCCACTGGACGGGCTGATGCTGAGTAACCACTTGGAGCATCTGGAGAGCCTGAACCGGCAGGTCGATGAGACGGATGAGATGATCCGCGGGAGGGCGTCTGTGGACGAGGATGTCCGGCTTCTGCTCAGCCTGACGGGGGTCGACGTCTACACGGCGCTGCTCATCAGGTCCGAGATAGGGGGCATAAGCCGTTTCCCTGACTACAAGAGGCTTGTGTCCTGGGCGGGGCTGGCTCCCTCTCTCCACCAGTCGGGTTCCGTGGAGTACAGCGGGAGGATTACGAAGCAGGGTTCCAAGATGCTTAGGTGGGCTATGGTGGAGTCTGCGAGGGTGGCGGTGAGGCATGATGAGCGGATGAGGGGCTTCTACGAGAGGGTTAAGCGCAGGAGGGGCGACGGGAAGGCTATCGTGGCTGTAGCGTGCAAGATGCTGAAGATAATATGGTTCATGTTGACTCGGAGGGAGGCTTACCAGTCGAGGAACGAGGGGCGGTACGGTGTAAAGCTCAAGTCGCTTAGAACATGATTCTTGGTTGCTGGCTTCGGGTAGGCTCAGGGTCACCGGCCGAGAGAACATCTTTCATGAGTGATTAACCTCGTCTCGGGTTGTCAGTGTATTTAAGCCCTTATAAAGGAAGGCCCATCTTTAACCGAATTTTATGGGTTAATCCGAATCCTCTTAAGGATTGTCAGGGCGCCTCGAAAGGCGTTTAAAAAAAAGGGGGCGTGATCCTCACCAGACCTTCTTGAAGAGCTGGAGCGCGTTTAAGCCGATGACCTTCACTATCTCCTGGTCAGAATAGCCGTGGTGGACCATCCAGCGGGCCACGTTCTGCGTGACCTCGGTCGGGTTCTCAAGCCCCTTGACGTATTTGAGCCTCCTCAACGATTCAGGGTCCATGTTCGTGTTGGGGAGGCGTTTGATCCCCTGGTCCGGCCGCTTGGCGTAGCCCATGCCAGCCGTCTTCCTCAGCTTCTGGCCCTCAAGGTACTCGCCTACGTGGTCGAAGTAGTACGAGTCCGAGCCTACGCCGACGTATTCGACGCCCATCAGGTCTATGCAGTACTCCACGTGCTCCATGAATGACTCGAGGCCGTGGATCGGGTTCTTCTCCGTGACCGTTGAGTTTGGTGGGGCCTCGATGCCAAGGACTCCCCCCCTCTCCGCGAGGGCTACGAGGACATCGTCTGGGAACATCCTGCTCGTCGGGGTGAGCGTTCTGGTGCCGACATGTGAGGCGAGGATTGGGTCCTTGCTCAGCTCGATGGTGTCCATCGCGGTGAGGTCGCTTGAGTGGCTCACGTCGATGAGTATCCCAACCTTGTTCATCCTGGCGACGCAGTCGTAGCCGAAGTCCGTGAGGCCGGCATCCCTCATCTCGGCCAGGCCCGTCCCGAGCTGGTTGGACTCGCTGAAGCATATGCCCACGCTGCGGATGCCCAGGCCGTAGAGGATCTCAAGCCTGTCGACCTCGTTCTCTATGTGGGTCGCCGACTCTATCGCCGGTATCCAGGCGATCCTCCCCGTCTCATGGGCCTTGACGATGTCCTCAACCTTCTTGCACTGGATGACAAAGTCCTGATGCTCGACGTCGCATAGCCCCATACCCAGGGTGTCTATGAGCTCGTGCCACTTCCACCCTCGTTTGGTAGTGGCGTGACATGGGCCGAGCCAGTCGATCATACCGTCGAGTCCTGACCTCGCGAGGGCGTCGTAGGCGATGAACTTCCTCCCCTCCCTCTGCCAGTCGAGCTCCTGGCTGATATCATCTGGCCCGGGGTTCGGGTGGACATGTAGGTCGATGAGGATATTCTTCTCTATGATCCCCTCAACCCTCTCCTCCTCCGTCTTGGAGAGTGGGTAGAGCCAGAACCAGGCCAACGGGTCCCTGAATTTGAAGACCTTGTAGTCGATGCCCGGCTCGAGGTAGCTGTAGGATTGATAACCTGCATACTTCTTATTGCCGCCCATATCGATCCAATAAGGTACGCTTCACAGGCTTAAAAAAGATGATTTAGCTATAAATATTATAATTAAACTAAAAGTAGAGGGTTAGGGCCAGACCCTCTCGAGGAGCTTCAGGGCGTTCTTTCCCATCACTTTGGCCATCTCCTCGTCGGAGTAGCCGTGCTTTATCATCCATCTGGCGATGTTGACGAACTCGTTGGGGTTCTCGACCCCCCTGACGTAGCCTGGGTCCACGACGTCGGCCGGCTTCGGGAACCTCCCTGGCCTCCTCTTCTTGCCCGGACGCTCGTAGTGGCCGTAACCATCTATCTTCGATCTCCTGGCGAAGGCTGCGTAATGGGCTTGGTGGTCGCCGTAGAGAGAATCCGGCCCGCATCCGACGCGGTCGATACCCATCAGGTTGATGCAGTATTCGAGACATTCACCGTAGCTCTCGATGCTCCCCACCGGGTGCTTCGCAGTCTTGAGGCCGTAGCCGGCCCCGCCTATCCCCACGAGGCCGTCGTGCTCCGCGAGGGCCTTGAGGACCTCGTCACCGTTCGTGTGGCCATCCGCGATGGCGCCCGGCCCGCTGTGGCTGTCGTAGATCGGTTTCTTGCTCGACTCGATGGTCTCTATGGCCGTCCTGTCGTTTGTGTGGCCGATGTCGATGAGCATCCCCAGCTTGTTCATCCTGACGACGCAGTCGTAGCCGAAGTCTGAGAGGCCGACGTCGAGGTTCATCTCCCCCATGCCTCCGCCGAGCAGGTTGTTCTCGCTATAGCAGATGCCCATGCTGCGGACGCCCAGACCGAAGAGGACGTCGATCCTGTCGACCTCGTTTTCGCAGCAGGTCGCGGACTCCAGTGCAGCGATCCAGGCGAGCTTACCCTGCTTGAAGGCGTCATAGATGTCGCTGACGCGCTTGCAGTGGATGACGAAGTCCTGGTGGGCGATGTCGCAGAGCCTCATGCCGAGGTCGTGGAGGGTGCTCATCCAGTCCCATCCGTGCTTCGTGTTGATCGTGCACCTTCCGTCGAGCATGTTGTCGAAGACGACATCTAGGCCCGAGACGCTTAGGGCCTCGTGGGCCATGAATTGCCTCCCCTCGTGGGGAAGGTCGGGGGACTGGTTCAGGTCCTCGGGGTACTGGCAGGGGTGCTCGTGGAGGTCGACGATGATGTTCTCCACCACGAACGCCTCGAATCGTTCCTCCTCCTTCTTACTGAGGGGTACCTTGTACTCCCATTCTGGGACGACGGCCTTCCTGAGCTTGAACTCCTTGTAATCCCTACCGGGCTCAAGGTACTGGTAAGCCTTGTAGCCGGAATACTTCTTGTTACTACCCATAGCTGAGCCACCCTAATCCTTTAGGCGACCAATATTTACTGTTTCTCCCTCCGGCGGCTCATCGGATAATTTTTAACAACGATAAGCTACTTAGAGGTTGAAATCAGCCATGTTAGCTAACTTTGAGAAAAATTTCATACTTGAAGTCTCGGCGGACGAGGCCTGGAAGCACGTCGAGTACCTTTCGACCATCGATAAGACCTCCGGGACGGAGGGAGAGGTCAAGGCACACGAGTATGTCAGGAGGAAGCTTGAGGAGTATAAGGTCCCATACGACGCCTACGAGTTCAGCTCCATCATCAGCCACCCCCTAGACGCCTCCCTCAAGGTCACCAAACCCGAGAGGAAGAGCATGGAGTGTCGGCCGGCGGCATTCGGCGGCAAGACGACCGGCAACGGTGTAAGCGGAGAGTTCGTCTACGTCGAGCTCCCCGCGGGGACCCTCTTCGGCGGCGTCGGCGGGCTCGTCGACCTCTACACGAAGGCTGGAGTCGAGGGCAAGATACCGATCGTCTGGGGCCTCGCCGCGCCGACGGTGATGTGGGCTGCTCAGGAGGCAGGCGCACTCGCCCAGATCCACATAAGCGGCGAGGAGGCCATCCACGAGATGATCGTGACCACCATCTGGGGCACCCCGACGCCCGAGTCGGCGGAGAGGCTCCCCAAGATACCCGCCCTCTCCATCAAGAAGTCGGACGGCGAGTACCTGCTGGAACTCCTGAAGGAGGGCGGCGTCAAGGTCAGCCTCACCTCCAATGTCGAGACGAAGTGGAGGAAGATCCCCATCACCGTCGCCAGGATCGAGGGGAAGGAGGAGCCTGAGAAGTTCATGCTCGTCCACGGCCACATGGACTCGTGGTACTACGGTACCACGGACAACTGCACGGGTAACGCCGCCTGCCTGGAGCTCTGCCGCGTCTTTAGTAAGCACAGGGACAAGCTCAAGAGGAGCCTCCGCGTAGCCTGGTGGGCCGGCCACTCCACGGGCCGCTACTCGGGATCCACCTGGTATGCGGACAACCTCTACGACGACCTCTACAAGAACTGCTTCGTCACCATGAACATAGACTCCCCTGGGGTCAAGGGGGCGACGAACGTCGGCGGAGGTGGCCTCATGGGCACGGTCAACTTCATGGCCGAGGTCATCAAGGACGCCACTGGCCTCGAGAAGTTCAGCGTCGCCGCCAGGCACTCGAGGGCGGGCGACCAGTCCTTCTACGGCATAGGTATCCCCTCCGTGGGCGCCAACGGTCACATCCCTGAGGGGAGTCCCCTCGCCGGAAGATGGACGGGCGGTAGCGGCGGTGGATGGTGGTGGCATAACCCGGCGGACACCGTTGACAAGGGGGACAAGGACATATTCTACCGAGACGCGAAGATGGAGACCCTGACTGTCGCAAAGTTCCTCACATGCAAGGTCCTCCCGTTCAGTTTCGCCGATGTCTCCAAGGACTACGAGAACGCCCTCCTGGACCTCCAGAAGCGGGCGCCCAAGAACAAGGACTACGTCAACCCGACGATGGACAGGGTTAAGACGATGAAGACGAAGGCCGAGGCCCTAAACAAGGTGCTTGGAGGGCTCCAGAAGTCGAGCGATGCCGAGAAGATCACCAAGATCAACCACCTCCTCGAGAAGATGGCCAAGGTGCTCACCACGACCCTCTACACCTACAGTGGCAGGCACGATCAGGACCCTGCGTACAGCTTGGGCATGGTACCCCTCCTCCAGCCCCTCGCGGAGCTGGAGAAGTTGAAGCCTGAGAGCGACGAGGCCGGCTTCCTCAGGACTAGGATAGTCAGGAACGCCAACAGGGTCAACGACGAACTAGACTCTGCGATAAAGCTGATGGAAAAAGCATTACAGATATGTGAAAAATAAAGATGCTGAAACATACTCAACATTTTTTTATATTTTTATCTTAAACACTAAGTCTTTTATCAACTAAACATTCTATTTAACGTTGACCATAATGGGCAGAAACAAGAAGTGGAGTGGTTATACTTCTTGGAGCTATCTATCTCCAAAGATCGATTACGACGTGTTCCCGCTTGAGAAGCAGGTTGACAGGTTTCCCAAGTACGACTTCGGCCTGACCAAGGACCGCGAGGCCCATGTAGAGGAGTTCATAGAGAAGAACGTCCTGGTTGACCTTCATGAGCACCTCGACGTGTTCCCGGAGGGGTATCCTGTCAAACAGCCCGGTTTCCCCAGGAGGAGGCAGTTCAAGGGCTACGAGGGCCTGGCGTACTCTGGCATAGACGTTGTCTTCGACAACTGCGTCTGCACGACGTACGAGAACGTGATCAACTGGATGGGGATGAGCGTGGCGGACTACGACCACCAGGAATTCGTCATCCCCGCGCGCAAGTTCGAGGATGTCGTGAGGGCGTACAAGGAGGGGAAGGTCGCCGTCATCAGCACCATTGAGCAGGCCTCAGCCATCGACAGGGACATCGACAAGGTGGATCTTCTCTACGGCTTCGGCGTCAGATCCATGGGAGTCGTCTACAGCGAGTCTAACACCCTGGGCTCCGGACTCGCGGAGTTCGGCGACGGCGGCCTCACCGACATCGGGTACGACGCCGTTAAACGTATGAATAAGACTGGAATCATAATCGACGTCTCCCACGCGGGTGCGAAGACGGCGATGAACACCATCGAGGCGAGCGAGAAGCCGATCCTCATCAGCCACTGCGGCTCACGGACCCTCTGGAACACGACGCGTATGTTGCCGGACGACGTCCTGAAGGCGTGCGCCGAGAAGGGCGGGGTCGTGGGGGTCGAGGTTGCGGGCTTCGCGCCGAGGACGAAGAAGCACCCTGAGGCTTCGATCGAGTGCCTCCTGGATCACATGAAGTACCTCATCGAACTGCTCGGCGTGGACTATGTCGGGGCAGGCCCAGATACCCTGTGGGGCGACCATCAGAGCCTGTACAGGAACGGACCGCTAGGGAAGATCGGAGCCCGCTCCACCAGGGGCCACTACCCGAGAAAGCGTCCAGCCGACCTCACCCCAGCCCACAACAGCGCCGAGGAGGTCAAGGACCTCGACTACGTGAAGGGCCTTGAGAGCCCCTCGGACTTCACGAACATAATCCGCGGACTCGTGAGAGACGGCTACTCCGACGACGAGATCAAGAAGGTCATGGGCCTCAACGGCCTGAGGATCATAAAGACCTGCTGGCCACTATAAACTTCCCTTCCTTTTTGACTCTATGTTTAATCACGTTTTTTCGTGACGAATGTCTGAATGATTTTCTCAATAGAGAATTGTACTGCTTATTTTCTTAGCATGATATTTGCTGCATTTATAACCCTTAGTAGTTTTATATTATTCAAACACTTTATGATGCGTCATTTTTCTACCGAGCAGATTTTAATACGACCTGAGGGAGGTAGTATTTGACCTCAAGATGGTTAAAGCCAAGAAGTATAACGGTTATAAGGCGTTCCAGTACCTAGAGGCTGGAAAGGACTATCAGGAGTTCAAGCTCTGCAAGGAGCTTAACAGGGTTCCACCCTACTTCGTCCCCCTCTCCAAGTCGGAGGAAGAGCGCTTCGAGCAGTTCATCGAGAAGAACGTCGTCATCTCCCTCCACGAGCACCCCGTCATCTGGCCGGAGGACATGAGCGAGGGGATGGAGCAGCAGCATATGGGCAGGGACTTCATGGCATACGAGGCCCTAAGCGTCTCGGGCCTCGACGTCGTCTTCGACCACATGATGGACGGCACAGCGTTCATCACCAGCTACAAAGGCTGGAAGTGGAACGACATCGTCCACGACATAGGGATCCGTCTCAGTGACATATACCATCAGGACATGGTGGTCCCGGTCTACAGGGTCAAGGACATCAAGGACGCCAAGAAGAACGGCAAGATAGGGGTCGTCCTCTGCGTCGAGTCCGCCACACCCATCGAGAACGAGGTCGACAGGATCGACGCCCTTTATGGCCTTGGGGTCAGGAGTCTCGGCATCTGCTACAGTGAGTCGAACATGCTCGGCGGCGGAATGGGCGAGACCAACCAGGGCCTGGGCCTCACCGACTTAGGCTACGATGCGATCGTCAGGATGAACAAGCTGGGGATGCTCGTAGATGTCGGCCATACCAGCGATAGGACGGCCATAGAGACCATCGAGTCGAGCAAGAAACCGATCTACGACAGCCACAGCGGGCCGGGCGCCATCGCGATTGGTCACACCAAGGGCGACGAGGTTCTCAAGGCCCTCGCGGATCACGATGGCCTCCTCGGCGTGGGGGGCGCAGGCAGAGGCCTCAGCACAGAGAAGCACCCGATCGGCAGCATAGAGAGCTACATGGAGTGCGTCGAGTACTGCATCAACCTCATGGGGGTCGACCACGTCGGATGCGGGCCGGACACCCTCTACGGCGAGCACCAGGGTCTCTACAAGTACTGGTTCGGCAGGATGCTCGGTCACCAGCAGCGATCAGGGAGGAAGCCGAGGCGCCAGTGGCCCGTGCCCCCAGGCACCGTCGACCCAGGCTATGTCAAGGGGGTGGAGAACCCTAACGAGTTCGTCAATGTCGCCCGCTGGATGATCAAGCATGGCTACTCCGACGCCGAGATTGCGAAGATCGTTGGCGGAAATATCGTAAAGCTCCTAGAGAAGGTGTGGGTCTAAAAACTCTTTTTTCCTTCTTTTTTGTTATAAATCTAGTTCCGAGTTCTCGACCTTCTCTCTTAGAAGAGAATAAAATTAGAAAAAAAAAGTAGGCTCGGGTTTTACTTGAACATGTAGTTGTCCGGCTTGGGGAAGGTGATCTTGCTGTGCTTTATGCCCAAGTCGATGAACGCCTCAGCCACTTTCACGGCCGTCTTCCCGGGGTTGATGAAGGGGACGCCTAGCTCGGCTTCCAGCTTCTTGTCGACGTCGAGGAAGGACATGCTCATGCAGCCATACGTGAAGGCGTCCGAGCCCTCGTTCGCCATAGCTGCCTTCGCCTCACTCAGCATGGCCTTGTACGCCTCATCAGGCCTCTCCCTGACGTCCAGGACGCCGAGGCCTATCGTCCGCGTCGAAACCCACCTGCCGAGGTTATAGGGCCTCTCGTGCTCCATCATGTTGTAGACGGCCCCATGCCTGCCTGTCGTCAGCAGCGTGAACCTGTGGCTGATGAGCGAGCAGATGTGCCTAGCCGTGGTTCCAGGGCCGACGACGGGTATCGAGACAGCCTCGAAGATGCCGTAGAGGCCTGGGTCTCCTCCGCAGGCGAGGATTATTGCGTCGTAGCCATCTTGCTCAGCCTCGACGCAAACCTTCGCCTCGTGGGGGAAGCCGTAGGCGAGGCCGTACTCTGACTCTATGGCGCCGAACTTGCCGGTGCCCTTATACTCCCCTTTCCTCGACTCGACGGATCCTTTACCCCCGTACATGTCGATCTGTGTACCCGAGGAGGCGGCGGACTGAAGTACGCTGAGCCTCCTCTTCATCTCAGGCGATAATGGACCAAAACCCCCAGCTATGAATGCGATCTTCCTCATATTCATCACTTCATACCTTAAACAATGCCCTCGAAATAAAAATTTTAAGATAGAATCAGCATCTTATCGATTATCGTGATGTAACACTTTAATTTAAAAAAGTTTCAAGAAAAATTAAGTTTGGGGTTGTGTAGTTACTTTCTGAGGCTCGGAGGCACCGGGTAGGCGATCTTGCTGTGGGTCAGCTTGAGGTCGATGAACATCTCGGCGGCCTTGACGGCGGTCTTTACCGGGTTCACGGCGGGTACGCCGATCTCCTCGGTCAGTTCCTCGTCGTACATGTTGTAGGCCATGCTCATGCAGCCGAAGGTGACGGAGTCCGCGCCGAACTCCTTAACCGCCCTCTTCCCCTCCCTGACCATCGCCTGGAAGGACTCGTCCCTCTTCTCCCTGACCTCGGGCACCGAGAAGCCGATGGGGTGGACTGATACGAGCTTCAGGAGGCCGTCCCTCTCGAATATCTCGGTCCTATAAGGCTCGCCGTAGCCCGTTGTTAGCACGGAGAACCTCGTGCCGAGCATCGAGCAGACGTGCTTGGCGGTTGAGCCCGGTGGGATCACCGGAACCTTCACGATCTCCCTCAGTGGGGCGACACCTGGGTCTCCACCGCAGGAGATTATGAGGGCCTGATACCCCGCCTTCTCGGCGGCCACAGCCGTCTCGAGCTCTCCCGGGACGGCCATAACCGACTCATAGGCCGACTGGATCGCACCTATATGGGCCTTCTTAGGGTCCTTCTCAAGCCCGAAGTACTCGATCTGAGTGTCCGGGCTCGCGATAGATTTAAGCACCTTCTCCCTCCGCAGCATCTCGCCCGTCAGCTTACCTGTGACGGCGCCTGCCTGTAAGAAAGCTATCTTCCGCATAATTCCACCGATATATACAAATACCTTAACCTTTTAAAAATTCCTTATTTATTAAGATTTTTAATAAATAAACTAATTGTTCCCTCTTTTAACGTTGATAATTTAAGATGGAATTTTTTTGTTAGTATGTGTTTAGCTCGTCAGAAAGAAGACCGAATCAGCTTCTTTTTATCCAGAACAATGCAACTTTCCAAAAAGAAGGCGGAAACCCGCCCCATTTCAAAAGCAGCTAAACACATACTTTTCTTAATGTTTATATCGATGTTGTTAACTAGTTTAATTTAGTGTTTCTGAAATATTTTTGTTATTTCGGAAGGATATTGTTATAAATTGAATCCTTTCAGTTTATTTGATCCCAAAATGGTTCTAAATTATTTGGAAAGTCAAAAGAAGTTAGAGAAAAGTGTTAGAGTCGAGATAGATAAGAAGAAGCTTTGGAAGCACGTCGAGTACCTCTGCGGAATCGGGGAGAAGTTCTCAGGAACCCCCGAGGAGAAGAAGGCGTGCGACTACTTCGTGGAGCAGGTGAAGAAGGAGGGCGTCCCCATCGACGTCCACGAGTTCGAGGCGTATATAAGCTGGCCATCCCACGACCGCTCCAAGGACGCCGAGCTCACCATCCTCGAGCACAAGGAAATCAAAGTAACGTGCCAGAGTCACGCCATGTCCGCCTCGACAAAAGGGATCGAGAAGGAGATCGTAGACTTGGGACCTGGCGACCTTCAGGATTACGAGGGCAAGGACGTGAAGGGCAAGATAGTTCTTGTCGACTTCGCCGCCCTTTGGGCGCCTGAGAGGCTCCTCATCGCCCAGGAGAAGGGCGCCGCGGGCCAGATAACCATCAGCGGCGACCCCGTCATCCACGACATGGTGGTCACGAGCGTCTGGGGGACCCCGACGAGGGAGTCAGCCGAGAGGATACCCCGGATACCCATAGTCTCCGTCACCCACGAGGACGGCCTGAAGCTGAGGGCGCTCTGCAAGAAGGGCCTCGTGAAGGCGAGGATGAAGGTCAAGATCTGGAAGGGCTGGCCGAAGATACTCCTCCCCGTCGTCACCATCCCGGGCGCGGAGGAGCCTGACAAGTACTTCCTCATCCACGGCCACTACTGCTCATGGGGCCAGGGCATGACCGACAACGTCGGCGGCAACGCCCAGTTCATCGAGATGACCAAGATCTTCTGGAAGCACAGGAAGGAGCTGAAGCGCGGCGTCAAGATCGCCTGGTGGCCTGGTCACTCCATGGGCAGATACGCCGGCTCCACCTGGTTCGTCGACAACAACTGGGAGGACCTCAACAAGAACTGCATAGGCCAAATGAACATCGACTCCCCAGGCGTCACAGGGGCGACAGACTGGGTCTCCTCATCCTCCTCGGAGCTCACCAACTTCAACAGGGTGAACATGGCCGAGTACGAGAAGACGCTCATCAAGAAGCCGGTGAGGATCTCAAACTCGACCTGGGTATTCAGGGCGGGTGACCAGTCCTTCACGGGCATAGGCGTTGCCAGGATCGGGTGCAACCAGGATATACCCGAGGACAGCCCGCTCAAGGGTAAGACGACTGGCGGGGGCGCGGGCGGCTGGTGGTGGCACACTCTACAGGATACCATCGACAAGGGCGACAAGGACAATCTAGCGAAGACGATGGAGGTCAACATGACCACGGTCCTCAGGATCCTCAACGCCGAGGTGCTCCCATTCAACTTTGAGCCCGTAGCCGACGACTACCTCAAGACCCTGAACGAGCTCCAGGAGGCTGGGAAAGTCGCCTTCGACCTTAGCTCCCTAATCGAGAAAGCGAATGAACTGAAGAAGACGGCACAGGAGCTTGAGAAGTATCGGGCGAAGGTTGAGGAGTCAAGGAAGGGCGACATCAAGAAACTGAACAACAAGCTGATGAAGCTCTCAAGAATCCTCATGCCTGCCTACTGCGTCGAGACCAACCGCTTCGACCAGGATCCTGCTACTCATGTGCCTCCGATGCCGAGGCTTCAGCCCATAAGAGAACTCGTCAAGATGGACCAGAAATCCGACGAGGCGAGGTTCCTGAAGACGAGCCTTATGAGGGAGAGGAACAAAATGTTCCACGCCCTGACAGAGGCCGAGGAGTTGATGAAGGCTATACAGAAGTAGCCCCAATATTTTCATTAAATAATTAGGTGACTGAAATGGAAACGACGGAAGCGATACTGAAGAGGAGGAGCGTGAGGAGCTTCAAGGACAAGCCAATCTCCGCTGATGTCGTGAAGAAGCTCCTTGAGTCGGCCCGACTGGCGCCGACAGGCGGCAATAGACAGCCCTGGAAGTTCATAGCCGTCCGGAATCCCAAGATGATCAGGAACATCAAGATGTTCTCCGAGGGTCTCGGGGGCGTACCGACGCTCATAATCGGCGTGTGCTGCGAGGATATGAACACCGTGACTGTCATGGACATCGCGATGGCGAGCGAGAACATAATGATCCAGTGCGTCGATCTCGGACTGGGAAGCTGCGCAATAGCATCCTTCAACCAAGAGGCTGTCAAGAAGCTGCTAGAGGTCCCTGCTGAGGTCCACCTGCCTCTGCTTCTATCTATAGGTTACCCAGAGGGAGAACCAAGGATCAGGCCGAAGAAGGAGCTGAAGCAAGTCGCCTACGAAGAGAAGTACGGGGGAGAACCGAAGATATGAGTGGGAAGATGGCGAAGCCCACGGCGAACGAGTACGTCTTCGAGCTCTCCGGCTACATACTGAACTGCGCCGAGATGGCCGTCTCGCCGAGGGGGAACCCCCGGTACAGCGCACTAAGGTTCATGGAGGTACTGCAGAGGGTGATCGACCTCCCAGAGTACGCCGAGTGCGTGCAGAGGGACCCATACCTCATGGGCCTCAAGGGGAAGCTCTCGAAGGTCCCTATGGAGAGGACCCAGATGGAGGAGATGAGGAAGGGTCTGCAGGACCTACTCATAGAGTATGCCGAAGAGGCGAGTAATCGGGTCTAACCAACCTTTTTTCTCTTGTTATAGACCATGGCGGCAATACTACCGAGGACCCCGCCAAGGGTGTAACCTATAAATACCCAGGCCAGACCGTATAAGGTCTGCATGAAAAGCATTATTACGGTGTTGATCAGGAAACCGAAGTAGCTCGACTTCATCGAGTTGATCAGGAACTTTTCCTTCAATTTGTACGTCACGAAAAAGCTACCTACGAAGCTAGCGATGATGTACACAAAGAGTCCCCCGAAGAGCCTGAGCAAGTAGTTGTTTTCGAGGGACTCTACAGGGACCAGGAAATCTAGGAGAAGTATGACTGTCATAGATATCCCGAACGAGAGTAGGCCCCCGGCGACAACGTCCTTGTTGTCGTTGCTCTGGCTTTTCATTTATCGAGTCGCTTAACTAGACATGGTGACTTAATTTAACTGTTGTCAAAGATTCTAAACAATATTTTTGTTCAACTGAACAGGCAATATTAAAAATCCAATGTTAAAGTTAAATAACATATAAATTTAGAAAACGTTACACCTTAATATTTTCGCACGCATAAATATATGTTAAAATAACAGTATTTACGTACATATTTTGTATCCATATCGGAAAAAGATTTTATACTGTATCCTTCATTATTTGTTTGACCTACATGGTTTGGATCTTCGTTAGTGGTAGGTTTTCAGGTTTTTTATTGCTTTTACTACTACTGGGACTAATACTATTCTACATGGATAGGGCTAAGAAAGGAAAACTTGAGACCGTGCGGAAGCTGGCTCCCATCGAGGCACTGGAAGAGGCAGTGGGCCGAGCCATCGAGCTCGGTAAGCCCATTATGACGACATACAGCTTTGAAGACAGCTTCTCGGCTCCGAATATGGTTGGGCTCGAGTCCGTCCGATATGTCTCCAAGCTGGCCGCGGCCAAAGGCGGGAAGGTGCTTGTCGGCGTCGGAGCCGCCCGTACGCTACCCTTGGCGGTAGAGAATTATCGGCTTGGATGTGTCGAGGCGGGCGCGCCGGAGATGTTCGACGACCGGAACGTCTACTTCTTCACCCAACAGCAGTGGGCCTACACCTCAGGTGTCATAGGTCTCATGAACAAGGAGAGGCCTGCCGCATGCACCTTTATAGGACCCTTCCTGGTCGAGGGTATCCACCTCGGCATAGTGAGTAGGAGGATAGGTACCATCTCCATCGGTGGCAACACGAGCTACTCCATGGGCGCTTTCATGTTCGTAACCATGGACTACTTGCTCCTGGGAGAGGAGATGTTCGCGGCGAGTGCATACATGTCCGGTGATCCCATCCTTATCAGTAACATTACCGCAGGAGATACCGTAAAGTGGGTTCTTGGTATCGTAATCCTCGTAGGAACCGTGGTCGCCTTGATCGGCACAAACTACATAGGTCAACTATTGGGAGTGTGATGACATGTCACAGATTATTAGACGTTACATCCCGATAGGGATGATGATGATCTTAGGTCTACTACTGTTCGCCGAGTTCTTTATCCAATTCGATGACCCGTGGAAGTCGATGGTCTCAAACTCTTCTATGGCGGTACAGAACTACGCGATCATAATAGCGGGCTTCGCCATGGGTTTAGGAGCGATAAACCTCCTCATCACCCACGGTTCTTCCATTATGAAGCGTGAGAAGGGCCAGTGGCCCTTCAGCGCTTGGCTACTCGGCGTAATGATCGTCTTTACCGTGGTTGGCCTCTGGTTAGGCACCAGCAGCAACCAGTACCAGTTCCTGTTCAATAACTTCTACTATCCGAACGACACGACTATCTACTCCCTGATAGGGTTTATGGTCGTCTACGCTATCTACCTCACATTCAGGGCGAAGACCTACGAGACGACCTACATGCTCGTACTCGCCTTCCTCGCTCTGTTAGGCAACTCGCCCATCGGCCCGGCTCTCTTCCCGCCCCTTACTGACCTGCAGAATTGGCTTTCGAGCGTGCCGAACACTGCGGCGGTCCGTGGCTTCTACATGGCCATGTCAATAGGCGCCATCGTCGTGGGCTTGAGGACACTCATGGGTCGTGAGCGTGCTGCTCTAGGAGGTTAAAAAAAATGGTCGAGAAGACTGAGAAAAAGACGATCTGGGATAGGTTAGCCAACCTGCCAGAGCAGTATGTCTACATTGTCTTGGCTGTAATACTGATAGTTCCATTGCTTCGCCCGATAGGCCTCCCCATACCGATCAGTGATGCGACGAGGAAGTTCTTTGTCGCCATAGATGAACTTAAGCCTGGGGACACGGTGTTCTATGCCTTCGACGCTGGATCGATGACTTGGATGGAGCAGGGCCTGGGCGCCACGATCGTCTTCAAGCATCTACTCATGAAGCCAGGGATCCGAATCGTCGGTGCCACCATCGGGGCCGAGGGGCCCATGTTCTGGGATAATGCGATAAAAAGTTTAGGTGGCCTGGCTAGCTATGGGAAAGAGTACGGCAAAGACGTGGTCTGGCTCGGTTTCTTCGCGGGCGAGGAGACCGCCTGCGCAGCCCTAGCTAAGGACCTTAAGGGAACGTCAGGTGGCGTCGACGCCTACGGCAGCAAGCTCGACACGCTGCCCCTGATGACGAATGTGAACAAGGCTACTGACTTCAATCTACTGTTTGTACTCTCCTACGGTTGGACCTGGCGCAGCTGGATGAACCAGTGGCAGATGCCATACGGGATCAAGGAGTACGCCATACCTCTAGCAGGGGTCGTAGCTGAGATGACGCCGAATATCAAGGCTGGCCAGATACAGTCCATCATCAACGGCGCCAGGGGCGCCGCGGAGTACGAGCTGCTCTTGGGCCAGCCGGGGCGCGCGGCATCTGGCATGGACGCCCAGTCGTTGGGACACATCTACGTCGCGATACTGATAGTGGTAGGTAACATAGCCTACTTCGCCAGTAAAGGAGGGAAGAAGAAATAATGGATATAGTTGTAGAGATCGGCCTGTGGATAAGCGCCTTCTACGTGATAAGTGTATACAGCCTCCTCTGGAAGTACAACAAGTTCTTCAAGTTCGCGGAACACACACTGATAGGGGCGGCTGCAGGCCACTTCCTCGTCATGGGTCTCCTCAACATCAGAAACCTAGGCATAGGCAACATACTCGGGGGCAATATATTATACCTTATACCTATCCTCTTGGGACTCACGCTATTTGCCAGGTTCACACCTAAATACAGCTGGGTCATGCGTTGGGGTATGGCCTTCCTCATCGGCGTAAGCCTGACCATATACATGAGGTCCCTCGTCATCACGCAGATCACGGCGCAGATACAGGATACACTGAAGAACGTGTCATTCGCTGACCCGATGAAGATCGTCAACACGATCGTCGTAGTCGGCTTCGTCTTCACGACGATGCTCTACTTCCTGTTCACTGAGCGCCTCACGCCAAAGGGGCCAGCCTCATACATCGGCAAGATCGGCAGATACGGCGTCATGACGGCCATAGGCTACTACCTAGGCGTCACCGTCATGACGAGGCTCGCCTTCGTAATTAACAGGCTGGAGTTCTTGCTCTTCGAGTGGCTAAGGATACCCCGGTAACCTCCCCCTTTTTTTTGAAAAACTAATCCAGTACGTGTTTGGCTCGTCAGAAAGAAGACCGAGCCAGCCTTTTTTCATCCAGAACAATGCGACTTTCCAAAAAGAAGGCGGAAACCCGCACCATTTCAAAAGCAGTTAAAAACACATGCATATCGAGACCCGCCCGTAAATGTTTTGAGTGCAGGTGGAGACCGGCGACATTCGATGAAGGATAAGACGGGTCAGGAGCCCACTCTATCGAGGAACCGTCTCACCAGCACCTCGAACTCCCCCGGCCTCTCCTGAGGAATCATGTGACCCGCCCCCCTGACCACCACCGCCTCTAGATCCGGCAGGATCCCCTCCATCCTCATTCTCGCCTCAGGGGATACGAGGGTGCTCTCCTCCCCGATCAGCAGCAGCGTGGGAGCCCTCATCCTCTCGACGTAGGGCCAGAGATCGACCGCCAGCCCGCCCCTGATCACGTCACCCGTAGGCTTGAGCCTCAGCCTCCCACCCTCCCTCCTGAACGCGTATCTAAGGCGATTTACCACGTATTCAGGCGTGAAGCCAGGGTACCTCTCATTCAAGTCGCGCACGCCCCTTCGAGCAGCCGCGGAAAGGATAGACTCCTCATCATACAAGTCTACCTCTTCGACATGAAGAAATTCATCCGGCACTCAGAAACAAGGGTGTTAAAATAGGAGTAGCGACGAGCGTAGCAAAGCCCTTTTGGGAGCAAGCGAAACTATACCCGAGCAAAAAAGGCAGCTACTACAAACTCTCACCTGATCAAATCAAGTGGCTGAAAATGTTTAAAAGTCAAGAACAACCAGAACCATCCATCCGCTAATCTTCTTTTAATCCGTTTACGACATTTTCTTACGGATGAATTAGAAACCTCTATAGAATTATCCTCTTTTTATTACTTTTATTACAAATAGGATTATTCACACTTTTCTCAACCACCTTTTTTAACATCTTCTTCTACTGCACATATCAGTGACTACAGAGGCTGGGAAATGAGTCTTAGAACGCTCATCAGGCAAACACTCGGCTTAAAAGCATCGGCCAAACCCAAGGCCAAGAACATATACCCAACCACCCCATCGACAGGCACCTACTACGAGGGCATGAACCAGGACTACCACTGGTTCAGGCAGGACGAGCTCACCCGAAAATGCATAACGACGAACGCATACTTCGCCACAGCCAACGGCTTCGAGACCATACCCGAATCCGGTAACCCGGACGAATACGTCCCCATCAAGGACGGGGTCGACGAGATCAACAAGCTTGTCAACCTAGACAAGATCCTCCACGACGCCCAGATCAAACGAAGCATCCACGGCAGGGCAGCCTACGAGATCGTCAGAGACAGCAGAAGCCTACCAGAGAGGTTACTGCCACTCCAGAGCACCCAGATCAAGCCCGAACTGGACGAGGGCTGGCGTCTCACAGGGTTCACTTACCGGGGGAAGAAGGGCTTCTACGGCCCCGAGGAGGTCCTCTACCTCACCAACCTCGACCTGGAGGCCGACCAACTGGCCCTCAGCGACCTGTACAAGATGAACGCCGTCCGCATCCGGGTAATCGGTAAATCCCACGCCGTAACGGTCAACACCGAGAGCTACGCCACAGGCCTTGTTGACAAGATGTTCAAGATGGAGGGAGAGACCCTGAGAGAACTTGTGAAGCTGGTCGCGAAGAAGCTCGGTGATCCATCAATAACCTCGGCCCTGATATTCGGCAGCGTAGCCCGAGGAGAAGAAGAGCCCCTGAGCGACATCGACCTCTTCATCCTAACCGAAGACAAGGAAAAGGCAGAGGGCGC
>Ga0315289_10002752_pt1 | contig 26861 bp, 24 predicted proteins | sample YL17G11_40_MG_FD_203452 | JGI IMG/M metagenome (GOLD analysis project Ga0315289, IMG submission 203452) | Sediment microbial communities from Yellowstone Lake, YNP, Wyoming, USA - YL17G11_40 | ecosystem: Environmental > Aquatic > Freshwater > Lake > Sediment | place: USA: Wyoming | collected...
GCGTTTTGCCGTTTTGGCCCCGCAACGTCGCGACGCTCGCAGCGACGTACTCGACGTTGTGGGAGATGTCGAACGGGCGAATCGTCTGCGGCTTGGGTGCGTGGTGGGAGCCGATCACATCGAAAGTGGGCATCGCGCGCGTCAAGCCATTGCAAGCCATGCGTGAGTACGTCACGGTGCTGCGAAAACTTTTCGCGCGCGAAGTAGTGACGTGGCATTCTGAATTCATCAATCTCGACGAAGTTCAACTCGACATCATTCACGGCGACACGCGCCCGCGTCCGATTCCGATCTACATCGGCGCGACGGGCAACAAGATGCTCGAACTGACAGGCGAAATCGCGGACGGCGCGGTGTTGAACTACATGGTCTCGCCCGCGTACATTCGTAAGGCAATCGAACATCTGCGCGTCGGCGCGGCGCGCGGGGGGCGTACACTCGACACACTGGATCGCCCGGAGTTGATCGTCGTTTCGATGGACAAGGATCGCGGCAAGGCGCTTCATCCCGCGCGCGAACTGCTCGTCCAGTACCTGGGTCAAGAGCCGCACATCATGAAAGCGAGCGGTGTGAGCCGGGATTTGCTCGACCAGGTTCACGCGGTCTTGACGTGGCCCGCGACGAAAGAACAAGTCCAGCAAGCGATGCATCTAGTCCCCGATGAAGCCGTACAAATGGTCACCGCGTCCGGCACGCCCAATGAATGTGTGGATAAGGTGAAGGAGTACATCGCCGCGGGCTGCACCTGCCCGATTATGTACTCGCTCCAAGATGATGTGCGGCCGATGATTGACGTATTTGCGGAAGCGTTCCCGCGCTAAAAGCAAAATGATCATTCTTCCATCTTTTCTGATTGACGAACCAGGCAAGCCGCCAAAAGTTGAATGGGGCGTGCGCGTCGTCGGTGCTCAAATCACGGCGGTTGCGCCGCACGCGGAATTGCGCCGCGCGTATCCCGACGACGAAACCTGGGACGTGGCGGGGCAAACGCTCTCGCCTGGGTTCGTCAACACGCACACGCATTTGTACGGCGTGCTCGCGCACGGCATTCCACTCGACCGCGCGCCGTCTGATTTTTGGGCGTTCCTCAAAGATTTTTGGTGGCTCCGCGTCGAGGATCGGCTCGACCAAAAAATGATCCGCGCGGCGACGGATCACGGTTGCGTCGAAATGCTGCGTTCGGGCGTGACGTCTTTTTACGATTGCCTCGAAGCGCCGAACAGTTTGCCCGGTTGTCTCGCCGCGCAAGCCGAGATCGTTCACGCGCGCGGACTGCGCGGCATCTTGTCGTTTGAAGCGACCGAGCGGGTGAGCAAAGAGAACGGACAACTAGGTCTGCGCGAAAACGTCGAATGGATTCGTGCGGCGCGTGGACTCGTTTCGGGCATGATGTGCTTTCACACGACATTCACCTGTTCCGCCGATTTCATTCGCCAAGCGTTCGATCTCGCGCGCGCAAACAACGTACTCGTGCACATGCACGTTTCGGAAGGAACACACGAACCAGAGTACGCGCTCGAACATTTCGGAATGAGAACCATCGAGTACTACGATCACCTCGGCGTCGTGTGCGACAAGATGCTCGCGTCGCAATGCGTCCAGATCAGCGCGCACGAAATTGAATTGATGGCAAAGCGCGGCGTGCGAATGAGCCACATGCCATTGTCGAATTGCGAAGTCGGCGGCGGGATCGCACCTGTGCCCGATTTGATCGCGGCGGGTGTTACGGTTGGGCTAGGCAGTGACGGTTACATCAACGATTTCTTCGAGGTGATGCGCGGCGCGTTTTTGATTCCCAAGGCGCATCGGCAAGACCCGCGCGTAATGCCCGCGAACTTCGTGTGGTATCTCGCAACCGAAGGCGGCGCGCGCGCGCTCGGCTTGGAAAAAGTGGGACGGCTCGCGCCAGGTTGGCAAGCGGATCTGCAACTGATTGATTCGCAATTTCCGACGCCCGCCGCCATTCACAATTTGTACGATCAACTCGTCTTGTATCGCAATCACGCGCACGTCCGCGCGGTGATGGTCGCGGGTCAGGTGCGCGTGCGCGACGGCGTGGTGATCGGCGCGGACGCGGACACGATTCGCGCGAAAACGCATGAGGCGGCGAGCAAATTGTGGGGGAGCGTGAAACGTGATGCGTGAATGTCATTGCAAGGAGCATCCTGAGCGGAGCAATGTTTTTCGTCGCGGAGTCGAAGGATGCGGTGCTGAGCGAAGCCGAAGGAACGCTCGCAGTGACTGGGCACCGATAACACAACTCTCAAGGAGGAACTAACAATGAAAACTAAAGGATTCAAGGGACGCGATTTTTTGGCGGAGACCGATTTTACGCGCGAGGAGATCGAAACGATCCTGGACACGGCAGAGGATTTGAAACGCGAGCGCGCGCGTGGTGTTTTGCATGATCATCTTCTTCGCAGTAAAACCTTGTTTATGATTTTCTACAACCAATCGCTCCGTACGCGCAATTCGTTCGAGGCGGGGATGACACAACTCGGCGGGCACGCGCATTACCTCGATCCCGACAAAATCTACACGCCCGTGATGGAAGGACGCGAGGTCGCGTACTCGACCGAACGCGTCGCGGATGTCGCGCGCGTGCTGGATCGGATGGGCGACGCGATCGCGATTCGCTGTTACGGCGAGCCCGTGGACTGGGAGTACGGCGGCGCGCATGCCATGCTCGAAGAATTCGCGCGCTGGGCGGACATTCCCGTGCTGAACATGGAAGACGACATTTATCATCCGTTCCAGGGGCTTGCCGATATTTTGACAGTTAAAGAAAAATTCGGTGAGTTCAAGGGCATCAACTTCACGATGTCGTGGGCGTACTCGCCGAGCATTCACAAGCCGCGCGCGGTGCCGCAATCGGCAATCTTGCACGCGACGATGATGGGAATGGAAGTGACGCTTGCCCATCCCAAGGGAATGGAACTCGATTCGAAGATTCTTGCGCAGTGCCAACAGTACGCGACGTCAACGGGTGGATCGTTCAAGGTCGTAAACGATTTCAACGCGGCGATGGAAGGCGCACACGTCGTCTACCCCAAAGCGTGGTGTGCGACGCCGATCTTCAAACCGCCCGTGGGCGAAGCGGATCCGAAAAAGACGCAGGCGATTTTCGATCAGCACAAGGATTGGATTTGCACGACGAGGACGATGGCGCTCGCGGACAAGAACGCGATTTACCTGCACTGCTTGCCGTGTGATCGCGGCTTTGAAGTCGCGAACGATGTGATTGACAAGACGAGCGGAACGGGCTGGCTGTCTGCCGCGTTCGATGAAGCAGAGAATCGTTTGCACGTGCAAAAAGCGGTGATGAGTTTGGTGATGTAATTCCGATTCAATGCGTCATTCTGAGCCCTTCACTGTCATTCTGAGCGAAGCGAAGAATCCTGCAAGTTACTTGCGAGACGCTTCACGGAGTTCACCCTGAGCAAAGCCGAAGGGTTCAGCGTGACAATGTGAGCCAAGTACCAGGAGACCTAGTGGCAATTCTGATCGAACACGCGGACTATGTGATCCGTGATGCCGACCGCGTCGAACGCGACGCCGATATGCTGATCGAAAATGATCGTATCGCGCAAGTCGGACGCGTCGCGCGTGAAAGCAAAAGTGATTGGACGGTGCTTGACGGGCGCAGGCGCGCAGTCATTCCTGGGTTCGTCAACGCGCACGCGCATCTCTACCAAAGTTTTCTCAAAGGTCTGCGCGACGATCTTCCCCTGGTCGAATGGAATGACGCGACACTTTTCCCGATGGCGCGCGCGATCCATCAGGAATATCGCAATGAAGGCAACGACGCGGGCGGTTACCATTGGGGCATTTTGAGCGCGCTCGAAATGATTCGCGGTGGCGTGACGTGCGCGGTGGATATGAACATGAATATGAACTCGGTCTTCCGCGCGTGGCGCGACGTGGGAATGCGCGGCGTCAGCGCGCTCGCCGTAGTAGACCGATGGATCCCCAAAGTGCTGCGCCGCGATCTCGAAACGACGAAAACGGAAACGCTCCAGCTCATTCGCTCGTGGCACAACGTTCATCCGCGCATCCAGGTTGTCATCGCGCCTTCGACGCCGTTTCTGTGCAGCCGCGAATTGCTCGAATGGTCGCGCGACACGGCTGCCGAGTGGGGCATCGGTTTGCAGATTCATTTGAGCGAATCGCGTTACGAAGTGGATTTGATTCGCAAAGAAACTGGGTTGACGCCAATCGCGTACGCGCACAGTTTGAGACTTTTGAATTCCAAGACGACGGCAGTGCATTGCGTTCACGTCACCGACGAAGAGATTGACATTCTCGCGCAAACGCAAGCAACCGTCGTGCATTGTCCCAAGAGCAACCTGAAACTCGCGAACGGCTTCGCGCCGATTCCGAAGATGCTCGCGCGCGGTGTTTCCGTCGCGCTTGCCACGGATGGCGCGGCGTCGAACGATACGCTCGATATGCTGGAGGAGACGCGGCTCGCCGCGCTCTTGCACAAGGGTGTCGCCGAAGATGCGACGGCGATGACTGCGCGACACGCGTTTCGCATGGCAACGGAGAATGGCGCGCGCGCGCTTGGCATTGACGCGGGTACGCTTGATCCTGGCAGGCTCGCCGATCTTGCCATTGTCAATCTAGAACGACCACACCTGATGCCGATGCACGACGTGATCAATACACTCGTCTACTGCGCGAAATCGAGCGATATTGAAACGACGATCATCGGCGGCGGAATCGTGATGCGCGAGGGTGTGATCCAAACGGTTGACGCACCCGCCGCGATGAACGACGCCGCGCGGTACGGCATCCATTTGTTTGAACGCGGCAAGCACCTGTGGAAAAAGGAGGCACGTTGAGTACGCTAGTCGAAGAACTTGCCGCGATTTGCGGCGCGCAGTCCGTCAGCGATAAGTTGGTGGATCGCATTTGTCACACGCGCGATTGTGGCCCAACGCCGGGTGGAATTCCCGCCGTCGTCGTGCGTCCGCGAACGACACAGCAGGTCAGCGAAATCGTCAAATTCGCGAATCGCGTCAAGACGCCGATTTTCATTTGGGGTCGCTCGACGACGTTCATCGGTCACGGGATTCGCGAGGGTTGTATTCTGATGGCGCTCGACCTGATGAACAAAATCGAAAAGATGGATTTCGATAACCAGGTTGTGACGGTCGGGACCGGCGCGATTTGGCACGCGGTTGATGTCGAACTCGGCAAGCATGGTTGGGAACTCGCCGCGCCCGGTCCCGGCGGATTGTTCGTCTGCACGATGGGTGGTTCGATCGCATACAACGCGGTGCCGCACGGGTTGCTTGAGTACGGGATGACCGGCGATGGCGTCGTCACGCTCGAAGTGGTTTTGCCGAACGGCGAAATTATTTACACCGGTTCGATGGGGAATCGCGCGGCGGGTGGTTTATCGTTTGAACGATACGCGAATGGTCCCGACCTCGCCGGACTGTTTATCGGATCGTGCGGCGTGTTCGGCGTGATTACCAAAGTGAGTTTCAAAATTAACCGCAAGCCGGAAGAAGAATGTTTCGCGTTTTACGGCTTCGACCGGCTCGACATCGCGGTGGACGCGGCGCACGCGCTTCAACGCCGCCAGGTGCCGACGCATTTGGTCGGATTGTTCGGCGGACCGAAACCGACCGGCGTCGCGGGCGACGCGTTCTTGCACATCGTCATTCGCGATAGCGCGACGTGCGCGGGGGAACGACTCGCGGCGGCGCACGCGATATGCAGCGGCTTGAACGGCATTCGCCACGACGAATCGGCGACGGAAAAATACTGGGTCAATCACATGTATTCCTGGCTGCGCAACACGCCGCCCGAAGTGTATTACAGCGACCGTCCGTACACTTGTCCCGAAGCCGCGATGTTTATGCCGACGCAAAAAGTCAAAGACGCGATTTGTTATCTCAACAATTACGAGAAAGAGCACGCCGAAGAATTTTCGCGGTACGGCATCCGGATCAAAGCGTACGATGTTTACTTTAGTCGCAATGCCGCGTTCTTGTGGATTGATACGCTGTATCCGGAATTGGATCCGGAAGCGTGGAAGTATGGCGTCAAGATGCGCGCGGATTACAGCGCGCATCTCTTCCGCGAATTCGCGTCACCGGGCGGAATTCTCGCGCCGCTCGCGCCGCACATCATGCCGAAACTCGAAGGTGGTTTTGAGTTCTTGAAATTCCTGAAAAATCAAATGGACCCGAATCACATTCTCAACCCAGGTGTGTTGATGTTGGGTGATCATCAATAATTTCGTAAGGGCGACCCTATGTGGTCGCCCGTTGGGCAGACACACAGGTCTGCCCCTCTGGGAAGGAAGATATGAGCAGGAAACAACGCTCGATTGATCGCGTCAAAGATATGGTCTACCAATGCAATCGCTGTGCCCATTGTTTCGATTTGAGTTGGTTGGGCGAATGGAACAAATGCCCGGCGTATCGCTACGGCACGTTCGAATCGTACACCGGGCGCGGACGCTTTTTCATCGCGCGCGCGCTCGTGGACGGCGTGATGGATTACGACGCGGACATTGCGGCGCGCGTCTTTGCCTGTACTGAATGTCGCGCGTGCGCGGAGCATTGCTTCAAGTATCTTCGCACCACCGATATCTACGCCGCAATGAAAGAAGATCTCGCCGAGCGCGGACTCGTGCCGCCAAAACTCGCGGCGGGTCTCGCGGACGAGGGTGGGCTAGGGCAGTATCACAACGTCTACCAAGCGCCGCACGCGGAACGCCTGGCGTGGTTGCCCGAACGCGCGCGCGTCGACAAACCGGCTGATGTCGTCTTCTTCGTCGGTTGCACGTCGGCGTACGCGCGGCAAAATATGGCGCTCGACACGTACAACCTGCTCGAAAAATTCGGCGTGGATTTCACCGTACTGAGCGACGAGTGGTGTTGCGGTCATCCGTACTTAGCGGCAGGCGAAACGGACAAGGCACGCGCATCTATCGAACATAACCTCGAAGCGATCAAAAAAGTTGGCGCGACGCAAATGGTGTTCAACTGTCCGGGTTGTCAGCGCGCGTTCCGCGACGATTGGCGACAATTGGCCGGGCAACCCGCGCCATTCGTGGCGCAGCACGTCATCGAACTGCTCGCCGATTGGGTGACGCGCGGCAAGATCGGCGTCCAGCGCTTTCGTCCCAAGACGATTGTGACGTATCACGATCCGTGCGTCCTGGGGCGCTGGATGGGCATTTACGACGCGCCGCGCGATCTCATCACAGCGATCCCCGGTTTGTCGTTGGTCGAAATGCCGCGCCATCGTCGCGATGCGTACTGCTGCGGCGCGGGCGGAATGATTCGGTATGATTTCGAGGAGATGGCGAATCTCGCGGGGGCGGAGCGCATCGCGGAGGCGGGGAGTGTTGGCGCGGAGATAATGCTGTCCGCGTGTCCCGCGTGCGTAATGCAGTTGCAGCAATCGCGTCAGCGCGCGAAGAGTCGGATGAAGGTGATGGACATTACGGAATTGTTGGAACGCCAACTCGTACCGCTAATCAAAGGAGGTTTCGCATGAAAATTGGTGGTTACGATTTTCCGGAAGAACTGTATTACGATGAACATCACCAATACGCGCGCGTCGAAGGCGACTTGGTCACACTGGGTCTGAGTCACTACGCCCAAGCCGCGGCGAAAGAAATCGTCTACGTCGAGTTGCCGCGCGCCGGGCGCAAGGTGGAGCAGAACAAGCCGTTCGGTTCGATCGAGTCGGGCAAGTGGGTCGGTCGTCTTTACGCGACGGTCAGCGGCGAAGTGATCGAAGTGAACAAGACTCTTGAAGATGACGCAGCGTTGATCAATCGTGATCCGTACGGCGCGGGGTGGATCGTCGAGATCAAAGCAGCCGACCTGGGTCAGTTGCAAACGCTTCGTCGCTGCGCCGATCCCGGTTTCGCTGAATGGTTTCTGGCAGAAGTCGAGAAGAACAAGAAAGAATAGAGATGTCGCAAGTCGCAACTCTTCGCTTCCCCGAACTCGCCGATGCTCTGGGCGAACGATATACCGAGAGCATCTTCGAGCGCGCGTTCTATCGCCGTGATCTCGCGGCAGTGCCGTCGTTGCTGGAAACTCTGCTCGCGCGCACGCTGCCCCACGCGGTCGCGTGCGCGCGGAACGCGGACGATGTGACCACCGTGGTACGTTATGCCAGCGCGCATCATCTTCCGATCACACCGCGCGCGGCGGCGACCACAGTGTACTGGAATAGCGTGCCAACGCGCGGCGGTCTCGTCGTTGACCTCAATCAATTGCGCGGCTTGGTCTCCATCAACGAAGAACGCTTGACGGCTACCGTGCAATCGGCGACGCGGTGGGGCGAACTGGAAGCCACGTTGAATCGGCGCGGTTACGCGACGCTGTCGTATCCATCGAGCGCACCGTCGGCGACAATCGGCGGCTGGGTCAGCATGGAGGGCTTTGGGATCGGCAGTCTCAAGTACGGTAGACTTGCACAGCAATTGAAGCGGCTCGAAGTCGTACTGCCAAACGGAGAGATCTCTCACGCTACTCCTGAATCGAATCCACCGTTGTCTTGGTTTGTGCAAGCCGAAGGGACGCTCGGCATCATCACACAGGTCGAATTGGCGATTCGTCCCAAGCCCAATGTCGTCAGTAATCATCTGCTTGCTTTCTCCGATTTGACCGCACTGCAACGCGCAATGCTCGCGCTGGCGACGTCAACCCCGACAGCTTATAACATCCATTTCTCCGATGTTGCGCATTTGCGCTTGTTGCGTCAAGCCGGTTTCCCTTCGGCGACGGAAAAACCGCTTTTGGCAATAACGTTTGACGGCAGCGCGCAACAGGTTGCGGCTGGCGCGCAGACTCTCAAAAATGTTGTCGCGAGTTGTGATGGAGAAATACTAAACGATAGTCTCGCGGGCTTGGAATGGGTGGATCGGTTCGCGTCACTCCGCCTGAAACGCGCAGGACCGACTCTTCTCGGCGCGGAGGCGTGGTTGCCGCTGAGTAAGTTGGCGGATTACATTACCGATCTCGCGCGGCTCGCGGACGCGCAGCGCGTGCCGATTGCCACTTATGGCACTGTCGTTACGCCGACGACGGCAACCGTGTTGTCGGTCTTTCTAAGCGATGAGACCCGGACGATTAATTACATTTTGGATTTGAGTTTAACCAAGAAAATCTACGATGTCGCATTTCGGTACGGTGGACGACCGTACGGCATTGGATTCTGGAACGCGCCCTATCTTCACCGCACTTGCACGCCTCAAGAATTGATGGAACGATTCGCGCGCAAGCGGCAACTCGATCCGTTGAATATTATGAATCCTGACAAAGTGTACAAAACCGCGTTTCTTCTTTCGCCGATGTTTTTCAATCTGGGAATGGATGCCTTATCCTGGTTGCGACGCGCGTGGAGCACAAGCCGATGAAATCGTTCAACATCGGTCTCGATCACGAGACACTTGTCTGCGCGCGCTGCGGCTATTGCCAAGCGGTTTGCCCGGTGTACAAAACGCTGGGTTGGGAATCTACGGGACCGCGCGGACGTATCGCGATTGCGCGGCAAGCTGCGCAGGGCGCGCCGCTCTCAATCGATCACGAACACCGCGTCTACCAGTGTACGCTCTGCGGTCACTGTCGCGCAGTTTGCCCCACGCACATTGATACGTGCGATCTGTGGCTCGATCTGCGCGGTTACTTGGCTGATCATGGAAGCATCGCGCGCTGGCAATTGCGAAGGATCCGCGACAATTTGATTGCTCATCACAACATCACCGGCGATGTTCCGGAGAATCGTCTTCTGTGGCAACAAAATCTGGAGACAGGAATTCCAGGACTCAATTTGCAAGCGCACGCGCAGGTCGTGTACTTTGTCGGTTGTGTCGCCGGTCTTTATCCGCAGACGCAGGGAATTCCCCAAGCCCTGTCGCAAATTCTGGCAAAGGCACAGATCGATTTTACGACGCTGGGAAGCGCGGAAGAGTGCTGCGGCTTTCCACTTTTGGGAATGGGTTTGGAAGATGCCGCCGCTGACCTCGCGCGCCGCAATGTCGCGCGGGCAAAAGAGAGCGACGCGAGCGTGCTAGTCGCTGCGTGTCCATCGTGTTATCACACCTGGCGCGATGTTTATCCGCGCCTCTTGGGCGCGCCGATCGGCTTGCAGGTGAAGCACACCAGCGAATTCTTAGTCGACTTGCTGACCGAGCATCAGTTGAGTCCCCAGCCATTCAAAGCGCGCGTCACCTATCACGATCCGTGCGATCTGGGTCGCAACAGCGGCGTCTACGATCCACCGCGTCAAGTCCTGAAGGCGATCCCAGGATTGGAACTGGTCGAAATGGTAGACCATCGCGAGAACGCGCTCTGTTGCGGCGGCGGCGGCAATGTGGAAGTCATCGATCCCGATTTGGTCGCGGCGATTGCGCGCCGACGATTGGCGCAAGCCTCAGAAACCGGCGCGAATTTTCTCGTGACACCTTGTCCGCAATGCAAGCGGACTTTGGCGAACGCCGCGCGAACAGAACGCGCCCGTCTACAAGTCCTTGACCTGAACGAGTTCGCCTGCAGGGCTTTGTAATGGCTCTGACTGCGCTTGTTGATCTTTCCAGCGGTTCGATCCGATATTCCGAAACCGATCCCGCGCTCAAAAAACGATTCCTGGGCGCGCGCGGCATCGGCGCGCGAATTTTGTTCGATCGCGTCGGCACGCGCGTCGCGCCATTCGACCCGGAGAATTGTTTGATTTTTACAACGGGACCCTTCAGCGGTACGCCGTGGCCCACTGCGTCGCGCTATCACGTCACCTTCAAATCGCCCGCGACGAACGCGTACGGGTACGCGAACGCGGGAGGACATTGGGCACCCGAACTCGCGCGCGCCGGCTTCGATGCGCTGATCGTCACCGGACGCGCGGCATCGCCGGTCTACTTGCAAGTCACCGACCGCGCGATGGCAATTCTCGCCGCCGATCATTTGTGGGGCTTGACGACGACTGCGACGCACGATCAGTTACTCGGCGCGGAGGGACGCCGCGGACGAAACAGGCGCGTGTTGTGTATCGGTCCTGCGGGCGAAAAGCGAGTGCGGATCGCGGCGATCATCAACGATTACGGACGCGCGGCGGCGCGCGGCGGGCCAGGCGCGGTGATGGGATCGAAAAATCTCAAAGCGATTCACGTCCGCGCATCGCAACGCGATAAAACCCCGACAGCATTTGCGGCGATCGCGCGAGAAATGTCAAAACACTTGATCGACGATCCCAAAACGTCCGGACTGAGAACAAATGGCACCGTCGTTTTGATACGTCCGAAAAATATGACCGGCGATTTGCCTGCGAAGAATCACCAATTCGGTCAGGTGCCGTTCATTGATAACGTGGACGCGCACGCGTTGAATCGTTACCGCGTCAAACGACTCGGCTGCGCGATGTGTCCGGTGCGATGCTCGCGGCTTTCGATTGTGCCGGATGGCGAAAACGCGTCCGCAGTCGAGGGACCCGAATACGAAACGACCGACGCGCTCGGTCCGATGTGTTGGAACTGCAACCCGGCAGTGATCATTCGCGCGAATCAACTCTGCAACGAGTACGGGCTTGACACGATTTCGACTGGCGTGACGATTGCGTTCGCGATGGAATGTCACCAACGCGGCGTGCTCTCCGATCCGGATTTGTCGCTCGAATGGGGCGATGGCGCGAGCATCGTCGGCTTGATCGAGAAAATCGCCCGGCGCGAAGGGATCGGCGATGTGTTGGCGGAGGGCGTGCAGCGCGCGGCGAAGATCATCGGTCACGACACGCACGAATGGGCGATGCACGTCAAGGGTTTAGAGTTGCCGCGTCAAGAGCCGCGCATCGCGAAGGGTTTTGGTCTGGGTCACGCCACATCGAATCGCGGCGCGGATCATTTGTACGCGCTGCCGACGATTGATGTCGCGGGTAACCTGGACACCGCGCGTAAAATTTTCCCGGCGGAAATCGTCGAGCGCTTGATTGACCCGGCGGACGAAACCTACAAACCCGATCTGGTGATTTACGGCGAGCATTACTGCGCAGTGACCGACGCGCTCGGCATTTGCAAATTCAGCACGACCGAAGAATACAGTTTAATGCCCGACGATCTCGCGCGCGGCTTATGCGCGCGCGGCGTCAAAATTACCGGCGCGGGCTTGCTCGAAATCGGCGAGCGGATTGTCAACTTGGAGCGGCTTTACAACATCCGTGCCGGGTTCAGTCGCGCAAACGATTATTTGCCGCGCCGCTTTACGCACGAACCACTGGTACTGCGCGCGAGTGAAACCGATCCGGCAACCGGCGCGACGCGTCTGGGCGCACCGCTGCGCGCCGGGCAATTGCTCAAATTCGATGCGATGCTGGATCGGTACTATCAGTTGCGCGGGTGGGATGCAGACGGTCGCCCGACGAACGCAACACTCGCACGCCTGGGTTTGCGCGAAGAAGGCGCAGGGATTGTCTGATTTGTCATTCCGAGCGAAGCGAGAAATCTCGGCAGTGTGGAGTAAGATTTCTCGCCGCGAAACTTGTCCTGAGCGCAGTCGAAGGAATCGCGCCTCGAAATGCCAAGTTGCACATTGGGTAGGGATTGTGAAATGACGGCGAATGAATCGCGTGAAATAGTCGTGCGCGTACGATATTTCAACGTCCTCGCGGATTACGCAGGAACGAAACGCGCGGAGGTGGCAGTACCGACCGGGACGACCCTCCGCGCATTTTTGAATCACTTGATCGAAATCAATCCCGAACCATTTCGGCGCGCATTGTCGCGCGGCGAGATGCTCAATTCGTATCTGCGCGTCTTTCGCAACGAGCGCGTCGTCGCGCCCGAAGGTTTTGACGCGCCGCTTGCCGAAGGCGACGAGGTGATGTTGTTTCCGGCAGTAGCGGGCGGTGGAGTGTGATTGTCACTCTGAGCGGAGCGAAGAGTCTCGCAAATCACTTGCGAGTGACCAATCACTCAAAAAGGAAGCAAATCTGATCCTTCATATTCATCCTACCCAATGCACCGACTGCCGCTTGTGCGAAATTTTCTGCTCGCTCAAGCAGGAAGGATACGTCAACCCAAATCTCGCGCGCATTCGCATCGCGCGCGATGAAGCGCGCAAATTGCTCGCGCCGATTGCCTGTCCACCATGCGACGAGAAAAAATGTATTGCCGCGTGTCCCGAACCCGGCGCGCTGACGATTGCGCCGCAGACCGGCGCGGTCGTCATCGCCGAATCATTGTGTACCAGTTGCAGTAAATGCATCGCCGCGTGCGACATCGGCGCGATTCGATTCTTGCGGCAGGCAGGACGCGGCAAAAACGGCAAAGCGGTCGCGCTCAAATGTAATCAGTGCGACGGCGATCCGGCGTGCGTGCACGTCTGCGAGCCGAAGGCGTTGGAGTATGTGAGCGATCATGTCATTGCGACCCTGAGTGCAGCGACGGGGAAGCGCTCCCCAAAGCGCGAGTCGGAGATTGCTTCGTCGCACGAACCGCTCCTCGCAATGTCACGGGGACAACAAGTGTTTGAACAGTTACGCGCGTTGCTCGCCGAGATCGAAAAGGATTGGACGCAGCGCGGCGGTCAACCTCGGCGGAGGATTCGCTCTCGATGACTCGGTTTCCGTACGTGGGTTACGCGGGCAAATACTTGCGCGTCAATTTGACGACGGGCAAAATTGAGGCGTTGTCTCTGCCTATCGAGTGGGCAGAAAACTTTCTCGGCGGCAATGGCATCGGCACGAAGATTTTGTGGGACGAAGTGCCGCCACAGATTGACCCGCTCGGTCCCGAAAACAAATTAATCGTCGCCACCGGTCCCCTGTGCGGCGGACTGATGCCCAACGTGTCACGCGTCGAATTCATTGCGAAATCGCCGCTGACCGGCATCTACGGCGACGCGAACGCGGGCGGGCATTTCGGGCCCGAACTTAAGTACGCTGGGTACGATTTGATCATCTTCGAAGGACGCGCGTCGTCGCCGGTATATTTGTTCATTTGCGACGATCGCGTTGAATTGCGCGACGCGGCGCACCTGTGGGGCAAAGGTTGTGAGGATGCCGAAAAAACTTTGCAGAAAGAAAACCGCGATCCGGAACTCAAGACCGCGCTGATCGGTCAGGCGGGTGAAAACTTGGTGCGCTTCGCGGCGATCACGGTTTCTTGGCGGCGGCACGCCGCGCGGTCGGGCGTCGGCGCGGTGATGGGATCAAAGAATCTCAAAGCGATTGCGGTGCGCGGCACGCGCGGCATTCGCATCGCCGATCCGGAAGGGCATCGCGCGATCGCGCTGCGCCTGCACGACCAGATTCGCAAAAACGATTTTTTTGCGGGCGTGCATCGTTTCGGCACAGCCGGACTTGTCAGTCTGATGCAACCGATGGGACGTTTTCCGACCAAGAATTTTCAGCACGGCAGTTTCGACGGGTTTGAAAAAATCTCCGGCGAAGCGTTGCGCGAAGATCATCTCGTCCGCGATGTCGCATGCTGCGCCTGCCCGGTCGGTTGTGACAAAGTGTACTCGGTCACGGCAGGCGAATTTGCCGGAGCGACGACGAGCAGTCTGGAGTACGAAACGCTCAACGCGCTCGGCGCGGGTGTGATGAATCGCAATTTGCCCGCGCTCATCCACGCGAATATCTTATGCGACGATTGGGGACTCGATACGATTTCGGCAGGGCGGACGATTTCGTTCGCGATGGAACTCGTCGAAAAAGGAATTTTGTCGGCGCGGGAATGTGAAGGACTTGATCTGTCGTGGGGCAACTATCGTACGATGAACGAATTGCTCCGGCGCATCACGTTTCGCGAAGGTCGTCTGGGTAATCTGTTGGCGGAGGGCGCGGCGCGCGCGGCAGAAATCCTGGGGCGCGGCGCGGCGCGGTACGCGATGCACGTCAAGGGTCAGGAAATTCCATCGCAGGACGGACGCGCCCAGCAGTCTATGGGGCTCGCGCACGTCACCTCGACGCGCGGCGCGGATCATCTCAAAGCATTTCCGGTACTTGACGAGACCGGCTATCCGTCCGAAGCGGTGCGGCGCTACGGCGATCAATATCTGCCTGAACTCGTTGACCCGCTCGCGACGCGTTATAAAGCGATGCTCGTGAAAGATGGCGAAGACTACGGCGCGGTCGTGGATTCCTCCGGCAATTGCAAATCAGGCGGAACGTTCGTGATGGCGGAGGTGTACTGGGACGATCAGGCGGACGCGATTCGCACGATGACCGGAATGCCGATGGACGCGGCGCGCTTGAAAACCATCGGTGAGCGCATTTACAATTTGCAGCGATGCTACAACGTTTTGCACGGCATTACGTGCGCGGACGACGTGTTACCGTGGCGCTTTACGCAAATTCCTTCACCCTCGGGGAACGCGAAAGGAAGCGTGTGTCACCTCGACCTGATGCTGCCGGAATATTACGCTCTGCGCGGTTGGGATGGCACAAGCGGCGTCCCGCGCGACGAAACGCTCGCGCGGTTGGGAATCGGTGACGCGTCCGCGCGTATCCGCGATGCAATCGTATCCGGCGACGCGGCGCGCATCCGCGCAAACCTGGGCTGGGCGGCGCCGTACACGGATCGCGCAGTCGATGAGCTGTAGACAGAAACCAGGTTTCTCGCAGGAACCCGGTTTCTCGCGATTTTGGATATTGACGGATCGCCATTTAATCGTAGAATGGCAATACCCCGCGCTGACGATTTCACACTCCCATTTTCTGGGCGAGAACGAAGGTGTGAACAGGAAAAGAGAATGACATCACCCGGTTCGAATCTCACTCGCGGATATACGATCGCTCTGGTCAGCGCAGCCATCTTGTCAACCACGGCCATCTTCATCCGCTATCTCACTCAGACTTACCATCTGCCTCCACTCGTGCTGGCTTTCTGGCGAGACGGCTTTGTGGCTGGCACCCTGTTGCCTGTACTGGGGTTGCTCCGTCCCGTCCTGTTGCGGGTGAAGCGCAAGCACTTGCCCTACCTGATCGTCTACGGTCTCATGCTGGCGATCTTCAACGCGCTGTGGACGACTTCGGTCGCGCTGAATGGCGCGGCGATCTCCACCGTGCTGGTTTACTGTTCAGCCGGGTTCACTGCGCTGCTGGGTTGGTGGTTGCTCAAAGAGCGCCTGGATTGGGCGAAGTTATTGGTGGTTGGCTTGGGGTTGGGTGGCTGCGTTCTCGTTTCCGAAGCACTGGACCCGATGGCTTGGCGCGCCAACATTCTAGGTATCCTGACCGGCATACTCTCTGGGTTGTGGTACGCCATCTATAGTCTGATGGGTCGCTCGGCTTCGCAGCGCGGGCTGAATCCCTGGACGACGCTGGTCTACACCTTCGGCTTTGCCGCGATCTTCTTGCTGTTGTTCAACCTTCTGCCAGGAGGGTTCTTGCCCGGCGCGGCGCATCGCCCAGCCGATTTCTTCTGGTTGGGAGATGCCTTCGTCGGTTGGGGCATTTTGTTCTTGCTCGCGGCGGGACCGACTGTATTGGGTTTTGGACTTTATAACGTCAGTCTGTCTTTCCTGCCTTCCAGTGTCGCTAATCTGGTCGTCACACTGGAGCCCGTTTTCACTGCGGTGATCGCTTACGCTCTGCTGGGCGAACGCCTGAGCAGGATACAGATCATCGGTGGTCTGATGATCCTGATCGGAGTGATCTTCCTGAGAATCCACGAAGGTCGCTTGGCGAATCAAGCCACGCCCGAGCGGCAAAGAGAAATCGGATCTGTTTCAATGGATTGAAAGAGTGAGCCAAACGATACCAGTGATCACGTACTCGCTCAGGGATAATCGAGAGCAATCGGATCAGTACTATCACGCTGTCGCGGCGTTCGCCGATGAAGTGATTGCCGAAGGGGAACGACACGCCGCGCCCGTGTTGCGGTCCTTCGAATCGTTTTTGCGCGAGACAGACCGGGAAACTGTGCGAACGCGTCCCGAGTACCTCTACGAATTCCTGACCCTGGGTGTTCTGTGGCGCGTCTACGTTCGAGACGCAGTCGCTCTCGCCGCAGCACCGCGCCGCGTGCTGACGGGCTTGGCGCGTCTCCGCGCACGCAACCGTCGGCTCAAGGTGGGCGTGGATGCGCTGCGCGGCATCCTGGCGACCTGGCTCTTGGCGTCGGAACCGGACGATGTCCCGGACGCGCCGCGCGCGCTGAACACCCTCAATCGTCTGCTTGGATGGTTGGAGGCGACCGGCAACTTCAACGAAGAAGTCAAACGTCTAAGCAATTGGCGCGATTTCTTTGTCACGCAATCGCCCAAACAAATCGCCGCGCATCTCTCTGCCGCGATTGCTTGTGCCGATTGGTTTGGATCGCGCAGTGTGGAGATGCTGGGCCGGTATACGCCCAACGCGGAGCGTTTTCTCCGCGAGACGCATCCACAGTATCGTTGGCGCGAAGACACGCTTTTTTGTGGTCGCCGGCGCGTCGAGTATCACTTGAATATGCTCGGCACCGAGATTCTGAACCGCGCGTTTCGCGAATCGTTCTTGCGGACGCGCCGCAAAATCGTCGCCGTGCCGCCGTGCATGCGTTTCCAGCCCGAAGGGAAATGTCAGGCGCGCGCGACCGCGTTCGGCGCGCAGTGCGCGCATTGCACGCCGAGTTGTCGGATTCATCAATTGTCGCGGCTCGGCGAAAAGTACGGCTTTGGCGTCTTCATTCTGCCTGACGAGTTGAAAGTTTTCTCCCAGCAAACATCGAACACGACCGACGACAACCTGGGAATCGTCGGCGTTTCGTGCGCGCTGACGAACGCGCCGGGTGGGTGGGAAACAAAATCACTGGGCGTGGCTGCGCAAGGTCTCCTGCTCGATTATTGCGGTTGTCGCTATCATTGGCACAAGGATGGAATTCCAACCGACATCAATTTTTCGCAGTTGTTGCGCGTGTTGGATATTCGCAAGGAGGAAGAATGATCCGAGTGACCTCATTAGCCAATTCACTCCGACCGTTGCAAGCCCGCTTTCGCGGCGACGAGAACAAGTTGCGGTTGCTCGTCGTTGTGTCGCCGACGTGACCACCTTGCCTGCAAGGTGCCCGTGCGGCACAGCAAACGATTCTGCAAAACCATCCCAACGCAGACATCGGCGTGAGTGTCGTTTGGATCAACATGCTTCCGTCGGACAATCGGTGCGCGGCGATCCGCGCCGCCCAAACGATCGTTGACCCGCGCGTCCGGCATTTCCACGATCCGAAAAAGCGCGCGGGGAAAATCATCGCGCGGAGTTTGGGCGAACCGGATTACGTGGCTTGGGACATCTATCTGTTCTATCCCGTCGGCAGTACGTGGGACACTCTACCTTCGGTGCCGAGCCACTGGGCACACCAGGTAAGCGAGCATTGGGCAGATCATTTCCACTACGGCGATGACTTGGCGAATGAACTACGCAAAATCGCAAGGCAACTCATGGCGCAATATGAGTAGTCCCCTCCAGGGTTTTATTTTCGATCTAGACGGCACGGTCTACCGCGGCGATCACGCGCTGCCGGGCGCAGTCGAAACGATTGCTGAAATTCGCGCGCGCGGATTGAAAACCGTTTTCATTTCAAATAAGCCGCTCGAACCAGCGAGCGCGTATGCGGCGAAACTAACGCGGCTGGGTATTCCAACGACGCCGGACGACGTGATTACGTCGGTACGCGTGCTGATGGCGTACTTTCAGCGCACCGCGCCGCGCGCGCGTGTCTTCGTCATCGGCGAGCCGCCGCTGTTGGAGGAGATGCGCCGGGCCGGGCTGCAACTCACGGAAGACCCGGCGCAAATCGAGTACGTCGTCGCCGCGTTTGATCGCACGTTCGACTACCGCAAATTGAACATCGCGTTTCAGGCGATCAAGTTTCACGGCGCGCATTTCATCGCGACGAACGCGGACAGATCGTGTCCAGTTGACGGCGGTGAGATTCCGGATTGCGCGGGCGTGATCGCCGCGCTGGAGGCGACGACCGGCAAAAACGTGGAATTCGTCGCGGGCAAGCCATCGCCGCTGATTATTCAGACCGGCGTCGAGCAGATGGGCGTGCGCGTGGACGAATGTCTCATCGTCGGCGACCGGCTGGAAACGGATATGGTGATGGGACGCGCGGCGGGCGCACACACCGCGCTCGTGCTGACCGGCGTTACCAGGCGCGAGCACCTTGCGCACGCACCCGTGCAGCCGGATTACGTTTTGGAAAACATCGGCGAAATAAAACGCGTGGTGCTGGACACCACGCGGTAGGTCGAGACGTTGCCGGCAACGTCTCGACTGCTAATTCGTCGTCCACCCTGCGTTGACGCGTGTTGCCCACGCGCTGGCGCGCGCGTTGACTTGCGCCGCGTCGCAAATATTTGCCTCGTTCGCAAACTCCAACATTTCTCGCCACACATTCACCGATTCACTGTTCACGCGCCGCGCGCGCTCTTTCAGCCCGCGCGCGCGCGTGGCATTTGCCGATGATGCACAGAAACGACGCGCGAGCAAACACGCGTACCACTCGCGCGCCAACGCGTCTTGCGTATTGCGGTACGCGGCTGACTGACTGAAGACGAAGCGGCAGGCGCGGCGCACAACTTCTGCGCGCGGATCAGCAAGCGTGCATTGCGTTTGCCACATCTTGCCGTCGGATCTTCCTTCATCACGCAGACGATTCGCGAGTGGAGTGCCGGGATAGATCTCGACCTCGCGAAAATCAAGAAACGTGGAACAGTACGGCAACACGCTTTGCAGAAAAGCAATCTCCGCGCCAATCGTTTCCAGCGTACTCCAGGGATGAAAAATCAGCGCGCGAAAATCCGCGATGATGCCAAGCGCGTCCATGGTGGCGAGTGCCTCTGCGTTTTGCTGCACGGTGACGCGTTTGTTGAACAAGTCGAGCGTGGCTTGGTCGCCCGATTCGATGCCGATGTAGACACGCAGCAGTCCAATTTCCTGCAAGCGGCGAAAAAGCGATTCATCGACATCATCGGCGCGGCATTTGATTGTGAACGCGATGTGCAGATGGCGGCGCGCTAATTCGTCGGCGAACGCGGCGATGCGTTTGGTGCGCGCGGGCTGGGGCGGCAGAAATTGTTCGTCGTCGAAAAGGAACAGGCGCGCGCCTTGCCGATACAATGACTCGATTTCATCAACGAGGTTGATAATACTCCGCAGACGATAGGGTTCGCCTTGCTTGCAATAAGACGCGCTGGGGAGACAGAATGCGCATGCGTGATAACAGCCGCGACTCGCTTCGATGGTTGCGAACCTGTAACCCAGGTACGACGCGATCCCATCGTCACGCGCCGGCAAGGGTAAATCGTCAAGGGTTGTCATTGCGAGCGAAGCAAAGCATTCTCCAACTCGCGAGTTGGGGATTGCTTCGTCGCGCACAGCGCTCCTCGCAATGACACGTGCGTTCGCTTCTGTATCACCGCAGAGAACAGAATCGAGCGCGGGGCACGCGGCGCGCAGTTCGGCGGACGCGATCATGGGCAGATGTCCGGCGAGAGTGAGGTGCGCGCGCGGGCACATCTCGCGCAGCGCGGTCATCAGTGCGAGATGTTCGTCTACGCGGTCGGCGAAGAGGATGGAGGAAACGATCACGCGCGGAACCGTGCGTTTTGCAAGCGCGACAATCACGTCCACGCCATTGTTCAAGTCGACCAAGTGAACGCGTAGACCCGCACGCCGCAAAATCGCGGTGAGAACGCGCGCCGGTAATTTTTGCTGACCCAGGTCTTCGATAACGAGGGCGTCAACAGACGATGACGGTGCCATCTTCGGTGACCGCGAGCGTGAGCGCGTCGACCGCGAGACCTTCCGCGCCCCAATCCGCGATGAGTTGCAAGAGATAGCGACCTGGCGCGGTGGGCGGAACCCAGGTCACGCGATCCGTTTCTTCAATCAATCTTCCGCCCGACACACTCCAACGATAGCGCGCGCTTGCCCAGGGCGAATCGGCTGCAAATGTCAGATCGTCACCCCAAATGATGTCCACGGATCGGATTTCGGCGAGCGGCAAGGAGAGTTGCGATTGCGGCACCAGTTCAACCCATTCGACATTCGCGACGTCGAACTGTTTGAGTTGCAATGGCAGCGCGCTGTTCTTATCGCCGCCGACGATGAGCGTGTACGAACCTGGGTCGGGCACGCGCACAAAAAACGATCCGTTGCGCCCAGTCGTGGTATCAATCACCGTGCCGGTCGTCTGAACCGTGATTTTCACTTCGCCCAGTGGCTGCGCTTGCGCGTCGAACACATTGCCGCGCACGGTTGCGCCTTTCAGCGTCGCGTCGCTAGTCATTTGCAAACTGCGAAGTTGAAAGCGGCGTTGGATCACCGGCGTGACAGTCGCGGGTGTGCTGGTGCGCGGTGGCGGTGGCGGATCGCAAATGATCGGTGACTTGGTCGGAGTTGGCATGACGCGCGGTGGTGGCGGTGGATCGCAGATGACCGGCGTCCTGAGTCGCGTCGGCGTCATTGACGGCGGCGGCGCGGGATCGCAGATGATCGGGCTGCGTGGCGGAATGGGTGTGGCTGTGCGCGGAGGCGGCGCCGGATCGCAAATCACTGGCGGACAACAGCGCGTTGTCGCCGCGCCTCCGGACATGACGAGCAATGCCAAGATGGTTTTCTGTGAGTCTTTTGATAATTTGTGCCAGGGGATCATCGCAACCTCCATTTTCAGAAGGATGAAAACCGCACATCCTTAGTTTTCATGCTTCATTCTTCCGCTAGACTCGCGTCGAGAGCGTTTCTCCAATTGTCGAGTTCCGTTTGCACGTTCAAGTCGAACAGATTGGCGCGGCTCGCCCACGCGGCGACTTGATCGTTCACGCGGTTCGCGTCGTAGATATTTTCGCGCAGAGTAAAATCAAGCATTTCTTCGAGCGTCGCGAGCGAATGATTATTCACGCGCGCGACGATATCGCGCAAGCGCGCGAGCAAACCTGGGTCGGCGCGATCACGCATCCGATATTTGTACATCGTCATTTCGTAGCACGCGAGCGAACATTGTTTGCCGATGCCGGCATTGTCGTAATGCCGGTGACGCAGCGCCGCGAACATCATTCGAAACAGCAACTCGACGCGCGGATCGGCAATTGTATAATTCCACGCCATATAGTCGCCGGTGAGTCGCCCCTCACGCGTCAGACGATCCAGCATCGGCGTGCCGGCGTACACTTCCATCCGCCCGAAACTCAGCGGCGCTTGACCGTCGCCTGCCATCGCGCGGAAAAAGTCCAGGTTCGCGCGCACGTCCTCCATCGTGCTGTCCGGATCGAAGAAAATCAATCCGAAATCCGCCAGCATCCCCACGCGATTGAGTACTTCCAGCGCGCGCCGATTTTGCGCGACCGTCGTCTTTTTATTAAGCGTTCGCAAACTGTGATCGGACCCGGACTCGACGCCGACGTACGCGCGTGTCACGCCGAGGTCGAGCAAGCGGCGGAATAGATTTTCGTCAACATCGTCAGCGCGGCATTTGACACTCATAATCAAATCGAGTTTGCGCCGCGCGAGTTCGCGTTCTAGATCGTCAATGCGTTGGACGCGCGCATCACCCGGCGGAAACCATTCGTCGTCGTTGAAAATGAAAAAGCGCACGCCGAATGGATGATACAATATTTCCATTTCGTCCACGAGATTCGGCACACTGCGAAAGCGTTGCAGTTGTCCGCGACTGCCGCCGTAAAACGCGCGGATACTGCAAAACGCGCAATCGCGATAACAGCCGCGACTGCCGACAATCGGTGACACGCCGATACCGAGGTGTTGTTGCGGTAACGTGTCGCGCGATGGAAACGGCAGCGCGTCAAGGTCGGCGATGAGTGGGCGCGGCGCGTTGTTGACGATGCGGTCATCGCGGCGAAACGACAGACCCAGAATGCTGTCCCAGGTTTCCGCTGTTTCGAGATACTGAACGAGTTCGAGGAGGGTGAATTCACCTTCGCCACGCACAACGGAGTTGAGCGCGAGGTTGTCGCGCAAAAGTTCGCGCGCGGCGAAGGTGGGAAAGTGTCCGCCAGTTGTGATGTGCGCGTGCGGAAGAACGCGTCGTAGTTCATCGGCGAGCGCGAAGAATTCCGGCGCGCGGTATTGAAAGATAATCGAGAGTCCAACGAGGCGCGGGTGTGTGGCTTGGGCGCGCTGTACAACCGCGTCCATTTCGTCCGCCGTACTGAATGGCGCGATCTCAACCGTGTAACCGTGTTGACGCAACACCGCGGCAAGATAACGCGTGCTCAGATTTTCCAGTTCTTCCGCGCCGACGAGCAGAACATCGAGCATTGACTTCTCCCAAAGTGGCAAACGCAGCGCTGGCTAATAGCATATAGCGCATAGCTATGTGCTATTCGCCCTTTGCAATTTGCTGTGCGTCGCCATCCACGTCAATATCGCTTCCAACGCGCTGCCGCCGACCGCGCGTGCCTTGTCGCCGATCGTAAAACAGTGTTCGCGTTGCGCGCGCGGATCCACATCGCCGATTTTTGTCCCGGCTTGGACGACGAGTCCGTCGTGAACAAGTCCACGCAAAATCCCGTCGAGCGGCGCGAGTACGTCGGCATTGGCCACACGTGCAATTACATCACCACGCGCAACCCAATCTCCAATCTCTAATCTCTGCTCTAGCGTACCCTCACACGGCGCGCGCAGAACGCGCTCCGCGCCCTTGCCACCAATTTCGCCGGGCACGCCGGTATTTGATTCTGCTGCGCGATCCCACAGCACGCGCCCCAGGTTGTGCCCGCGCTGCGTCTCGATGACGGCGTGGCAGTCCACACCCGGCGTGAACCCAGGACCGAGCGCGAGCACGAAGGGCGCGTCGGCAATGCGCGTGCCGGTGTTGCGCTTCGCCATCACCGCGTCGGTCAAAACTTGCGGCGCGACGCCGAGCGATTCGCGCGCGTGCGTTTCGGGATCAATCAGCACGGGAACGATGCCCACGTCGAGCAACGCGCGCGCGTCGTCAAACGATGCGGCGCGCCGCGCGGTGATGCCTTCGACGGTGATCGCGCCATCGTACACCGCGCTCGCGAACGCGACGGTGCGCCTGACGACGCGCGGCTGCGCGAGTTCGGTGATAATGACCGGAAATCCTGCCTTGTGTAACCGCCACGCGACGCCGGTGCCGAGGTCGCCCGCGCCTTTGAGGAGGATCAGTGTATCGGGAAAGAGAAACATTGAAAAATCGGCGATTGGGTGATGAGGTGATTCGCCAGATCAACTTCCGATCATTTATTCACCGACCATTTGGACGATGAGCGTGCGCGTGCGCGGTGAAGTATCAAAATCGCAGAACACGATTTGCTGCCACGTCCCCAACGTCAACGCACCGCCGACGAACGGCACGGTGAGCGATGGTCCCATCAGCGCGGCGCGCAGGTGCGAGTGCCCATTGTCGTCGTGCCAGCGCGCGTGATGGCGATAATCGCGGTCCGGCGGCGTGATCTCGTCCAGAACCTGTTTCAAATCCGCGACGACGCCGGACTCGTACTCAATCGTCGTCAACCCGCCGGTCGAGCCGGGACAAAAAATCGTGACGATGCCCGCTGCGAGTTTCGATTCTTTCACCGCGCGCGCGACCGCATCGGTAATATCTTGCACATCGTATCCGCCGCGCGTGCGGATGTTAATTTCTCTTGTTATGATCATAGGTGTTTGTCTTTGGTTGCGGGAATAAGTCACCATCACTACCGGCAGAGAATGCGCGATATTCCCACCAGTTCTTGTGCAACAAGTTCGTATTGGGTGAGGGTTGGTCTTCTACGGAATATGCTCCTTAAGAAGCCTGCCGGTGTCCTCTCCCTTGGAGTTAGAGTCAGATCTCCTATGACGTTTGTTTCGAACTTCTCTCTTGAGAAATCGCTCATATGGGCGATTGTATTTCTAATAATCAGATATTTCTTGAGGGCGCTTCTGTGCTGCATTTCATATGGTTCATCTTTCACAAACGTGAACGGGCAACCATCTTGAAAGAACGCCTTGGCTCGTTCAATAGCATGGTCATAGGGAAGCCACTCCAGGTAATCTCTATCAATAAGGAGAATATTACGTGCCGCTGCCCCTTTCGCCACATCTGGCAGAAAGCAACAGGATTGGGATTCGACCTCTCCGTCAAGCAATCCAAAGAACAATCTCTCAAGAAATCCTTCGAACGCCGTAATGAGATTGAGATAGAGTCCGCGATATACTTCCTCGATATCATCAAGGTCAATTTGATGATCGGAAACCAAGTCCTCCATCTTGCGACGGGTAGACTCCAATCTTTGCACGTGTTTCTCAAATTCATCGGCGCGTTCGGATGCTGGGCTTGGCATGTTATATTACCGTGAGGTATGCTGAAGATAGTTGAATACGAGTTTCCTTTCTTTGGGATTGGTTGCTCGTCTTGTTGTAGCGTCCAGCACCTCTTTTGATGCAGTCATATTCCTTATCCTTTCTCCGGCTAGTTTTACCCATGCGATCCTATCGGGTGGGATTGTTTTTGGTTGAAGTTTTTTCTTCAACGACGAGTCCAATCCGTATGATAAATCATAGAAATGGGCAAAGAAACCATAAAACAAAGACCTCTGTCCGAACGGTGATTCGGACATTTCTTCTCCAAGTTTGTCATCGATAGAATCCATAACGGAACTAAATCTGTTCTCCACTTCAACCCGCTCGGGAAACTTGTCGTCTCCATCTCGTTCTTCGTAAGCATGGGTGATCACCTTTTGATTCCTCCCCGTAATTTCGCCTTTGAGCATCAAGAGTAATAATTCGCTTGTCAATTCTACCTCGAGCATTCTGGCAATAGCATCTGGGGTGAAGGTTTTCCATTTACGCCAACGGTGCAGTTGTTCGGCTGCTAATTGGTACACAGATGACTTGAGCTCGCCAAAGAACTCGGCATTTCGAAGTTCTTGGGCATTCAGGGCATAATTTGTCGAGTTCATTCTTCGGAATATTTGAATCACATCACGGTCGTCTACATCCGAGGGAAGGACGTGAACGTTGAACTGATATTCCAATATTCTCCTTTGAAGATCAGGATCCAAGTCCTTGAATCTCCTACCTGCAAGGTCTGCGTTGTGAGTCTTCCTAACCGTAAAATCATCCCTGCCAGGGTCGAAGTCTGCCAGAAGCGTTGGATCGATATAGGCGAAAACAGTCCTTAGCCGTTGTTGCCCATCAATCACCTCTCTTGTTGGCTCGTATGTCTTGAGGTCCACGCCTTTATCACGTAAAAAGACAATAGGGATAGGAAGCCCTTTGACAACCGAGTCAATAAAGAATGATTTCGTTCCAAGTTTCCAGACTGATCTCCTCTGGAATTCTGGGTTAAGAACGAGAGTGCCATTCTTGTACCAAGACACGAAATCACTGACTTTGTAGAATGTCCTTTGGATGTCGAAAGTTTTCATTTTTTCTCTCCTCTTGTCTGTATATTACCTCAACTATTTCAACGCGTCCAACACGCGCCACGGCGTCAGCGGAAATTCGTCGAACCACACGCCGGTCGCGTCTTGCACTGCCGCGATGATCGCGGGTGCGAGCGGAATGAACGGCATCTCCGCCATGCCGCGCGCGCCCCAAGGTCCATCGCTGTCCGGGTATTCTAGGATCACCGAATCCACGCGCGACGGCACGTCGAGAATTCCCGGAATCAAGTACGTGCTGAGATTCGGCGTGAGCACGCGTCCGTCTTTCGTCTGGAAGTTTTCCTGAATCGTCCAGCCCTGCGCCTGCGCGACCGCGCCCTCGATCTGCCCTTCGATCAAACGCGGGTTGATCGCTTCGCCGACATCATCCACCGATGTCACGCGCACCACGCGCACGAACCCGGTTTCGGTGTCCACTTCGACTTGGACTGCTTGCGCGACGTAACCGTACGCGACATTCGGTTTCGATTTGCCGGTCTCGGGCGCGTACTGTTCCGT
>Ga0315289_10002754_pt1 | contig 26858 bp, 30 predicted proteins | sample YL17G11_40_MG_FD_203452 | JGI IMG/M metagenome (GOLD analysis project Ga0315289, IMG submission 203452) | Sediment microbial communities from Yellowstone Lake, YNP, Wyoming, USA - YL17G11_40 | ecosystem: Environmental > Aquatic > Freshwater > Lake > Sediment | place: USA: Wyoming | collected...
TTCTACCGTCGTGTCTGCTATGCCCATTTCTTCAGCCATTTCCCTGGAGAGCCTTCCCATATTATCTTTAATTGAGGCGGAAAGTCTAATACCTATTCGGGTGGCTGAAGTTTCTGCATATCTTCTTCCATATTTCTCAACTGGCCATTTTTCTGATGAAACTCTTTTCTAAAGAGTTTCTTAAACTGAACATATCATCCCAAGCTTCATCCTGGGCTTTTCCTCGATTTTTGTCCCTGCGGTGACATAGATATCGCCATTCGATCCATGCACTGCGACACTGAATCCCCTTTCCTCGGCGTCAAAAACGATCCTTTCGACCTGTTTTATTCCTTCCATATCAATCACCTTTTGTTAGTCCGTCGTTAGTCCATTACGTTAGTCCAACGGACTAATACTATGGACTAATATTGGACTAATGGGTTTAAAAAGGTATCCGATACCGTCTCAGAATCATTAGTCCAGCCAGTTAGTCCAAGGACCAATCCTATTAGTCCAAAGCTTTTTAAATATATATCTGCAATGATTACATAGTAATGATGCATGTGATCTTATGGTGTGGTACGAGAAATTCGGATGGAAGGACAACCCATTCACAATCGATCCAATCCCAGATGCCCTGGTCATAGACGACGTGAAGGACAGGCTGAGGGAATACATCGAGTCCGAGATGATAGTCAACCTTTACGGGGACACAGGATCAGGCAAATCAACCATCCTGAACTGGTTCAACCAGAACCTTGAAGGGAAATTCTGCCCCATTTATGTGGATTTTTCAACAATCAGGGACTATGCGCCCGAGAATACTGATGAGAAGAACAAGCAGTATTACGGGTTCTTGAACAAGATTGAGACTGAATCATTCAAATCTTTTTTTGAACCGCTCACAAGGATATTCCTCAAGGCCCCTCTGATAAAAAGGCTGGAGTCAAAATACAAAGAAGCCACATTAGTCCTTCTTCTGGACGAGGCGAACGAGGTGAAGGACGAGAGGATATCGAGCTACATAAGGTCATTGAACGACAACGTGAAATGCGCCACGCTGATTGCGAGCGTGAAGCCCCTGTCCGAGATAGAGATATTCAAGGAATCCCTAAGAATAGCGAGAGTGTCGGAATACATAAAATTGAGGAAGCTCACTGCGCCGGAGGCAAAGCTCATGCTGAAGGAGAGGATAGAGAGCGCAGGCGGAGACGGGACAAAGCCGTTTGACGACAAGGCCGTGAGCAGGATAATAACGCTGGCAGGATATTCCCCGAGGGAGATCCTTGAGATCGCATCCTCGACGCTCATGCATATAGCGATGGACAGGAAAGTCACGAAGGACCTGAGGGTCACGGAGGATGTCATAGATTCCGTTTATTCGCGCAAGGGCCCGAAATCAGAAAAGAGAGAGCCTATAATCCCTAAATTAATCAATCTGAGAAGGGAGGAACCGGAAGAAAAGGAGGAAGAGATTGTGCCCGCAGCCCCGGAATCCGTGCAGATAGATTTGCTCTCCGACAAGCAGAGTAAGATCGTGCTTGCATTGAAGAACGGCGCAAAGACAAGCGAGGATCTTGCAGCTGAACTGAACATAACCAACAATGCCCTTTTCACAGATTTATATAGGCTGATGCTCAAAAGGGACCATGAGAGAATGAGGAAGAAGGGAGTGACAAAACCGGTGATTCTGAAAAGCTCGGACACCCCGCACAAATACTCATTGAGCGCTGAATGGAAATTAGGAATGGTGAAAGAATGACGAAAGAAGAAGATAAAGTTTTAGATATATCTTATGAAAGAATTTGCGATTGTGCCCCAACTCATATTAATTGTTTAACTGCTAAAGAATGGGTTAAATCACAAGTAGGAGTCTGGGAGTGTTACTACGAAAAGAGAGATATAAGAGATAAAAGTATACACCCTGCTGTTTTTCCGATATCTTTAGCAGCAAAATGTATCCAGTTATTTACACACAAAGGACAACTTGTTTTAGATCCTTTTGTTGGAATTGGAACAACTTTAGTGGCTGCTCAAGATTTAAACAGAAATGCAGTCGGATTTGATTTAAAAAAAGAATATATACAATTTGCAAAAAAAAGATTGGCCCAAACAAAATTATCGACTGATACTAAACAAATTCTTTTTTGTGATGATGCCCACAATATATCAAATTACTTAAAAGAAGAATCGGTAGCTCTGTGTATTACTTCTCCACCTTATGCCAACATGTTGAATAAACCCAGACTTAACAAGAGTATGAGAGCAAATTTAAGAAATAATAAACATTTTATGAAAGTCCAGCAATATTCTAATGATCCTAATGATTTAGGAACAATGGAACACGAAAATTATTCGAAAGCTCTAACCGAAATCTATAAAGGAATTTTACCTCTTATGAAACCAAAAGGCCATTGCGTTATTAATATTAATGATGTGTGGGACAATAATAAACGCCATCCAACACATATATATGTTGTTCATGCGCTCGAAAAAGCAGGATTTGAACTAAGAAATATTCTAATTTGGGATAAACGTAATCTAGTAAATGGAGTTGGGATATTTGGTTGGCCAAGTAATTATATAAAATTAGGAGCAACCTTTGAATATATTCTAGACTTTTGGAGACCAATATAATTACAAAATTTTTTCTCTATGGCTAAAACATAGCTCTAATTTATCCGGGTTAATTCTGAATCCTGTGCCATGATCATGAGTTCTTCCATCTGGATATTGCCCTATTCTTATATCAACTACAATTATTCCCTCTTTTAACAAGTTTATAAAATTCTCAAAATCAAAACCTTTTAGATACCAAACCTCATTATACCAGAATTCTTCTCTGGATCCTCTACCATTTGATTCTGCCTTCACGTAAAGTAATGCAGGCAATTTTCTCTCAAAACTAGTTTTTAGAGTTTCTTTATCCCAATACCCTAAAACCTCACATCCCTCAGAAATAAGTTCTACTCTTTCATTTGTAATCGATATCTTAAATCCCACTCTGCCCCTTAAAGTATTGTATGAAAGAGCACTAACGGTTGTATGCAATTCTTTTCTCCTATTTCCTCTTGAAGATCCATATCCAAAACTTTCAAGCAATATTGAATTTGCCCTACTTGGAAGAGGCGATTTCGTAAATAAGGTAAGGCGACTAGAAGTGTTCTTTCTTGCGGATTTTAATTCAATTTCCTCTCCATTTGGCCCGGGGATATTGTTCTCTTCTATGCCTAGAAGATCTTCTAAAGTTTTTCCTATCCCAGTATCTCCAGTACGGTGGGTTTGAATATAACCCTCTTCCCTAATTTCTTTCAATTTTTCAATCAATTCAATGTAACCCTGCATGCCCTTACTTAGAAGGTCAAGATTTAAAATAATCAACTTTTGTATAGAATCAATCTTTTGTGCAAAATAGTGCTGAAAAAAAGATTAAATAAGGCGGATTTCACAGATATTAGCTGGTGAAAAAAATGGTTTATTATTTTGCCTACGGATCTAATATGGATGAAATGAGAATGAAAGGAAGAGTAGACTGCTATTCTATTATAGGCGGAGGTATATTAACGGGATACAATCTCAGATTCAATAAAATTGATGATAAATCGGGAGCGGGATATGCAAACATAGTTCTAGATTCAGAATCTATTGTAGAGGGAGTAATATACAAGGTTGATGAAATTGCTATATCTAAACTAGATATCAATGAAGGAACCAAAAATCATCATTATTATAGAAAACAAGTAAAGGTAGAAACAAACGGGGAAATCCTAAATTGTGAGGTTTATATTGCATATCCTGAAAGAATAAATGATAAATTAAAACCAACTAAAACATATTTAGACCATTTACTTGCAGGTAAGCCTTATTTATCCGAAAAGTATTATAGAGAAATATCTGAAACAAAAACAATAGATTAAATCTACAATTTATATGAACAAAACTTAAATAGCAGAGATCCCATTAGTTAATCATATGTTATTAACGATATCAAGTATGTGCTGCAGCTCCTTTTCTTTGTTCAACCACTCTTCATACCTTTTGGTAGTGTCCTCTATTAGGCCGTCATAAGTGACGTATCTTGCACGATGTGCTTTCAGCACGTTTTTGTTAGCTATATCATCAGATACTGGTGCCGGGTTTGAGCCAAGAATACATATTATCTCAAAATCTTCTTGCTCATAATTATCTGGGTAGCACTTTTTCAAACATTTCTGCAAGATCATTTTATATTTTTGAACCTGCTTAACTAGATCATTAATATTAATCTTTTCACTATATCTCTTTAGCTCAATTATTATGTGTTTTCCGGCTGCAGTGCGATAGCGTATATCTGTGCGCGCCGCCTTTTCCTTTGGTTTCAGTTTAACCTTCTTGAATTCTTTTATGAATGTCTGTTCCATTCTCTTTTCGGTTGATGCTCGTTCCCACGAAGTATCAAGCAACCACAAGTGATCATATATATGGTCGCGTATAATTTTTTCTTTGCTGTTTGCATCGACAATCTCTATAAATTTCTTTAGAACACCTAATCTTCCGCTGACCATTTGATAGTAATAGACCTGTTCAAGCGAATCTATATTGCCTATTATCGCTTTCATCTGATCAAATTCTCCTTTTGTTTCGATCTGTTCTAATAGGCTTAAATCGTTCTTCAATTTTAGCGTCTCGAATGCGATTATCCCGTGTTTGTACAAGTCTCTTTTGAACTCTTTATCCGGTACTGGTATCTTTTCAAGCATCACAAATAACTTTTCTGCATATTCTTTATTGTCTGGACCTAGACTTTCGTACCATGCTCTTACTTTCGGATTTTCAGTGGCTTTTTTTGTTGCATGTTTTTTTCGCCAAGTGTCCCAGTCATTGCTTATTATTCTCAGCTGGTCTTTTATATAGTGTTTAAGTAACTCGTATCTGTCGTCCTCTTCTTTTACAGATTGACGTCCGCTCGTAGTGATATCCTCTTGGTCATCAAGATCGAAGAAATCTACGTCTATTTCGCCGATCAAGTATTTAGTGAATATTCCGCCTTCTTTCAAGTCCTTGAGTATATCTTCATGAACTAATTTGCCTCGAGACAACACCACTATAGTATTGTTGCCTTCTTCTAGGCTTTTATGTTCCTCAACGGTCCCGATCCAGCCACTTATCTTGTAATTCCGCTCGTCGTCGATGATGTCTTCAAGTTTATGGCTTTCTGTTATGCTTTTGCTATATTCGACGTACTTCTTACTCTCAGCCCCTAAATACCACATGTATTCCAGCTTGTTGAAGTAATCCCTGTCTGCGATAGATATTTTTTCGCCATTAACAAATACATAAAATTTTTCCGCTTCACTGATAATACTAAATCGCCTCGCTATTTTTTTCTTTAAAGCCTGAATCTTGTCTGGTTCTATTTTTAAGTCTCGAAGTAATATCTTTGTACCTTTGTTTATATTAATTTTTCCTTCATCAATCGCGATTGGTTTGTAATCTACTTCCTGTTCTTCGCTTTTTTTCTCCTCCTCTATCTTTTTTTCTATCTCTTTAGCGTCCATGACAAATCCGCTTTTCTCTTTGATACCCTCTTCGTTCTCTTTTACGCTGTGAACTTCTATTATGTTTGCTATCGAAAACAGAGATAGCTTTCCGATCCCTTTACGACCCATAACTTTTCTCTTTTTTGGGGTTTCTCGCATGCCTTCCTCGCGCTTCCGGTAACCTACTTTTAAGTACTTATCATTCATATCTTTGTGACTCATGCCAAATCCGTCGTCTGTTATGGTTATCTCTCTCTTTTCGATGTCGATATCTATCTCCACAGTTTTTGCATCCGCATCCCATGAATTTGCTATCACTTCAGAAAGTACCGCAGGTATGTTGCTGTACAACCCTATTCCAAGATGTCGAAGGATATTTAGACTTATAGAAAGCTTGTATTTTTTATCATCCATTGTAATCATCCAAGTGCTTCTTTATGCTTTTAGCAATTGCGCAACTTAATTGTATAGGTACCGCGTTACCTATATGTTTTGCGATGTTCTTGATGGAAAAATCTACGGTTGGATCAATCAGCTCATAATTTAATGGAAATGTTTGAAGCAGTGCAGCCTCCCTTATTGATAGTGCTCTATCCTGTTTTGGATGGCCGAATCTTCCGTTGCCGAGACCTTTACATTGAGTTGTAATCGTTGGTCCGGGTTTTTCCCATACCATGCGACCGTAAACGCCACTAAACGTGTGACCTGTTTTCTTTCGATGGCATTTCAATCTAAGTTTAATATCCCAATCTTTCCAGCTGCCGCCATACGGTGTTTTCCGGATTCGTTTCAGGTTCAAAGGGCTCAACCTGGCGGCAACATGAAGCGGATCCGTCGAACTGACTTCTCCTGCCTTGATCGGCTCAAGATCCCCTATCGCGTCCATCACTGTAGAGTAATTATCCTTAGAGTGCGTAGCTTCAATCATCTTTAGTTGCCCAAATCTGGACGCGAATAAGACGAGGCGCTTTCTTGTTTGAGGCACACCATAATCGGGACAATAAATTATAGTACACCATACAGCATACCCTTTATTTTCTAGACGCTTCACGAATCTTTTAAATATGCGAGCACCTCGTGGCCCTTTGAGCTGAGGTACATTCTCCATTGATACGACATCCGGTTTGACTTTGTCGATTATTCGAGAGAACTCATTAAGCATTCTCCATTTTTCATCGCGCTTTCTTTTGCGCGCATAAGTTGAGAAGGGTTGGCATGGGGCGCATCCGACTAGAACCTTGATGCTACGTTTCGGATATAATTTCGAAATTTCATCGCCGGTAACATCCCTTATATCCTGTTGGATAAACCTTGCATCATTGTTTTTTTCGTACGCGTATCGACAAGAAGCATCGATGTCTATCCCTGCAATAACATTGAATCCTTCCAGCAGGAATCCGTGAGTCAATCCGCCCACGCCACAGAATAGATCGACGACGGCAATATCGGAGTGCTTGCTTGACATATATATCAATAAACTATCTATAAAAAGGAATAAAAAGGCCTTACTCCTGCCGCCCGGGCGTTCTAGATTTCAAACTCCTGGAGAGCTTAACCTTGTATGAACCCTCTTTCACCTCATGTTCCCAAATCACTACTATGTGGTATCCTCTATTCTTTAATTTGGAGTAATTGCGCTTGTCTCTGATTACGTTCTGCTTGATTTTTGGGATCCAATAAGACTTGCGAGTCTTGGGTCCTTTGAAGTGGACCGGACACTTGTGCCAGAAACAACCATGAACAAATATCACAAGATGGGTTCCAGAGACAACGATATCTGGGCTCCCTATGAGTTTTGGGTGCATCTTATGCCTGATATGGTTCCCCTTAAGGAAACCATGAACTCTTAATTCAGGAGAAGTCCACTTACCGCGGATTCGAGACATGAGCTCGCTTCTTGCACGTTTGGAAAGTATGTCCATCAAATCATCTTCGGTCAATTAGTCTCATCCCAATCAGCGTTGAATCCACTCCAATATAATCATTCGAACTTTGCCCTTTCGTACATCTCTTTAACCTGCTTCGGCGCGATCTTGGAATCTGTCACCAAGTTAATAATACATGATTATCTAAGTCCCAATCTCCTTTCTCATCTTTCTCAGGAACAGTGACCACTAGGCCTTTTTAGACCCCCCAAATTTATATATACCTGACTTCCACTTCTATTCATTGAGAATATGAAATGGAAGCCCCGCGACTATATTTTCTTCTTTGCCTTCATTCCTTTAGTCCTGGCGTTAATCTTTGTCCTGCCAGACAAGTCAAGCTTGATCCTTCACCCCACAGCCCCGACTTTGCTCAGCATATTCTTCTCAAATTATGTTCATCTGGAGTTCTGGCATTTCTTCGCAAATCTAGCGATGTATCTGATAGTCGTATTTGTCCTGTTCAACATAGAGACAGACAAGAAGATGTTCTACAGGATCTCTGCCCTGCTATTTATCGCACTTCCGATCATTTCTTCCCTTTCTATCATTTATTTCATGCCTAAACTGAATAATGCATCCGGCTTCTCGGCTGTCGTGGCCGGGTTCCTCGGATACCTGCTGTACGCGACTTACAACTACGCGAAAAGGAGCCTTAAGGCAAGGATATCATCGAATTCAGTCACTGCATTGTTCGGCCTGAACGTGGCAATCTCGGCTTTCGATCTCGGGAGCCTTATTACGGGAGCAGCCTGCCTTGTTATAGCGCTGGCTCTCATCTATATGGAAAGGAAAGGGATCTCGGACCTCTCCCGCAGGATGCGCTTGAGGATCAAGGATTACAGAAAGCAGGGAAACCGCAGATTCATTCCGATGTCATTGTTTTTCTTTGTGTGGATTGCATTGCTGTTCTGGCTCATCGTACTCTTGTACATGAATGTGGAGAACGGCACCATGACAAACATCTTCGCGCATTATGTCGGATATATGTTCGGCCTGTTTGTTCCATTCGCGCTGGAAGGGATATCAAAAACCGGAATGAGCGCTAAGCGAAAAGCATAATTTTAAATCCCCAGAATCCATCTATTTTCGGCTGATGGAATAGTTGGAATCTGAAGAGATTTCTTCTACCCCTCCATCAGCCAAAATGATCATGAAAAGGGAATATGGTGGCAATTTTGGTGAAAAGATGAAAACTATTGCGATTGCCGTTTTGGTTGCATTTGTCTTGCTATTCCTATTAGGTTGCACAATGCCAACGCTCAGGCCGGAGTTTGCCGATGCATTCAATATATCCAAGGGATTGGGTCTAGAGAATGCAACCAATATCCCTCCGGCAAACGAAACGAAGGCAGAGATTGGATCACTGCCCAAGCCCGCGCCTTCGAATGGGACGCACAAGTACGCAAACATGTTTTGCTATGATGTGGGATTAGCAGGCAAGCCGGACCTCGCCTTTTGCGATTCCCAGCCAAAGGACCGGTGGTGCGAATTGCCGAATTACGAAAGTTGCCTGATTTCCTGCTATCTCTGCGTGGCTATGGACCAAGGGAAGCCCGAGCTCTGCGATAAATTGAATGAAACATTGGCAAGCGGGGATGTGAATATCTGCTATTACTCCTATAAAGAAGAATTGGTCAACCCGAGATCCCATTATTATGCGGATACCGGAACAGACATATTGGATGGTTGAATGAAAAAATCAAAGCAGCTGGACATAGACAAGCTCCTGAGCGAAGGCAAGTTCCTGTTGCACATAAAGAAAAAGAAGAAAGGAGGCCTGATCCTCACGGTCCCGGCTGGCAAGGTTGAGATAAACTAAGAAGCTCAACCAAGAAAAATATGCTTCATCTCCTTTCATTTCCCTCATGCATCGCCTTGAAGCATTCATCGCACAGATAGACCTCTTCACCCACCCCTAGATCGTATGGCTTGACGCTCTCAGGCTTGCATTTCTTGCAATTATCACAGCAGATTCTCGACATAATATCCCTATTTGTAATCAAACTCCCAAAAGCCTAGACTGCCCTTTGCCGGGATCTTCTCAATCCTCTGAGGATTTTTTAGTATGAATCCGAAATTCCCCCAGCCTGAACCTGCGAGATGGAGCTCCTTGTCCTTGTTGAACTCTTCATCGCTCTTGTATTCCTTGACATCGACCAATTCAGCCTTTCCAACTATGAATCCGCAGGGCAGGTCATTGAAGCCGAATTCTTTCATTCCATTTTCATCAGGAACCTTTGAGGCATGGATAAGGAACTCTCCCCTGAAGTTGGTGTTCCATTTCCTCAGTTCTATTCTCTTCCTGCCTAGAAGAATGAGTTCAGCCCAAGGTTGCTTTAATGACAGGACTTTCATATTTTCATTTGACCTATTATTCATTTAAACCTTTTTATAAAAATTTCCCGCAAGTAGTTGGAACTTCCAACACATTTTAATTTTATATGGCATTGTCTCGCAGATGCCGGCGCATAAACCCTTTTCACCGACGTGGCTCACTCATGCGCCCCACAATCGACCGTCTTTGCGTTCTAAAAGGATGTTAGGCAAATAATGACGTTTATGAGTCGATTAATCTTTCTTTGTTGGCTCGGAGCTCGCCAACAGAAAGCTTAACCAAAGAAGTTTATGCCCAAGCACCCTAGACTTCCGACTCATTTCTTTTCCGGCTGTTCCATTATTTTCTTCAGTTTTTCCATAGTATCCTGAGTGAAAGGCCCCTCAAGTTCACCCTTTTCGACCCATTCATGATAAGTGAGTTTTGTTTTCGTATTCGAAATCCGCTCATAAGTGTATCTTACAGAGTACTGGCTGTTTTCCTGTTTCAATTCAAAGATTTTATTTAATTCTAATCGGACAACTTTGTATGTTGACCATTCTCCTTTTTTATTAACATTCTTGTACTCTGTGCCTATTCTAACTGGAGATTCATTCCTTTCTTCACTAACTATGTTATCTATCCAAAGAGGTGTCTTCTTTGGATTTGTTGTAAACTCAAAGACTTTTGAGACCGGTCTATTAATTTCTATCGAAAGCTTATTTTCCTTCATTCAAACCAACCTTTTTCCTTGCAAGCTCCTCAAGGATCTCTGAAACAGATTTTTCTTCCTCTACCGCCTTCATTTTCAGCTTCTTTAGCACTTCCTTATCAAAATAGATAGTGGTCCTAGCCTTTCCCGCTGTTTTTTCATCTTTTGCCATAGCATCACTTATGTTATTATGTTAAAACATAACTTTATTAAATTCTTCCTTTTTATGTAGTATGTATGGCTGGAATCATCAAGAAAGTGAAGTGGGCGCTGGACGACTGGATCCTGAATGCATGGTATATCATAAACAAGGTGCCGAAGGAGGAGATCGAGGAATGCGAAGAGCCAGCTTACAGGGAAATAGAGCCAGAGATAGAGGGAAAACCATTGGACAAGATGACTCCCCTAGAGTTTGAGCATTTCATGGCCAAACTGCTGAAGAACCTCGGCTATGCCAATGTGATAGTCACTGAAAAGAGCGATGGGGAAAAAGGAGGGGACTATGGCGCAGACATAACCGCTGAGAAGGATGGAAAGCGTTATGCCGTGCAGGTAAAGAAGTGGTCAAGATGGAACCTTGTGGGGGCGGACGCAGTGAGAAGCACGCTGGGGAGCATGTGGAAGTTCAAGGCAGACAGGTCAATAATAGCGACAACAAGCTTTTTCACCAGCCAGGCATATGAGCAGGCAAGGAACGCGCCCATAGAATTGTGGAACTGGCACGACCTCAGAAGGATGTTTGAGGAGCATAAAATGATGGAAATCAAGCGGTAAATTAAATTCCTTATTTCCTGAAAAAGGCAGGAATTGGCTCTGTTCTAGGGAAACCGGGCGGTTTGCGGTAATTTCTCGGCATTCTATCACTGGAAAGGGCGGCCTTTTTATGAAAGAAGCCCAACTCCAGGAATAAAAAATCCTATACTTTCATCATTGAATTGAACCTATATGCGCGCGGGTGCCCGCTCGGGAGTGGGATGATACCCACCACCCTGAACCCACCAATTGCTTATCGCTTTGGTTTCTTCTTTCCGCTTTTCTCCAGCTTCGCCTTGGTAAAGAGCAGTCTGCTGTATATGCTACTGCGCTTGGCCAATAGGCATCTGCGCTCTTTTCTCAGCTCATCTATACTGCAGCCCACATCCTTCAGCTCGCATACAACTTCCTTAAGGATCTCTTCTAGCCTCATCTTTTCCATTTCATCATTTTTCATATCCATCGCCTCATTTCTCAGGTTTCTCCTGATCCCTTTTCTGAAAACCCATCCAGCCTACTTCTTCTTTTTGCCTTTCCCCTGTCTCCTCTTCTTCTGCTTTGCTATCTTGTAATTGAGGTCAGCTATCCTGCACTTCATTTCGCGTATCCTGCAATTCAGCTCCTTTATGTCCTGTTCCTTTGCCTTGAGGGTCGATTCTAGATTGTCCTTCTGCATCTCGTCGTGCTCCATCTCGCTTATCATATAGCTCAGCATCTTCACATCCTCGCATTTTTTCACCATATCATCGCCCCCCATTTCACTGTCGCGAAGGCAAACTTGCAGGATGGATTTAAAACACCTCATTTTATCTTCGGAACGACGGCAGATAGGGGTGAAAACAAAAATAGGATTTTGGAAATTGGTTTAAAAAGGCGGGCGAGCGCGCTGAATCCACCCGAGATAGTTTTTATTCTTCCTCTTCTTCTCGTTCCAGCTTGCTGAGAAATAACCTGTACTTCTCTTCCACTTTTTGGTATTTCTTTATCTTGTCAGCCAGTTTCTTGTCCCATTCAGTAAGTGATCTGTTCAATAAGGGTAGGCTAAGTGAGACAACTTCATCCCATTTTCCTGCCTGCTTTATTATTTCCTCTAATTCCTTCCTCTTTTCATCGCTTGTGCCGGGGTATTTTATGTTTTGGTCAAACTGTATCCTCAGTTTCTTATCAGTTCCTGCAATCATTTCCAGCTTTTCTTTCTTTGCATAGGCGATTATTGCCTCTCTGAGCTTGTCCAGTTCCATTTCCATTTCCTTTGTGATTTCATCCAGCTTCTCCTTTGTCTTTGCATACTTATTGACAAGATTCACTCCCGGTTCTTTCAAATATTCATTCACTGGCATCTCCTTTGTCTTCACCAGATGCTTCATGGCCGGGCAGATGTCCTGATATTCGCACCAACCGCACAGCTTTGTTGGCGTGGCTGGGAAATAGTCCTTCTCCCTTGCGTTCTCTATATCATCGATGACCACGATTAGCTCGTTCTCAAGTTGGTTGAGCTGCCCCTTCGACCTTTTGGACTTGAATTCCTTATCGAATGCCATGTAATGCCATATGAGATCCACCTCTTTGACGTCATCGAACTCCTTCTGCACCCCTAACTGATAAAGAGCAAGCTGCCTGTCCTCCTCAAAGTGTTTCTTGGAGGGCAGATATCCTCCTGTCTTGTAATCATGAACCTCATAAAATCCGTCCTTTGTCTCGCTCAATCTGTCAATATAGCCCCGCAGCCTGTAATCCTTGTCATCCTTGAGGGTAATTTGTATCAATTTTTCAATCCCTAGCACCCTTTCCTTGTCAAAGGGCTTGTATCTGGCGTAATAATCAGTGATGGCCTTGGTGCCTACCTTCTTGTAATTGTCTTCTGTGAATTCCTTCTTTATTATTGAAACATCCTCGCTCCAGTTCTTCTTCCATTCCTTGCTGTAGTATGCAAGCAAGTCGTCCAGGGTGAATTCCTTCTGCATCTTCACATAGGTATAGAGCTTTTCCATTGATTCGTGGACCCTGTTGCCGAGGAATGCCTCTACTGTCTCAAATTCTTCCTCGGGCTTGATCCTGTCTATATAGTGGTACTTGAACTGAAGAGGGCAGTTCTCGTATGCCCCGATTCGAGAGTTAGAGTATATCATTTTTTGGCCTTTTCAATCTGTAACATATTTTTCTCCAAGCAATCTGACTAAATCCTGTTTTATAATAAACATTCTTTCTTTTTTGAAAGTTCTATACTTTTCACCAAATTCTCCTTTTTTTAATAAACAATCTTTGAAAGGCAAAACATGACTATTTAGTACTTTTCTAAAATTATTGTTCTTTTCAAATTCTTTAAGATATACCCACGGAGGTTTATTCTTTATTCTAATGTTCTCTCCAAAAGTTAAGAAGCATATATTCAGTATTGTGTTAATATCATCCATATAGAAATGATCTATCAATATGTCCTTGGGAAATACATGGTGATCATTCTTTGCATTAAATAGTGAAGAAACCTCTCCGATAGACAATTCTTCGCCATTGGTAAAATTAAGTGGTTTTTTAGATATTAGATAACAGAAGAAAGTATTTCGAACCGCTCCCCCTTGATTATATTTAACTTTAGCCAACTCTTTAATTGATATGGGTTCGATTCTTCTTTTTCTGACTAAATTGATTTTATACTTTTTACTTTCGGCTAATTTTTTCATCTCTTCGGCATCGTTTGATTGATTATCTTTTTGATTAGCACCCGAATAGCGTTTTGTAAAACCGGTGGTCCAGAACCATCGCTCAATTTCTATAAGTTGTTTATCCTCCGGTTGGTGATTATTATTATTGTAATAAAAAATAGAGAGGATAGGGAGCATCGCAGGATAAGGGATATAAGATGAATGTTTAATTCTTTTAGTTAAAAAATCAGCAGATAACTTTATCGACTCGAATATCTTTTGATGTCGTTCCTTATATATTATATGATAACCGTCTCTCGGATTCTTAATTTTTTTAGCAACAATATTACGAGAATTAGTACCAATAAAATCTTTAACTCCTAAATCTGCAAAAATAGCTGTAAGGAAATGTTTTCTTTCAAAATTATCAAACCCTCCCTTAAGATTATGAAGTGTTTGATCACAATGTCTTCTGAAATCAGTATCTTTGCTGTAAGACAGGGCAAATATCTTATCTTCAGAACTCAAAGAGGTTCCACCCTTATTAAGTCTAATAAAGGCCTCTCTCATATTTTTTTCATCATATCCTGCAATAAAAATGAATGGAAAACTATATGCTTTGAAAGCCTTAACACATTCCTTTACTCTTTTTTCTTTACCTTTGCTCATCCCATAATTTACTCTTTCATTTAAGATATCGTTTAGTTTAATGTGTGAATTTTCGTCTGTAGGATAAAAACCAAATTCAGATTCTTTTTCTTGTCTTGGGGAGAGACATATTTGTGCAAAATCTATCCCATCATTATATCTATCGGTATTAGTTATTTTTTTCGCATTTAAGATTGAGTATAAAACGGAAAGTCTTTGTTGACCATCAATAACAATATAACATTCTTTATTATTTTTTGAATCAAATTTTGGGAGCACAGTACTCTCTCTTATATGTTTGGCCATTTTTGATGGCACTTTACAGATTAAGAAACTGCCAATAGGATAATGTTTTTTTATGCTATCTAATAAATCAACGATTTTGGTTTTTGTCCATACAAATTCTCTTTGGATTTCAGGTATAGCAAATTTTCTTTCTTTGAGTAACTTACTCAATGTTTCAAAGGAAATTGGTTGTACATCAATAGGTTCTTTCATATTTATCTCCTCACAACAGCGCCAGTCTATCGTTATGCACGGAATAAATCTGTGTCCTTCTCAAGTATCTCCATTTTTTCATTAGCGTAAAATATGTCGGGTTCGTGTTTAATTGGACTGACTTTGATTTCCCAATCGGGATCATTAACATTATTTTTATCAAATAGAACTAGCCCGATTCCAAAGATCAAACACAAAGCGACAACTCGCTCCGTCTCCTCTTTTAGAGATTGCCTTGGGATGACTAAGTATGACTTATGGCTAAACAATTTGTACGCACATGCCTGACCAAATGCCGTGACCAATTCTGTCGTGTCTGTTTTTATCTCAGCAGAAATGATCTCAAGAACTTGAAGAATGTCCGTCCTATTAGATTTCCATATTCCTATCACATCGGGTGTTCCCCATTTTTTCCCGAATTTACTTCCTCCTAATTGAATCGCATGTGTACATTCCCCTTCCCCTTCGAGCCAATTTGCGAAGCTTTGGTAAAAATCGACCTCTTTTATCTCAGTTTTATTCGCTATTTCAGTACTTACTGGCAACAAAGATTCCCCAACTTTTTCTTCTTGATAAAGAGTACTTCGAAATAGGCCCCTCGCAGCCTTATAAACCTCTTGGGATCGGCTTTTATCCATGTCCCAAATCGTTCCATGAATAGTATTAACTGCAAAGTCTGGGAATTGCTTGTGTAACCTTCTCACAAGCTCAGAATAACGAATGCCTTCCCGTTCTGTTTTTATTATCTCAATCGCTTTTTCCAAAATCTGTACCTTCTTACTCATTTTATCCCCCTCACAATAGTGCCAGTCTCCCAGCTTCTCTTCCCAAAACTAGCTAACGCTTCTTCTCCCACTATCTCTACATATTTAGAACAGAAACTGGCTTTTCACTTATCTGGAATACATCCCGCAGGAATCATTCTCCCCAACATAAGCGTCTGATTTCTCGCAGTAGACCTTTCCACTTTTCGGAGAATAATCATTTTGCTTTTTGGGTTTTGCATATTTACATTCTTTACAATATCCCATATTTTCACCCCTCAAATAAGTTGTAATGCGTGATTTATAAGATTAACTAAATCTCTCATCCTCAATTTTATAGCATTTCATCCCATGTTTTCCTCCAATTTTCTCCCTCACGTGTCCTTGACACACCTTGCAGGTGCCTCGGGCGCCCGGCATTTAAGCATTTCCAGCCTTCGGCTGTCGCTTCGCTTCACTGCGTTCCGCTTACGCTAAATGCATAAAAGCCAGCCCAAGTCCGCATAGCGATGTCTTCGGACATCGGAGTGAGAAAATGGAAATGGAAAACACAAAAATGAATGGAATGAGAGAGTTCGCGGACGAGTTCTTCCGCTTCGGGAGCGAGTTCACGGCCAAGAACGGCGACCTGAAGCTCAGCGGAGGCGAGCTCGTGACCCTCTTCGCAGTGTTCAAGAAGAACATGCGGGTCGAGAGGATGAACGGCAATGGCTGCAACAGCTACAGCAGCAAGCCAAAGCAGGACCAATCTGCGACAGACAGGCAGGTCAACGCGATCAGGGTACTGATGAGAAAGGGAAAAATAAACGCGGACCCGAAGGTGGAGATAAACAACCTATCGAAAATGGAGGCGTCGCGTATGATCTCGGAGGCTTTGGGCAGGTAACTGCCCTCCTTCTTTTTCGAGGTGATGGATATGGACGCAAAAATACCAAAACTCTACGAAACCGAGAATATCCGTGTTGAGGATAAGGTAATCTACCAGAAATGGGAGATAAAGAATATCAATTTCTACTGGCTCATTGCCGAATACGACGAGAAGCAGGAACTGGCATTCGGATACGCCAACCTCAACGATGATTACTTTGCCGAATGGGGATATATCTCGATAAGAGAGCTCAAGGACAACGGGGCACAGCAAGCGGAGGGATGGAAGCCTACTAAATTCAGGGAGGTGATGAAATCAATAAAACAAGAGGCCCTCGGATGAGGGTCTCTAGTCATCTTTACTTAACGGTTCTAGTCGCCCAAACTCAAAATTATCTAAGTCAATCTCGTCTTTTGCAACTTTAGTAACATAATCATTCTTTTTTAGCTCTTCAGCAAATTTGTATGTTATAAATGCACAATGAACCACTTCTCGGACTGTAAATCTGTGTCTCCTACCAAACTTTCTAGCATCAAAATGATGTTTGGCAGGCACATAAAATAAATCATTATAACTGATTAGTAAATCTATAAAATTGTCAGAGAGATACTTTCCATCCTTCAGCTCATGCAAGACAGGACCAAGGGATTTGTGATTATACTTCTGATTTTGGATTTTATCAAACAAGTATGCCTTTGCTAACAAATCAATGTAATCCCCCATATATCTTATTGCATCTCTAGTACCTGTTGGCAAATAATCAAGATGATGGAAGAGATAAAATAAGGGTCTCTTTGGTCGCAGAATAAATAATTTCTTTATATGTATTATTTCATTTAGTCGTTTCTTGCGATTTTCTGCCATTACTATCTTTTCGCTTAGTTCGTCTGCTTCTATAATTTTTTCTCCAGTCAAAACTTGTTTTGAGTATTCGTGAATTGCTGGTAGAATGTCTAATCTTTCCCTTTTAATCCGAGGTATAACATCCTTTTCAAATATATCTTCATCTTCAAACATAGTTCCACTTATTTTATCACACTCAATCAAACTTCCTCCCCGTTCTCCCACAAATACTCGAAGTGCTTCCTGAACCCGCTCGCTATCTCCCTGTTGCTTATTGATATCGCTATGGGGTTCTCCACCGTCAGCCATAGCACGACCCTGTCCCCGCAGATCCAAGTACCAAGATTGGAAGCTTCCTTGATGGGCGTTATCCTGATTTTCATGAGCTTGTCATGCCCCTCTTTCTTCATTTCCGCTACCCTCTCCCTTGAAATGTCGGTATCATTGTATATGGCCCTCATCCTTATCCCGGACTCTATCCTCTTCAATTGCCATCTCGCCATGGCCATGGGCACTATCGAGCTTATCCTGCCGTTGCCCCCGTACCCTAGGATTTCCTTTCCTTTTGCAAGATCCAAGGCTCCCATGAGGATTGATTTTATCCCTGCAGGGCCCATGTAAACCTCGACCGGGCTTTCGGTCTCTGCTGTTTTCCTGAATGACTCGATCCTTGGAATGATAGAGGATACGACAAAGGATACCTCTTCCTCCTTCTTCTTGGCCATTTTTGAAAGGATCCCGAAATCGGCAGGCTGGTAATGCTTCACCCCGTTTTTCAGGATATAAGTCAGTATTCCGTTCTTTGCCAGCCTTTCCAATGAATCGTATACGCATCTCCTTGCCATTCCCCTTGACTTTGCAATTTCGCCCGCGGTTGCAGACCTTAATCCTGCAAGCTCTGCGAACACCTTTGCATCGTTCTTTTCGAATCCGATATCCACCAGCCCTTTTTCGAGTTCCTTCTGCATGTATATATCTGCATTGGCTGATATTTAAATATGTGTGGTGAGGCGCTCACACCAAAACCCATTAATTCTTTCTGAACTCCGCGGTTCGTCCCTGATCCCATTTCCCAAATCCGGTAGGTTTGTGGTGCGCTGTTCCTCGCACCCGATTTAGTACTCCAGATTCTCCTATTGGTTGTGGCTTGTCCACATGGGAGGTGTTAGAATGAATTTGGGAAGAATTTTGAAATCTGTAGGGGGTGCGGTTGCATTGGCGGGGGTTTCTTTCGCCGCGAACATGACCGCAGCCGAATTGATAAGCGCCGGGTCTCCGATATGCGGAATCCTGGGGCTTCTGCCGTACGGGGGTGCCCTACTGTTCGTGACTGGAGGATCGATAGCGGGCTACCACTACATGAAGGGGGACATGGAAGCGAGGCAAATGGCCAAGTTCAAGCTCGAGGGAATAATGCTCGGAGCTGGGCTGTTGCTGTTGCTCCCGATGCTCGCGCAGTACGTCTTCGGATTCGGCGTCTGCACTGCTTAAGCTGAAATGACGGCTTAGCGCAAGCTGGGTGAAAGTTCGTGGAAGTGTTAGAAACCGCGAACGAAGTGAGTGGTGTCTAATATGGCATATCCAATACCAAAGGAGATCGCATATGAGGAGAAGATTGCATTCGGGCTTACCTCAAAGCAATTGCTGTATGTCATTATGACAGCTGTGCTTGTTTTCCAGACCTTCAACCTGCTAAAGACTAGAATGACATTCCCATTCTATTTCATACCGCCTTATTTGATCGCGATGGTCGGTCTTGGATTCGCATTCCTTGACTTGGAGGACAGGCTGAAAGATCTTTTTGTCTATCACACGAACGTGAAGAAGGGAGGATATTTCGACGCAAAAGTAAGGAATTTCGTGGAAGTCGAGAATGTGGATAAGGACACTCTGTTCCTGAAGAACGGCGGAATGAGGGCTATACTGCAAGTGAATCCTTTGAATTATTCTATGTTCGATGAGGGGAGGAAGAGGGCTGTGGCGGATTCCTTTGCGTCTTTTCTCCAGCAGCTGTCCCATCCCGTTCAGTTCCACATCAAGACCGTCAATGTGGATCTCAGCAGGTATTTCGAGAAGCACGAGAAGGATATTCAGAAAAACCATCCGAAACTCCTGCCCTTGTACATGGACTTCGTGCAATATGAACAAAAATTGATCTCGGAAAACGCGGTAAGGAACAGGCTGTTCTACATTGTTGTGCCCCTTGAGAAGGGGGAGGTGAAGAAAGGGGACAAAAACAAATACCTTGAGACATTGGACAGGAGGGTGAAAATAATCCAGGAAGGACTGGAGGGCGCAGGCCTTTCATCCGTCAGGCTGGAAACCTCGCAGCTTGTATCCTTCATATCAAGCTATTTCGAGGACAGGATTGCCATAGGGAACGAGTATCTCAGCATGGCAACTATGCTGAAAAGCTATCTTAATGTGGAAATGGTGAAGGCTGCACCTCTTGCAGCTGACGGGAGCGGGAAGGTATTGCCTCCGAGTGCCTATGTTGTCCCATTCAATGATACTGGAAAAGTGCTGATGAAAGAATTCGAGAAAATGATGCTGAAGGACCTCATCTGCCCGAGCAGGATAGAGACGACCCGGGACAGCATAAAGGTGAACGAGACATATTACAAAATAGTGATGGGGCAAGGGTACCCTGCCGAAGTGGAGGAAGGATGGCTCGACCGCCTGATAAGCACCAGGGACAACTACGACATCTCAATCCATGTGGAGCCGATGTCAATCGAGGTTTCCAAGATAATTCTCCACAACCAAATCATAAAAGAGCAAGCGGATTACACAATCGCCACACAGAAAGGAAATCCAAATCCTTCTCTCGCAAATAAATTGGCAAGCACAAAGCTTCTTTTTGACTGGCTGGACAGGGGACAGGAGCGCTTGTTCAATGTTTCTGTATATGTGATGTGCAAGGCCCAGACGCCCGAGCAATTGGAATATTTGTCTGACAAATGCAAAGCTGACTTGAATTCTGTCTCCATAATCCCGAAGATCCCTTATTACAGGATGGTCCCGGCCATGCTGTCGGTCATTCCATTGGGAACTGACAAGCTCTCAAGGAAAAGGGAATTCCCAACCTCAGCATTGGCAGCCACTTTCCCGTTCATTTCCTCAAGCCCGTCAATCGAGGACGATGGCATACTTCTCGGGCATGACAGGAACAATCTGAATCCGATAATCAGGGATTTGAGCCAGCTCTCTAATATGCACATGATGATACTCGCGAAGTCTGGCGCGGGCAAGAGCTACACCGCCAAGCTCCTCATAACAAGGATGCTGATGAGGGGAACGAGAGTCTATATTGTTGATCCAAGTGGGGAATACGTCAAGCTGTGCAAGCAGTACGGCGGGCAGGTGCTGAGGATATCCAGAGACAGCGAGACAATAATAAATCCTCTCGACCTCTGCGGGGAGGATTACACAGACAAAAGGATTTCGCTAATGGGATTGTTCTCCATATTGTGCGGAGGCCTGAGCCCGCCGCTTGAAGGGGCGCTTGACAAGGCATTGAAGGAGACGTATTTCAGGAAGGGGATAACCGAAATCAGGGAGACATGGACTTCCCCTCCTCCGACAATGGGAGATCTGCTTGAAGTGCTGAAGGAATGCATGAGGGACGCGCAAAGAAGCAGATCGTTCGACACAAAAAGGACCCTCCAGGCATTGATGACAAGGGTTGAGAAATACTGCAAAGGCGGAGTTTACTCATTCGTTGACAGGCAGACAAAGATAGACGCGGACAGCCCGTTCATCGTCTTCGACATAAAGGACCTGCCTGACGAGGTGAAGCCCCTATACATGTACATTGTGCTGGATTTCATAACAAACAGGGCGAGCAACGACCTTGAGAGGAAAATGATTGTTGTCGACGAGGGATGGAGCCTATTGAATCAGGAGAAGTCGGCAGAGCATCTTCTCTGGCTGATTAAGGCATCGAGGAAGTTCAACACAGGGATAACATTCATCACCCAAGAAGTGAACGACATGCTCGGGAGCAAGGCTGGAGAAAGCATCCTTGCGAATACAGCCACCAAGATACTGCTGGCGCAGGACAACACTTCCATAATGCTGCTGTCTGAGGTATTACATTTGAACCTGAAGGAGAGGAACCTTCTCACTGTGGCGAAGAAAGGCGATGGGCTGCTCATTCTGGAGAACATAACAAGGGTCCCCATCTCCATCAAGGCCTCGCCTGCAGAGCATGACCTCATAACGACAAATCCGGACGAGCTCAGGAAAATGATACAGGGAAAGGCAGTGGCAAAAGAAGAAAGCGCTTCCGGATTCGACAGGAGCAAGGTCATAAGGATAGACCCGAACGGGAACATGGAAGTGATCCACCTCGCCCCGAAGGATGACGGCGAGTTTGACATAAGAAAGGGGTTCTTCAAGAAAGCAGATTTGACCAAGCCCCAGATAGAGCAGTGCCTTGCAGACGGATACGATGAGGTATACAAGTCCCAGTTCAGCGATTCCGGCCCGCAGTACTATCTGGTGAAAGCAAGGAACAATGAGAGCTCCGATCATGCGTTCTTCTGCCACATAGTTGTGAACGAGGCATGGAAGCATTCGGGGGATGTCAGGATAAACGAGACTGACGGCCCGGATGTCGTCTTCAATGCGCCATGCGGAAGAATCGCAGTCGAAATAGAAACAGGATCATCCAACAGGTCTGAAAATGAGATGAAATCAAAGTTCGAGAAGCTGGCGAACGAGTATTACGACTTCCTCATCCTCATCACCGACAAGAGCCTGAGGAAAGAGTATGAGAAATACGGAAGGGCGATAACAAGGACAGAAATCAGGGGCGCTGTGGCTGAGTATTTCAAGACAAAAAAGGAGGGAGACAATGAATAAGACATCCCTTGCCTTGTGCCTGCTGATGCTTGCCGGAATTGCATTTGCGGATTCCAATGATTTCTTCACAGACATGTACGACTACTCTAGAGTGTTTGCAGCCATCGGACTGTTTGCGGTCGGGGGATATTCCGCATACAAGTACATGATGACTGAGGACCAGCTCGCGAAGAAGGACGCCCTTGAGACTTTCATCTATGCGTTGGTCGGCGCCACAATAGTACTGATGGCCCCCATGATCTCGGAGGTGCTGATTCCATGAGAAGAATACTTTTCATGCTGGCACTGTGCGCCTGCTCATTTGCACTAGTCCCCGGCAGGTATACGGACTGGAAATGGGATTATGAGTATTCCAACCCATCAAGGCCTGCGGAAATCCTCAATTCCAGCAACTGCAACAGCCTGATTGGAGATGGCAACTGCAACCAAATAACAAGCTCGAACCTTTCCGAGAATGAAAAGAGATTCATAATAATCCAGATGAAAGCGAACAAAAGCAGTTCAAGGGAATTAGTTGATTATGCAGGCAACTGGAACAAGGGAATTGCGTTCGGAAGATACTCACCTGAAGGATCGCAGGTTTACAATGGGCAGGCAATAAGGAATGCCTGGATTGCGGTGTTTTTCGATTCGGTGACTGACCTAAACAATAAGACTTGGGTAAGAAACGGAACAGAAATCAACGAGAGGCACAATATAGAGATGGTTGTGGAAAAACTGGGCGAGGAATCGTGCAATATCATCTACAGCATCGCAGGATACGACTATTCAATCGAAACATTTGTAGATGGCCGAAAACAGGATGGAAACGCCTTGTACTTTCAGAAAAAGCATGGCGACAGCATCGAAATAGAGGAAAGGATGAGCTTTGCTGCCGAGTGGAACGCAGATATCTGGAAATGGAAGAATGAAACTGTGTGCGGGGATGTCAGGGAATGCCATCTTGACGTGAATGCTACCGTATGCTCAACAAGGCACGAGTGCTGGACAGAAACCAAATGCGAATATGACCGCACGGAAACATTCAGTGATGAGGGTTCGGTCAGCGACAGGAGAACTGTTTACTTCTATGATGAAAGCTTTGACGCATTGAATTATTTTGAAAACAATGATACGGGCTGGTTTGCCGGAACTTTCCCGGAGGGCGAGAGCATAGAGCTCAAGATAGGGAATTCCATCTACTCATCAAGGCTCAATCATTACTCATTGGCTGAGGACCCCGTAATGAGGCCGTACGGGATATTGAGAACTGCGGTTGCGCAAAATTCGGCATACGATTCCGCTAGCGGAATCCGTGTTCTTAGAGGCACTTCCCAAAGAGAAAAGCCAAATGCGAAGCAATCGGCGGTTTTCCAAAGGATGAATTGGAGCAATGAGGTATACTCATTAGTGAATTATGAAACAGACGATCCCGGAAACTGCACCGTCTTCTTCGATTCGCATTTCTCAAGGATCAAAAAGGATATCGACTGCGGGAGAAACGACCTGAAAACAAGGATAGGGATTTCACTGCAGAATATCACGAATGAAACAGCTCTGGCAGAGATAAGGCTGTACAATCCTTCTGACAATTCATCGCTTGCGGGAAAGGACATCGAGATTGTCTACAATTTCTCGAAATACAATGCGACAACGGATGCGGACGGGATTTATGGATTTTACCTGAACAGGACTGATTCCGGCTCTTTCATGGCAGTGAGATTTGAAACAGATCTGGAAGCCCCGAGCGCTAGCAAGACGGTGTTTGTCGATGGAAAGAAGATGGAATTCGACTTTTCGGGCCTGATCATGCTTGGATTGCTGGGCTCCGGATATTATGTCGCATACAAGAAATTCATTTCAGGTGTTGGTGGGTTGGCATGAAAAAGATGTTTCTGGTGCTGTTTGCTGTCTTGCTGATTTCATTAGCGAACGCTGACACCTATGCCAGCGGAAACGCCATCTGCAAGACAGTCGTGGACGGGAACGGGAATGCGACAATAGACATGAGCGATCCCAACTGCGCCCAGACGCTGGAATATCAGCAGAAGAAATGCGAGGGCGCCTCTTTCTTCTCCAATTTCTTCGACTGCATAGGCACATCGATACTTGGGACGATATTCAAACTCATAGCTGACGCGATAAACTGGCTGATAAACACGATAATGTCGATTCTCCTCTACACCCCTGACATTTCATTGTCAAAGGGGGATTACGACAGGATCCTGAAGATCGTGCAGTCCCTTTATGCATTGTCGATTGCGGGACTGGGATTGTACTGGATATGGGGCGCGAAGGATGTGGAAGGGAGGATGAAGGCAAAGATATGGAGCGAAAGATTGATTGCTTTGGTGATTGTGGAGGCTGCCGGGTTCTTCCTTTTCGGGATGGCCTTGAAACTCAATTCCTATATTTCCTCAAGCGTCCTCTCGAACACACTGCCCGTCCAGGACATAGGATCGGGAATCGGAACTATCGCCGCAGTGATAATAGTATACCTGCTTCTGCTGACGCCACTGGCCCTAACAGCGATTGTTCTCGTGCTCAGGCAAATTCTGGTATTTGCCATGCTGATGATGTTCCCCTTCACTCTAATGCTTTACCTCACTCCGCCGACAAGGCAGTGGGGGGCTTTCGCATTGAATATAACGCTAGTGGTGATTTTCATCGGAGCTGTCGACACGATAATAATATTCTCGGCTTCGGGAGTCTCCCATATGGCTGAATTCTTTGCAATCGACTCGATAATACGGCCAATCGCGATAATTGGGGTTTTCGCGCTTCTCGGGCCCCTTGACATCTGGCTCTTCATGAATACAATACATATGACTTCGTTCGCACCGACAGTCATCAATGCGGGAATGAATAGGATGCCTTCGCAGGGATCAGGCCAGCCGGCAAATCCCTATGCTGGAGTCCCCAGTCTGGAATACGACTCGTCATCAAGAATACAAATGGCTTCGCATCTCAACGGGTTCGAAAATGTGCAATTTGAAAGGTCAAGCAATCTGAGGAAAAGGTGAAAAAATGAGTGAGTCTGTGTATTTGGATGCAAGGAAGAAGTGCAAGGTTTGCGGAGAGGAATTGCTGAACAAATTGGAGCTCAGGACAGGAAAGCGGGTCGAGTTCTGCCAAAGATGCGAGCCGAAGGAGGTCTATATTGAAGTTGAGAGATGGTGAATTTTTCGCGCGACCCAGCAACTGAAAGAGGTGAGGAAAGGGTCTTCGGGAAAACCTAGGAGAATGTTGGAACTATCCAGTAATAGAACCAATAACAAACAAAAAAATAAATCATTGGATAAGTAGGGTAGTAATGTAATGCCGCTAATTTTCAGGATCCTCTAAGAAAAGAAAGGAGTAAAGAAATATTGATTTACGTTATAAATAATAAGAGGATATTACTGTATAGTTATATAGTGTTTTATTTTATATTATATATATTGCACATTACTGGATAACAACCATTTCAGGATTAGGCAGTAATGAAAAACCAGTTAGGGAGTAATGACTTTGCCAGTTAGGTAGTAATACAATTGAAGTTATATGGTAATGTTAACGTCTTAAATCTTACCCTGCTTTTTGAGATTGTGAAATGCTATCCTGAATATCGTTTTAGGGTATACTCCGCATTTGTTGGCCCTGTTTATGATCACTTTCACGAACTCCGGCTTTGCTTCTATTTCCCCTCTCCATTTCTCATACTCGGCTTCCATCTCGCGAGTAAACACAGGCTCTTTTATCTTATCGCCTATTGGGATATCAATTCTAATAGTTTTTGAGGGCGCTGGAAGGTCTGGAGTTTCCGATATCTTCTCCCTGAGCGCGCCTGCCTTCAGGGTGTAATACGTCTTCTGCACCGTCGTTGTCCTCTTTATTATGCTCCCGTTCCTGTTCCTCTGCGAGAATTCGACAGTCTCGGGTTGCTTGAACTTCTCTATGACCCCCATCTTGTAAAGATTCGACAAATAGGCGCATATTACTTCCTTGGAATCCCCTCTCACCCCGGTCAATTCCTCGAGCGTCTTAGGTTCTCCTATGTTCTGGAGAAGCCAGAGGTAAGGATCGTAAGGCACCTCGTTAATCATGGGCTCCTTCCTCATTGAGGCATCCGTTCTGACCTTTTTCAGCTCATTTACGCCGTTCTCAGTTATCTTATAGAGGTATCTCCTTGTGATTGGGGATTTCACCCTCCTTACAGGCCTTGAGGGGCTGTTGACCAGCTTGTTCATCTCAATTAGTATCCTTTCCTTTGTCGCCCCGTACTGCTGAAGGCCCTGGAATATAGTCTTCGCATACATCTCCTCGTTCCTTTCGGCAAGGGTCTGGAGGATCATGTGCCTTATTGTCACAATCTTCGACGGAGCCATAGCTGAGGCTGTCATTCCTACTGACGTTACCTTCGTCGTCACCGGCGTTTCTACCGTCGTGTCTGCTATGCCCATTTCTTCAGCCATTTCCCTGGAGAGCCTTCCCATATTATCTTTAATTGAGGCGGAAAGTCTAATACCTATTCGGGTGGCTGAAGTTTCTGCATATCTTCTT
>Ga0315289_10002757_pt1 | contig 26834 bp, 24 predicted proteins | sample YL17G11_40_MG_FD_203452 | JGI IMG/M metagenome (GOLD analysis project Ga0315289, IMG submission 203452) | Sediment microbial communities from Yellowstone Lake, YNP, Wyoming, USA - YL17G11_40 | ecosystem: Environmental > Aquatic > Freshwater > Lake > Sediment | place: USA: Wyoming | collected...
CGTCAAATGCGATATACTGCATCTTGTTCCGCCTCCTTTGGAAGGTTGACCGCACCTTCTATTATGACGCACACGGCCGCGCCGTGCACGTCCGAGGCGGAGCGCTTTCATACCAATCAGGATGACAATGTCCGTTCTTAGGATAGGCTCTTAGCCGACAGATAATCTCGTGCGGGTGCGCATCGGATGCGCGCCAGAACCGGGCCTTCAGGTCTGGGAACACCCGGCATGGCCATTAGCGCAGCGCACACGCGCAGTCCGATCACTTCTGGTACATGCCAACGTTTAACGGAGGCCCTCCATGAACGATGCGAAGCCACAGAGCATAATGTGGCTGCCAAACACGCCAACCGACGTCCTGCTGCACGTCCTTCCGGGCGCGCTCGCACGCCTGCGCCATCCTTTGCTTCAAGAAATGGCCGGAGCATAGACTAGGGCTGTCTTGCATATCTCTGGTTGCGTTTTGCCCCGGCTGGGCACCCTGACCCTGCGCGGCCTGGCACATGGTTGACCTGCGAGTCATGCGAGAGGGGGAAACAATGGATCGAGTACGGTTGGCGGGCGCCGCGTTGGTGACTAAACTGAACCGGCCTCCGCTCGGAGCGGCGCTTGTGCTACTGCTTGCCGTCTGCGTTGCCCTCGCGTTTCAGCTCTTGCGTTGGCAGTACCGGCTCTCCTCCAGTGAGTTGATACGTATTGACCGACTCACCGGCAATGTCGAGTTTTGGGAGGATACCCACTGGCACAACCCCGCGCTGTGGGCAAGGCGGGAGGCGCAGGCAAAGAAACGGATTGGCGACCTTCTGCGGGCGGCGCGGCGTAAATACGGGGATAAGTACGCAGACTACCTGGGCTGTCTTGACCGCCTTTGGGCACGGGCGGACGCGGACGCGCAGACGCGCGCCAGGCGCATCGCCAACGACATAAACTACTGGCGCTCCTTGAGGCCCGAACAGCGTCGGGAAGTGGAGCGGATGGACGTACTGGAACGGAAATATGGGGCTGACAGAGCTGCCCGTATACGCATTTACGCGGAGGAACTGAAGAAGTCGGAACCCGATCCTCGACGCCGGGCGGCGGTTCTGAGCGACCTGCTTGACCAACTCGATGCGAAGATGGCGGCGAAAGCGGCCAAGCCCGATGTGGCCGAGTACGGTTACCCCTCCGATGACGCGTGGCGCGAGGCCATGATGGCGGCCAGGAAACGACTAGAGGAGCGCGAACCCTAGGCAGCGCACCGCACGGGGCGAAGGTGAGCGACGCGCCGCCCATTCAGAGTCGAGGCTACTTCGCCGTGCGACTCGTGCTTCGCAGCGAGCCTACTCCGCCGTAGTAGCCTACGGCTACGAAGGCCGGAAGCGCCGCTTCGCAGAGTAGCAAGCGGGGCTACGACGCCTTCGTCCGCCGAAGCGGAACTACGTCGCCCGCGAAGGCGGAAGCCCGCGGAGCAGGGGCGGCGGCGCCACATTCCAGACTTAGGCCCACACCACGCAGCCGGGGGCGAAGATGGCGGCGCTTGCGGATATGCTCGGCGCCTCGACCCCCTCCCATACGACACATCCATCGAGGCTGGCGCCGGCCGGGATGTGCGCGCCCGGCCCGATCGCGGAGTTTTGCACCCGACTGCCTTCATCCAGCCGGCATCCCGCGCCCAGCGCCAGCGGCGGCTGAATCTGCGCGCCATCTGTCTCGACCTCGCCCTCGGCCCAGATACCGGGCGATAGTTCCACACCCGGCGGCGCCAATCCGGCTTTCCCTGCCAGTGCATCCATGTTTGCGTCCAGCAGCTCGCGCGGGTTGCCGATGTCCTTCCAATACCCCGCACCGGGCCAGGCGAAAAACGAGGCGCCCTTTTCCAGCAACAAGGGAAAAACTTGTTTGCCGAAATCGAAGAACTCCCCGGCCGGGATGAAATCGAGCACCCCGGGCTCGAACATATAGACCCCGGTGTTGGCCATGCGGCTCTTCGCTTCTTCGGGCTTCGGTTTCTCCTGGAATGAGCGGATGCGCCCGTCATCATCGGCGACGACGATGCCGTATTGACTGACCTGCTCTGCCTCTACTTGCATCACGGCGATGGTCGCCAGCGCTCTGCGCTCGTGGTGGAAACTCGTCATCGCCGTCAGGTCGAAATCGGCCAGGTCATCGCCGCCGATGACCAGGAAGGTTTGGTCGCCGATGAAGGCAGCGACGTTCTTGACCCCGCCGGCGGTGCCCAGAATCTCTTGTTCGCGGGCATACTGGAGCGACACGCCGCAGCGCGAGCCGTCGCCGAAATGGGCTGCGATTCGCTCTGGGTGGTGATGGAGGTTGGCAATGAGGTCGGTGACACCGTGCCGACGCAGGAGCCCGATGATGTGCTCCATCACCGGGCGGTTGAGCACCGGCGCCATCGCCTTAGGCGCGGCGAAAGTGAGGGGATACAGCCGCGTGCCGCCACCGGCAGCCAGGATCATCGCCTTCACGCGAGGTCACCGTGCCTCAGCCTTCGCCTGGCGAGGACTGGTCTTTGCCGCCTTCGGACCGCCGCACCCAGCGTTCGCGAAGCACCTCGGCCGCCTTGCGCGCACCGGCGATCACAGAGTTAATCCCAATTGCGGGGGCGACTACGGTATCGCGCAGGACCTCTGACGCCGACTCGACGCGATGGGCGACGTGGTCAACCGTGTTGCGGGCCGTGGCCGCGACGTGATCGGCCGTGGAGCGCGCTCCCGCGGCGATCTCCTGCGCCTGATCGGCGACAGTCTGCGCCGCGCCGGTAACCCGAGACACGGTGTCTTCGACTTGCTTCGTGATCGGGGTGACACGCTCATTGATGTGGCGCACCAATCCTCGCACCTTGACCGCTAGGTAGAGGATCGCAACCAGGAAAGCAATACCGTAGATGAGCCAGAACACGAGGTTGATCTGCAGCAGTATCTCCGTCGCCTCGCTCATCGGCCGCCTCCAGTATGTGATGTGCCGGACTCGCGTCCCGCAGCCGGCTCCGCGCGGCATGATTATAGCCGCGAGCTACACCGGGGTCAAGGCTGCGAGCGCCTGATAGTTAGCCGGTTGCGACAAGAGGAGGACTCCTGGAGAGTGGGTGAAAACCGTCGGCCTGGTGTCACCCTGAGCGCCGCGAAGGGGTCTCGCGAGGGGGAAGATTCCCGCCGGAGGCGGATAAACCTCGCTTCGCGGCTAGGTCGCTCCGCGACCGCCGTGGCGGCCCCGTAGTAGTCGGGGCCTAGCCGCTCGGGATGACAGCAAAGGCGACAGGGCTTCTCACCCACGCTCTTTAGGATATGGCCTGCGGCGCGTGCTCGTCGGACGAGCGCGGCCTGCCGGCGCCGACATTGCGACGTGGGCAGGGAAAACGGCGCTGTTTGCTGAACTTGCGCACGAGGAATGATCGTGCCCGCGGTGGTGGAGAAACCGGCGCTGAGCAGATTCGAGGGCTGTGTCATCGGCCTTGCCGTCGGTGATGCGCTGGGGGCGCCCACGGAGGGCCTCACCCGCCACGAGATTCGCGCGCGCTGGGGGCGCGTGAGCGATTTTGTCGCGGCGGCGGATTTGCGAGCTGGCCAGTACACGGACGAAACCCAAACCGCTATCGCGCTCGGGGAATCTATCGCGCGGAATCGCGGTTTCGATCCCCAGGCGGCGGCGTCGGCGCTGCGCGACTGGTGTACCGCCAGCGACGTGCGGCGGCCCGGCCCAGGGACAGCGGAGGCGTGCGCGCGGCTGGCGCGCGGAATTGCATGGAACGAGAGCGGGTCTGATTCCGCGGACTGCGCCGCCGCCGCCAGGGCGGCGCTCATCGGGCTGTTGCACTGCCGCAGGACCGAGAGGCTTCTGGAGGATGCGGTGGCGACAACCGTCATAACCCACCGCGACCAGCGCGCCGTCGCCGGAGCGGTGGCGATGGCGGCCGCGGTCGCCCATCTGGTCGGGGCCGATGTGACCGTTGATGTGCCGGCTGTGCTCGATCATGCGGCGAGCGCGAGTGCGGCGCACAGCCGTGAGATGGCGGCGGCGATCAGGGCCGTGGGCGATCTTCTCGACCTCGCCCCGCGGATGGCGATGGACGAGATCGGCTACAGCGGATTCGTACTGGAGGCGGTGCCGGCGGCGTTCTATTGCTTCGCGGTCGCGCCCGACGATTTTGCCGAATCGGTGCTCCTGGCCGTCAACACCGGAGGCCATGCCAGCAGCATCGCCGCGATGACCGGGGCTCTGGGCGGGGCGCATCTGGGCCTAGCGGCCATACCCTCCCCCTGGGCGGAAGGAGTGGAAGAATCGCAGCGACTACGACAACTGGGCCGCGAGGTTCACGCGCTCGCATAGCTCCCCGACTCACGAAAAAGGGCCCGGCGCCGAAGGACGTTTTGCGCCGTTTCGCTTATTTCGTGTACGTCAGGCTGATTCGGCTGCTGGTATTCACCTTCTGTCGCTGGCAGGTCACCGGCCGCGACAACGTCCCGCGACGCGGCGCAATGATTATCGCGCCCAACCACACCAGCTACCTGGATCCGCCGGTCGCCGGTTCCGCGTTTGACCGCCAGATATTCTTCATGGCCAAGGCCGAGCTCTTCGAGATACCATTTCTAGGCTGGCTCATTCGCGAATGCGGCTCGTTCCCGGTGCGGCGGGGTGTTGCAGACCGGTCCGCGCTGCGGTGGGCGGAGCAACTGCTGCGCGCAGGCGAGGGGGTCATGGTATTCCCCGAAGGCGCCCGCAGCCCGGACGGCAGGTTGATGCCCGCAGAATTGGGCATCGCCATGCTCGCGCTGCGCACCGGCGCGCCGGTGGTGCCCATCGGCGTGGATGGCACTGACCGCGCCCTGCCGCGTCATTCCTTCATCCTGCGCCCGGCCAAGATTCGCGTCAACATCGGCCCGCCGCTGACATTCGACGACTTGCGCGGCGAGGGCCCGCTGAACCGCGAGGTGGCGCAAGCGGCCGCCAACAGGATCACCAGCGCACTCGGGGCGCTGCTGCCCGGATGGCGCACCGCACAGGTGCGCGTCTCGCCGGGCGCACCGTAGGGGCGAGGCTGGCGCCGTTGTGCGTCTCCACAGCTCAAGGTTGACACCAGTTCGCGCGCGCGGATAATATAGTCCCCGGAAGGACGGAACTTCGGTGCGCTCGCTGCGGCGACTCATCCCGATGCTGGGACCTTACACCCGCACCATTGCGCTGGGCACGTTCTTCATGATCATGGTCGCGGGCACCGGCCTTGTTCCGCCGCTGCTCATCAAGTATGGCATTGATCGCGTTCTTCTGCCGCGCAAGCTTGACCTTCTGGCGCCCACGATACTTGTATTCGTCGCCCTCTTCGGCGTCCACGCCTTTTTCATCGCCCGGCGCACCTATCTAATGCACGTCCTCGGCCAGCGTTTCGTGCTCGACATCCGCCGCCGGCTTTACGCCCATCTCCAGCGCCTTTCTCTCACCTATTACGATTCCCGCCAGACCGGCGAAATCATGAGCCGCGTCAGCAATGACGTCAACGTCCTCGAGGACCTGGTGGTGCACGGCACCGATACCATCATCGTCCAACTGCTGACCCTCATCGGCGCCGCCGGCATCGTTTTCGGCTATCTGTCGTGGCAGTTGGGGCTGGTGATCTTCGCGCCGGTGCCGATCTTGCTCATCAGCATTTACCGCTTCAGCATCCGCATCCGGCCGATCTACCGCTCGATCCGCGATCGCCTGGGCGACATCAATGCCCGCTTGCAGGACAACCTCTCCGGGATCCGGGTGATCAAGGCCTTCAGTCGCGAGGACTACGAGCAGGGCCGCTTTGACCGCGAGAGCAACGAGTACTACGACATGAACGTCCGCGGCATCCGGCTCTGGAGCAGCTTCTTCCCGAGGATCGAGTTCCTGGTGAGCATGGGCATGGTGGGAGTGATCGGGGTCGGCGGCTGGCTGTTCATCAACCACAAGTTTCCGTTCGGCACCATCGCGGCCGCGCTGCTCTACGTGGACATGTTCTACCGGCCCATTGGCGAGCTGTTCCGGGTTTACGATGTCATTTTGCGCGCCGGCGCGGCCGCCGAGCGTATCTTCGAGCTCTTCGACGCCGAGTCCGAGATTCGCGATGCGCCCGATGCGGTGGAGTTGAAGGACATGCGGGGTGAGGTTGATTTCGACGATGTTTCGTTCCGCTACGCGACAGGCGAGCAAGTGCTGCGCGGCATCAACCTGCACGTGAGCCCCGGCGAGCGCATCGCCCTGGTGGGGCGCAGCGGCGCCGGCAAGACCAGCATCATCAATCTCCTGCCGCGCTTTTACGACCCCGAAAGCGGCGTCATCCGCATTGACGGCCGCGACATCCGCACCGTGACTCTGGATTCCCTGCGCTCGCGCGTCGCCATGGTCTTGCAGGAGACGTTCCTCTTCAGCGGCACGGTGCGCGAGAACCTGGCTTATGGTAAGCTCGACGCTGCCAACCAGGAGATCGAAGAGGCCGCGAAGATCGCCAACGCTCACGAGTTCATCAGCCAGCTCCCTGACGGCTACGAGACCCAGGTGGGCGAGCGGGGAATCAAGCTCTCGGGTGGCCAGAAGCAGCGCATCGCCATCGCCCGCGCGGTGCTTGCCAACCCGCGGATCCTGATACTGGATGAGGCGACATCATCGGTGGATGCGGAGTCGGAGTTCCTGATTCACCAGGCGCTGGAGCGCTTGATGCGCGGGCGCACGACGTTCATCGTCGCTCACCGGCTCTCGACCATCAAGAACGCCGACCGCATCATGGTGCTGGAGGAAGGGCGGGTCGTGGCGCAGGGAGACCACCAGACGCTGCTCGTCACCAGCCCCATCTATGCACAGTTGTATGACATGCAGTTCCGGGTGGATGCCGCGCCCGAGGCAGAGCAGACCGGCCCGCCGACGGTTGACCAAAGGCCCGGATGGGTGCCTATCTAGATTCTGCGGCGCGAGCAGCTTTCTCCCCCGGCGCGAACACCGTCATCGTGCCCACTCCGCTGACGATGAGAACCGCGCCCGCGACGAGGAAACCGCCCCACTTCTCGCCCAGCAGAAAGTGCGCCTCGGTCATCGTGAGCACCGGATTGAGCGTGGCCAGCAGGGCCATGTGGCTGGCCTCGAGCAACCGCAGGCCGCGCACCATCAGGAAATACGCAAGCCCGGTGCCCAAGGATCCCAGCGCGATCAGGTAGATCACCTGGAGCGCAGTCGGGACGCGAACTGCTGGCGGCGAGAAGACGGCGGCCGCGGCCGCGATCGCGGTCCCGATGGCCATGATCGGCACCACCGTCTCGCCCGGGCCGCGCGTTTGCAGCAGCATCTTCTGGCCCAGGGCATAAAGCGACCAGCACACGCCCCCGGCCGCCACCATCAGATTCCCCGCGAAGTATTCCGAGCGCACCAACGCCGCCAGGTTTTGCCCGTTCCACGCGACCAGGAACACGCCGCTGAAGCATAGCACCATGCCGGCAAGTTTGGCGCGGCTGAGGCTCTCCTTGAGGATGAGCAGGCCCCATGACACGAGGGCGATAATCTCAATCTGCACGACCAGGTTGCCGGCGCTGGCGGTGGTACGGGGAATCCCCGCGGTGTAAAGCAGGTAATCGCCGCCAATGCCTGCGCCGGCGAAGATGAGGAGCGCGAGCTCGCGCTTGCGCCACCTGGGGCGGCGGGCCCGCGCTGGAGATCGCGCCGCAACCAATCGCTCCGCGACAGCCAGGAAGCCGGTGCCGCAGGCCAGCCGCAGCATCGCCACCCACCTGACATCGAAGGGCGGCGCAACCTGCTTTATCAACAGCGGAATCCCGCTCCACAGGACCACCGCTGTCACAACATAGATGACGCCCACGATCTTGGAACGCCCGATCTCACGCTTGCCGAGCTCTAGGGCAGGAGACGAGCTCCTGCTCTACGGGGCCGTCCGGTCGCGCTAAGAGCCTGTAACAAGACCGTCGTTTCCGCCCTTGTCATTCCGAGCCCCTTCGCCACGCTCCTTCGACTGCGCTCAGGACAGGTCAGGGCAGGCTCTTCGCCGATGTCATTCTGAGTGGCTAGGCCCCCATTACTTCGGGGCCGCCACGTCCCTAGGCGGGCTCAACTCGCCGGGATGGCGGCCCGATGCATCGGGCCTAGCCAGCGGTCGCGGAGCGACCTAGCCGCGACAGCGACTCGTGCTTCGCAGCGACACTGCTCTGCATAGCGTAGCCATGCTACGCAGCGCAGAGGCCTACTCCGCCGTAGTAGCCTACGGCTACGAAGGCCGGAAGCGCAGCTTCGCAGAGTAGCAAGAATCTTGGCCCCGCTCAGGGTAAACTCCGCGAGGAATCTCGCCTCACGAGACCCCTTCGCTGCGCTCCTTCGACTGCTCTCAGAGCCGGCCCTGAGCAGAGCGAAGGGACAGGTCAGGGCAAGCTCTGAGCGGAGCCGAAGGGCTCAGGGTGACAGAATTGCCGGGGTATTGCTACAGGCCCTAAGGAGCGCCCGGCGAGTCTCTACTCGTTGCTCTTTCTCCTGGTGACTCTTGCCCGGTTCACGTAGATTGCTGTTTGGCCACGAATTCCTGGTACGCGGCGCTATCGAGCAGCGAAGCCGCCTCCGATTGATCGCTCATGCGCACCTTTATCAGCCATCCCTCGCCATAGGGCGCGCGGTTCGCGGTCTCGGGGGCGTCCACTAACGCCTCGTTGGCTTCTATCACTTCCCCGCTCACCGGGCTCGAGACGTCGCTCACCGCCTTGACCGATTCCAGCTGTCCAAACGGCGCGCCGGCGTTGACCTCGTCCCCCACTTCGGGCAGCTCCACATAGACGAGATCGCCCATCTGGTCCTGCGCGTAGTCGGTGATGCCGACAGTGGCGATGTCGCCGCTGATTCGCGCCCACTGGTGGGTCTCGGTGTAGAGCAAATCATCGGGGTACATCCGCGCCTCCTTCCGGCACGCTCGTGCCTGGGTTTCGCGCCCACTTCGTCGGCGGCGCGCGAATACCTGCCGCGCTTGCGCTTCGGTTTTTTCAGCCCCGTAGGGCAGGAGCGCGCCGTCGCCATAGCGGCTTTGGCGCGTCGGCGACTTGCCTCCTGCCCGGGACCGCACGGGGGCAGAAGACGAGCGGCTGAGCCCTCGCGTCGGGGGGGCCGCCGCCCCGGCCGCCGCAGGCGGCTTAGGGGCCTCTGCCCTACCATATATGCTTCAATTCAATCTTGAGAGCGTGATGTCGCCGCCGCAACCTGCGACCGTGGCGATTGGCGTCCGCGACGCCTTCCGCCGCGCAGCGCCATGTGCTACTATAGCCTGCCGGCGGCCGGCGGCGGAGTGCTCACTACACCGAGGGAGGAACGCGTTATGCGCTGCATGGCGGTTGTGACACTAGGGGCCGTGGTGTGGCTCACTGTCGGATGCGCCGGACGCAGCCCTGGGCCAGAGGCCCAGCCGGCAGCAGCGCCCGCAAGCAAGAGGGACATCATGACCTTCAAGATGACCAGCACCGCTTTCCAGGAAAACGCACGGATTCCGGCGCGCTATACGGCAGACGGAACCGATGTCTCGCCGCCGCTGTCGTGGGAAAAGCCGCCGGAGAAAACCGCCTCTCTCGCCCTCATCATGGACGACCCTGACGCGCCGCGCGGAACTTTCACCCATTGGGTGCTCTATGACCTGCCGCCGACAGTCATGGCATTGCCCCAGGGCGTGCCCAGCCGCAAGACCCTGCCGGACCTGAGCGGAGCAAAGCACGGCGAGAACGATTTCGGCCGGATAGGCTATGGCGGCCCGGCGCCGCCGCACGGCCCGGCGCACCATTATGGATTCACGCTATATGCGCTGGACACGGTGCTCAAGCTGCCCGAGGGGGCGCGCCGGGCCCAGGTGGAAAAGACGATGCAGGGCCATGTCCTGGGCCGGGCGCGGCTGGTGGGCGTCTACAGCCGCTGAGTTGACTGCCGGCTGCTGCGCTGGGCGCAAAGACCGTGACGTGCGACCCCGTGACACGATGCGCTGAGCCGCTTGCAGGCTAACTGTGCTTCATCTCGGCTGGAAAGATTGTGCGAGGAATTATCAAAGCGCAGGAAGGGGTGGCGCCCTGGAGCGCAGAATGGAGATTCAGACGCGAGGCGTCCCTGTCCTCTCTGACTGTCGAGCAGACGGCAGCATGCTCTGCGCAGCGCTACGTTAGTGCGGGCCCCCCCCCGCACTCCGGAGCGGCGCCGACGACGCCGCCCAGGCTTGGGGAGCAGAGCTGGTTCAGCGGACGAAGCGCGCTGCGCGGTGCCGACCGCGATCACATTCCGCAATGCGCGGGACATAAGGAGAGGGCACATGCCTAACAAGACGCTGTATGTAGGGAATTTCCCCTACGATGTGACGGAGGCGGACCTACGGGAGATGTTCCAGCCCTATGAGCCGCTGACCGAAGTGAGGATCATGGGGAACCGCGGGTTCGCGTTCGTCGAGCTCGATGCGCAGAAGGCCGACGCCGCTATCGCGGATCTCAATGGTAAGGAGTTCCGTGGCCGGCCGCTGACGGTCAACGAGGCGCGGCCGCGCACCGAGGGCGGGGGCGGGGCCCGCAGCGGAGGTGGGGGCGGTCGCGGCGGCTTCGGCGGCGGGGGCGGCGGAGGCGGCGGTCGCGGAGGCTTCGGCGGCGGGGGCGGTGGTCGCGGAGGCGGGGGCGGGGGCCGGGGCGGCCGCGAGCGGCGGTGGTAGTCGCTGCGGTTCCACCGTTCTCACCGTTTGATCGAGACTGCACCTGCCGGCTGACGGCAGGCCGCGAGTCATGCGCAAAGTCCCGTTGACGCCCGCTGGGGAGAATCCCAGCGGGCGTCGCCTTGCCGCAAAGATTTCGTGGGTGGCGCTCCGACGCGCTTTCGCGGCACGTCTGCGGCGCCGCGTCATCTTCTCCCCTACCCCGGTTTCACGTCCTCCAGGGGCTTGACATTTCCAAAGGTGGGCGCCGCCGCGCGCGGAGACGCCGCCCACCGACAAGCATTGGCGATGACCCGGAGCACATTCGCATCGTGGTAGATGGGGAACGTCTCGTGCCCCGGCCGAAAGTAGAATATCTTGCCGCGCCCGCGGCCGAAGCAGCAGCCGCTGCGAAAGACCTCGCCACCGGCAAACCAGCTCACAAACACCAGCGCATCGGGCGCCGGGATATCGAACGGCTCGCCATACATCTCGACGTGCGGCAGCTCGAAGTATTCGCCCACGCCGTCGGCAATCGGGTGGGTGCGGTCAATCACCCACAGGCGTTCCTTCTCCCCGATCTCGCGCCATCGCAGGTTACATGTGGTGCCCATCAGCTTCTGGAAAATCTTCGAGAAGTGGCCTGAGTGCAGTACGACCAGGCCCATGCCCTCCAGCACCCGCTGGTGCACGCGGGTCACGATCTCGTCCTTCACCTCGCCGTGGGCGGTATGCCCCCACCAGGTGAGGACATCTGTTTCCGCCAGCACCGTCTCCGTCAGCCCGTGCTCCGGCTCATCCAGGGTCGCAGTGCGAACCTGGAAACCCGTCTGCTTGCTGAGGTGCGCGGCGATAGCCCCATGCATGCCTTTGGGGTAGAGCTTGGCGATCTGCTCGTTGTGCCTCTCGTGGCGGTACTCGTTCCATACGGTGACGCGAATGGTCTGCTCCATGGTCGTGGCCTGTCATCCTTTCGCAGAGGTCAGTCCGCCAGCCGGCCGCGGACTTTCCGCGATATTCGCGCTGAGGGCGGGAATGTCCTGCGCGCGAGGGCGCACCGATCGGGGCGGGTCGGCCAGGAGGCCGACACGCCCACGCCCTTAAGCGCGTGACCGTAGGGGTCGGGCTCCAGAGGCTGTTGCACAATCGGCCCAGGCGTAACTGAAGGCGCATTCGCGGGGCTGAGATTCCACGCTTCGCGCTCCGCGCTGCGCTCTGAATGACATGCGCGGAGGTATGCGAGTCTGCGCGACTGAATTGTGCAACAGCCTCTCCAGCCCCACCCGTGTCCACAACAAGACCGCAGGCGCCCAAACGCAACTGCACCTCAGAGCCGAATCGGGTAGCGTCCATATTCGTGACACGCCTGGTAGAAGGCGAAAATGTTCTCCAACGGCGTGCTGGGCGTGATCTCGCTGGACGAACCGACGAAGTGTCCGCCGCCGGGGGACGCCTGGCGGAGGCATTCCTTGGTCGCCTCGACGACCTGCTCGACGGTGCCCAGCGGCAGCACCTGCGAGCAATCCACATTGCCCACCAGAATCAGCTCCTTGCCGTAGCGTCGCTTGAGCCACCCGATGTCCATCCCCGCCATCGGCTCGATGGGGTTGAGACCGCTGATGCCAGCCTCGATCATGTCATCAATCATATCGGTCACGTCACCGTCGCTGTGAAAGATGACCTTAATGCCGGCGTTGCGGAGCGGCTCGCACATGTTGCGCAGCGCGCGAATGAACGTTCGCCGCATGAAATCAGGCGAAAACATGAGCCGCTGCTTGAAGGCGATGTCGTCGCCGATAAAAAACAACGGGCACAGTTGCTCCGCGGCCGCGATGCTGGCAATCTGCACCCCCGGGGCGTTGTTGGCTTCGATGAGCCGCTCCACCTGCGCCGGGCAGTCATAAACGGCATAGGAAAAAAGCTGCAATCCCATCATGTCATAGGTCCCGTGGAACCCGCAGCCATGGCCGGGGACATACATGGTGTGCGGCGCGAAGGCGGACTGCACGGACCGCATGTGGGGCGCCCAGCTCTCCCGCACCGCCTCCATCTCCGGCGGCATCGGCGGCTCGTATGCCTTGAGCTCCTCGATACTGTTGATCGCTCGCCGCACCGCCCAGCGGGTTTGCCCGGAGATGACACCATGCACCAGCCCCTGCTCGTCGGCCTGTTGCTCCCCGTTGCGGCTCGCGGCGTAACTCCCGCCGAAGCCGCGGCACAGATCAATCCCCAGGCCGTGATAGACCTTGACATTGGCAGCCAGCAGATCCAGTTCGCCGGGCGCGAAGTGTTCGAGGACCGCAACGTTGTCAATGTAGTCCCAAATCGGGACGCGGTCGCCCTCTTCGAAATTCATGGAGCGCTTGATGCGCTCTTCCACAATGGGCTCGAGCGCGACCTGGGGTTGCTCTTCGGATTGTTGATCGGTCATATGATCGTAATTCCCCGCAGCGGCGGGCGCCTCCTGCGCAGGGTCAGACGGGATGAAGATAACCACGAGGACGCAAAGACGCCGCGAGCCAGAGCAGATGCTGTCTTGACCACGATGTGCGCCGGTGCTTCGGCAATCGAGGCTCGCGGCAGGAGCGCGCTCGCGGCCCCGCGAATCCAAGCGGCGGCACCAATTACGAGAACATGGCGCGAAACAAAGACGACTCAGGGCTGAGGGCTTCCGGATCGGCGGCGTGGCGGCGCGTGGCGGACTGGCTGCGGCCGCTGGCGGCGCTGCTGGTGATGGGTGTCGTCCTGTCGTTCGCGTCACCTCACTTTCTAACCCCTAATAACCTGGCGAGCGTAGCAGTACAGGCGTCAGCAGTCGCCATTCTCGCGGTCGCCGAGACCATGGTCATTATCGGCGGCCACATTGACCTGTCGGTAGGATCAGTGCTGGCGCTGTGCGGGGTCGCGGCGGCGATGATAATGAGCAGGGGGGCGGGGATCGCGGTCTCGTGCATGGCGGCGCTGATCTTGGGGCTAGCGGCGGGCGCGCTCAGCGGCGTGCTCATCGCCTTCGGGCGGATGCCGTCATTCATCGTCACGCTGGGGATGATGGGAATCGCGCGCGGCGCCGCTCTCATCATCACCGCAGGGGTGAATGTCTTCGGCCTGCCTTCGCGATTCGCCACCTTCTCAGTCGCGCGTTGGGCCGCTATTCCCCTGCCCGCCTTGCTGGCAGCAGCAGTTGCGGCCATCGCCCACGGCGTCTTGACCCGCACCTCACTCGGCCGCTACATCTATGCCATCGGCGGCAATGCCGAGGCGGCGCGCCTGTCGGGCATCCCGGTGCAGCGCGTGGTTACAGCTCTCTTCGGCATTTCGGGGCTGCTTGCCGCGCTTTCCGGGCTGGCGCTTACCAGCCGCCTCAGCATCGGCCAGCCCACGGCCGGCGTGGGTTATGAGCTCGACGCGATCGCCGCCGCCGTCATCGGCGGCGCGAGCCTGATGGGAGGCCAGGGCACCGTTCCCGGCACCCTGATCGGGGCCGCCATCATGGGCGTCCTGCGCAACGGCTGCGACCTGCTGCGCGTGCCCGTGTTCTGGCAGCAGGTGGCCATCGGGGTTATTATCATTGGGGCGGTTTTTCTGGACCAGTTCCGGCGGCGAAGGTAGCGGGCACGGGTGAGCGGAATACGCTGATGCGCGGCTGTCGCGCCTGTCGAACATCAATCCTCGGAGCACGGAAAATGAGAGCAGTGTGTGTTGCGTGGCTTTTCCTGGCGGTGGCGCTGATATCGGGGTGCGCTGGGCGGCCTGCCGGCCAGAAGGCGGCCACCACAAGTATCACGATCGCAGTGGTGCCAAAAGCGGTGGCATTTGACTTCTGGCTTTCGGTCAAAGCGGGCGCGGAGAAAGCGGGCAAGGAAACCGGCGCCGCCATCATCTGGCGCGGCCCCTCGGATGAGCGGGACATCACCGGTCAGATCGCGATGCTGGAAAATTTCATCAATTCCCGCGTGGACGCGATGGTGATGGCGGCGTGCGATTCGCAGGCGCTGACGCCGATTGTGCGCAAGGCGCGGGAGGCGAAGATCCCGGTCATCACCATTGATTCGGGAGTGGACGATCCCTCGGTGCCCTTCGTCGCAACCGACAACATCAAGGGCGCGCGCATCGCGGCGCAGACGCTGGTGAAGCTGATCGGCGGAAAAGGTGAGGTCGGTCTTATCCCCTTCGTCGCCGGCGCCGCCACCTCGACCATGCGCGAAAAGGGGTTCAAGGATGAGCTCAAGAAATATCCGAAGGTGAAGCTCGCCAGCGTTCTCTATTCCGAGAGCGATGCCGCCAAGGGGATGGCGGTGACCGAGAACATGCTCACTTCGATCCCCGATCTGGCGGGCATCTTCGCCGCCAATGAGCCGGGAGCGATCGGGGCGGCGCGCGCGATTGAGCAGCGGGGGCTGGCCGGCAAGGTGAAACTGGTGGCCTTCGATGCGGCGGGGAGCGAGATTGATGCATTGAAGCGGGGCACGATACAGGCGCTGATCGTGCAAAACCCGTTCAAGATGGGGTATGAGGGTGTGCGAGCCGCGGTCAAGGCGGTGCACGGTGAGAAGGTTCCGCGATACACGGATACCGGCGTCGCCGTGGTCACGAAGGAGAACCTGAACACGCCCGAGATCAAGAGCCTGCTGGGGCGATAGCGGCCGGGAGGAGTCGAGTGAGAGCGCGCCGGCTTCCGTTGCTGTTTGCGGCTGCTGCATTGTTGGGGCTGATGAGCGCGGCAACCCAAGCCGCCCTCGAACTGCGCGACGGTCGGCTGTTGGACCGGGGCGAGACCGTTTCTCTTCGCGGGGCGATGTACTGGCAGCCGCACGCCTTTCACCACTGCTTCTGGGAGGACATGAACGAAGCAATGGTGGCGCGCGATTTCGCGGCGATGCACGCCCAGGGATTCAACATGGCCGCGGTGCAGGTTAACTGGGGCAGCTTCATGCCCGCGGTGGATGTTGAAAAGCGCCGCTATGAATGGAGCCGCGAAGCGCAGCGGAAACTCATCCATTTGCTCGATTCGGCGCGCCGCAATGGCCTCTACGTGGACCTGTGGTTCGGCACCTCGCGTGTGCCCGCCGGCATCAACGGCATGTTCAATCCGGCATTCACCGATCTGGGGGGCGTGAAGCACGCGGCGTATTACGGCTGGCTGGTCGGCGACTGGCCAGCCATCGCCGATTATGACGCTTACGCCTGGCAGGCTTTCCTGCGCTTCCACCAGCGGGTCGCCCGCATCTGCCGCAGCTTCGACAACGTGATCTTCGATCCGCTCGATTGGCAGCACCTCAACCTGAACTACTGGAATTTCAATGATCCGCTCAACCTGCGCTCGTGGCGCGATTTCCTGCGGCGCGAGAATCCCGATCTCGGCTATTGGAACAAGCGCTGGGGTGAGAGCAACCGGTCGTGGGACGAGGTGCTGTTTCCGGTTGACGACTGGGCGCGCGACTCGATCTGCAAGCTCGAGGGCACGCCATATCACGACCTGCCCTCCCTGCCCTATGAGAAGGGAAAGTGGCAGGATTTCAACCGCTGGCATAACCCGCTTTTTATCCGCATCGTTGAGGGAATCACCGCGGCCCTGCGCCGGGGCGACCCCAAGGCGCTGATCCTTCAGCGGGTTGACCCATGGCGCTTCGGCTACTGGCGCGAGATGACCTGGGGCGTCGGCAGCGTGGATTTCTACGCCCAGGGATGGTATCCGGGGTCACAGAAGGAGCTCGATGACGCCCAGGCTCACCTGCGCGGCGAGATAGATGCGATCCGCACCCGCGCCACGCGGCCCAAGCCCCTCCTGCTGTGGGAAGTGGGAATTGATGTCTTTCACGTCTATCCGAATGCCCCCGAAGAAGAACGGAATCGTCATCGCGCCCAGTATATGCGGGAGGTTGAGAAATTCGCTCATGCGGAAAGGCTGCTGGGCTGGTCGTGGTGGGTGTGGCGCGACCATAACATGAACGAGGACAGCCGGCACTGGGGCCTGGTGACTCAGGACGGGCGGTTCAAGTCACCGGAGGTGACGCCGGCGGCGCTAGCGCGGGGGGAATAAAAGTAGGCTATCCGCAGATGACGCAGATTTCGCAGACGGTGATGAAATGCGGGGCGCCGCCCAGCGACCGCTCGGTGCGGCAGCGGGAGCCTGCCGTTCTCCGTATGCATTCCTGATTCCGCAATCTCCGTAATCCGTGAAATCCGTCGTTGGTGATCCCTGAGACGTGCGCACGAGCCGCGGCAGACACAGCGCCAGTCGGCTGCGGAGGAAGGGACGAAATGGCCACAGTTTGCCTCACACCTCTGCAACAGGTCCTCGAAGAGCGCTTTAAGCAGATGGCGGGTTGTCAACCCGAATGGGCGCGGCCCTACCCAGCCCCCATTCCCCTGGTTGGCCGTAACTACATCCCGGGTCGCGGACTGATGGTGTATGCGAGCGCAGAGAATCTGACGTGGATGGACCGCGACCAGCAGCATGGGGATCCGCGGTGGGCGAGCTTCCGTGCGGACACTGCTCGCGTTCGCTACCAACACCAGTACCAGAATCCCCAGTTACAGGTGGACCGGTTACAGGTGAAGAGGTTCTTCCCAGACGTTGGGATGGCACCGGTGAGCAACGGTGGGCTGCTCTGCGCCGCCTGGCTCGTCTTACATCATTGCCACGGCACGGCTCCTTCATCGCCGGCCGAACTGCTGAGGAGCATCGCCGTTGCCAACTGGTGCAAGTACGTCATGCGGGGACGAAAGGCAGCAGGTTCCGGACAACGCTCATCGCGGAACCTGGACTATGTCAGAGATGCCGACAAACTGCGGGAGTCTTTGCCCTACGTAAGAATCGAGTTGGACGTGCTGCGTCCTCGCCTCGTCATTATGCCGAAGGCGATTTGCCAGCACCCCGATATCTACGAGGCCATGCGCTGCGCCTCGCCTGAAACGACATTCGTTGGGGTCATGCAGTTCAACGCAACAGTGGTGAACACTCGCTTGAACCAGCCGCGGTTTGATGACGCGGCCGCGGAACTGCGGTCGCGCTATGCCTCCACGCCGCTGGCGACGTGGATGGGTGAACTGACACGCGTCAAGCCCGACCATGCCTGGCGGTTCCTTGCTCATCTCGAGAACGAACTTCGCGCGGCCCGCGGTTCGAGTTCAACTCGATAGCCCATAGCGCCGCAGTACCTCTGCTAGCGGCGCCGCCTTCGCGCGGGCGCGCGTTTTTCTTTCGAGGTCCTTCACCAGCGTCGCTTCAGCCTCTCGGTCCTCCAGTTGCTCGAGCACCTCTAGGTCCGCCACCGGCACGATTGCCGCTACCGGGCGCCCCCGCCGTGTCACTACGGTGCGGGTGCCGCGACCTGCCGCCCGGGCAACAACATCCGAGAGCCTTGCTTTCGTCTCTGTCAACGAAATGACGCGCCGTGCCATGTGTGTACGCTCCTTGGGGCCATTGTGCTGCCGGAGCTGGAAGAGCCGGCCCGCTCTGCTGCCCCACCCGACCTGGCGCCCCCGGCCCGAATCGAACGGGCGACGCAGGGCTTAGGACGCCCTCGCTCTATCCGCTGAGCTACGGGGGCGCGCGAAGGCTCGAGGCGGCGATAACTCGCGCCTACGAGCATTATACCGCGACCCGAAGGCGGATGCAACCTGATTGGACTCTACGGGTGTGTTCGCGGAGAGTGGGTATCGCAGTTCAACTCCGTGCTCAACGCCGACGGAGGAGTGCACTGGGCGCGGGGTCGCCTGACCCCGCGATTCGCGGCTTCAGCGAAGCCGCGCCCGATTCGAGCGCGCGGCTCCGTCCCACACCCACTGAAAACGAACACGCCTGGACTCTACGGGTTCCGCCGGCGGCGCAGCCAATCCCCGAGCGCCATCCACACGAACTTGGGCAGCGCGACCAGCTTCGGCAGGCGGGAGGGCTCGCGCAGCGCCCGCCACAACCATTCCAGCCCCCAGCGCTGCATCAGCAGCGGCGCGCGCTTGAGGCGCCCCGAAATCACATCCAAGCTTCCACCGACGCCGATCGCCACCGGCACCGAAAGCTCGTCGAGATGGCGATGAATCCATTTCTCCTGTTTCGGCACCCCCAAGGCCACGAATAGGATGTCGGGCTTCGCCTGGGCGATGCGGCACACCACTTGCGGCTCCTCGTCCTGGGCGAAATAGCCGTGCATGGCGCCGGCGACCTCGAGGCCGGGATGGCGCTCCTGGAGTTTCGCCGCCGCAGCCTCGGCGACACCGGGGGCCGCGCCCAGCAGGTATATCGAGTAGCCTTTTTCGGCGGCGAGCTCGCAGATATGATCCATCAAATCCACGCCCGATACCCGCTCCCACAACGGCAGCCCCATGACCTTTGCCATCCACACCACTCCGGCGCCATCAGCGGTGACGAGGTCGGCCGACTGGAGGATATTCATCAACTCCGGGTCGTACTGCGCGCGCACCAAGGCCGAGGAATCGGGCGTTACCACCTGGTGGGGAGCGCGCTCCTCGATAAACTGGGTTATGCGATGCAGGGCGGCAGCCACGTCGGTGCGGTGCACCGGCACCCCCAGCAACTCAACGACATCGCTACCCACCGCATCGGGATGGGAGAGGATGCGCGCCACTATGTAAAAGCCCGCCAATCCGGCGGCGAGCATAACCGCCAGCAAGGCCAGTTTGACCAGGAATGAGACCTCGACGATGACCACCAGCAGCAAACCCACGGCGCACAGGTAAGCGGTCATCGCGTAGAACAATAACAGCATATGCCGCAGTCGGACGCCCTCGCGCAGCAGAACCTGGTGCAGGTGCTCGGCGCGCGCGGCGACGGTGAGCGCAGCGCGGCCGCGGCGCGATTCATAGATAGCCGCGTAGGTGGTGTTGATGACGGGCACCGCGAACACCAACAGCGGAAGACCCACCACCAGGAACGCGGTATTCTTGAGCGCGCCGATGACGCTCACCGCGGCAAGCGCGAAGCCCAGCGCGTAATGCCCGCTGCTGCCCAGCGTCATGCGGGCTGGAGGCATCTCGTAAACCAGGTATCCGAGCGCCGCTCCGGCCAGAGGGAAGGTGATGGCTGCCGTCACCTGCTTGAGACCTCCGGGGGCCAGAGCCGAAGCGGCGGCGAATGTCAGCGCGATGATCGCCACCAGGCCCGGCGTGAGCCCGGGCACGCGCCGGCTCTGAGCGATGGCCCACATCACCCCCAACAGCCAGACCATGGTGACGGGCGCCGACCAAATGCCGAGGTTGACGAAGAATGTCGTGAACGGGGGCTTAATGGCATCTATGCGGATGCCGAGCAGGTAGGCCCAATAGCCCACCGCCGCGAACAGGATCAACTTGGACCAGCGGGGCAGGGTGTGAACATCATCTATCAGCCCAATGGCGAATACCGCAGCGCAGGTCGCGGCGACCGCGCGCACGGCGCCGCCCGAGGTGAGGAAGATGAGCGGAATAACGAATGCGGTGAACACCGCGGCCCCGGAGACGATGCGCAGGGCGCGCGAGTGAGGGGCCTTTTGCCATCCCACCGCCGCCAACAGCCGCAGCCATGCCTGGGGCACAAGGTATGCTAAAGCTGCCGCAGCGATCCCGGTGACCAACACCCGCACATCAGCCGTCCGTAGTCCAGAGTCCGCAGTCCGAAGTGCCTGGCTTACGCTCCGTGGTTGGCAATCGGTCTCACGCGGTCGGCAGCTTTCGGGCCGCCAACTACGGATCGCCGACCGCGAATCACGTTCCTTCCTCCCATGCCGCCAGGTACTTTTCCTGCTCCGAGGTCAGGGTATCTATCTGGACTCCCATCGCCGACAGCTTGAGGCGCGCGATCTCCTGGTCTATTTCAAGCGGCACCGGATGCACCGCCTTGAGCAGCTCTCGCCCGTGCTTTGCCAGGTAGGCGCAGCACAACGCCTGATTGGCGAAGCTCATGTCCATCACGCTTGACGGATGCCCTTCGGCGGCCGCCAGGTTGATGAGCCGCCCCTCCCCAAGCAGGTAGAGGCGGCGCCCGTCATGAAGCTCAAACTCCTCGACGAACGGCCGCACCCGCCGCCGCGACCGCGACATCGCCTCCAAATCCGGGATGCTTATCTCTACGTTGAAATGACCCGTGTTGCACAGCACCGCGCCATCGCGCATGACCTCGAAATGCTCGCGGCGGATAACCGCGGTGTCGCCGGTGACGGTGACGAAGATGTCGCCCTTGCGCGCGGCCTCGGCCAGGGGCATGACCTCATAGCCATCCATGATCGCCTCCAGCGCGCGCAGGGGGTTGACCTCGGTCACGATGACGTGCGCGCCCATGCCGCGCGCGCGCATCGCCACCCCGCGCCCGCACAAGCCATAGCCCGCGATCACGAATCGCTTCCCCGCCAGCAGCAAGTTGGTGGCGCGCAGGATGCCGTCAATCGAGCTCTGCCCGGTGCCATAGCGGTTATCGAACAGGTGCTTGGTGTCAGCGTCATTGACCGCGATCAGTGGATAGGCGAGCGCCCCATCGCGCGCCATGTTGCGCAGGCGAATCACGCCGGTGGTGGTCTCCTCGCAGCCCCCGATGACTTCGGCCAGCAGCTCCGGCCGCTTGGCGTGAAGCGTGTAGGTGAAATCCGCGCCGTCGTCAATGGTGATATGCGGGCGGGTGTCCAACACGGCGTGGATGTGCCTGTAATACGTCTGCTCGTCTTCGCCCTTCTTCGCGAAGGTCGGCACGCCGGCGACGATGGCGAGATAGGCGGCGGCATCGTCCTGGGTGCTCAGGGGATTGGAGGCGCAGAGCGCGGGCTGCGCGCCGCCCGCTTGGAGCACGTGCATCAGGTTCACGGTCTCGGTGGTAACGTGCAGGCACGCGCCGATACGAATGCCCTCCAGTGGGCGCTCGCGGGAGAAGCGCTCGGCCAGCAACTTGAGCACGGGCATTTCGCGGCCCGCCCATTCCGAGCGCAAACGCCCCTGCTCCGCCAGGCCGGCGTTGGTAACATCATGAGCCATGGAATCCTCCGATCGGGGTTACTATCCACAGATTACACAGATTTCGCAGATGGAAGGGATGCGGAAAGCGGGAAGAAGAGGGCGTCAGGCCCTATCCCCCCACGTTCTATTTCCCAATCTGTGTAATCTGCGCAATCTGTGGATGAAAAGTTGTCTGCGACGCCGCCGGATTATAACAACCGCCTCGATCAGGGTCAAGCGAACCGCCTCCACGGCCGGTCAAGGGAATGCTCGACCGCCAGCAGAATCGTTGCGGAGATGGTATCATTACCAGGTCGGCCCCGAGCACCGCGAACAAAAGTTTCGGCCCTTGAAGGTGCTCGGGCGTAGAAGGCGAATCGATAGAGAAGCGGGAAACCTGAAGGATACCATGCGTGTTCGGTTCATCGGCGTCGAGTTCGAGGTTCGTGACGCTGAGTGGGAGGATCCGCCGAAGCGTGACCAGTGGACTGGTGACGAGTATGTTCGTGGGTCAGCTGTCCGCAGCTCAGTGGCGGACGATGGAGTGGCCTACTCCAAGGGACAGCTCGAGTGGCTGCCTACCAGGTTCTGCGAGGTGGTACCCGCCTGCTCGTCAGCATCCGGGTGAGTAACCAGAGAATACGGGGCGCAGGCGCTTCGCGCTACCCGGCCGTCTCCGCTGAAGGCGCGCAACGCAGAGCCCCGGCATGCGAACCGATCCGGCGCCAGTCAAACGGATGGGCACAAGACCGGATCGGCGCTCGCCGACAGAGATTTACCTGAATCCAGAGCAAGCGGGGAACCAGATGGGCAGACCTCTAAGCGATAAGCAGATGACTATGGAGGCCGAGGGGGCATCGCGAGCGCTAGCTGAGAGTTGCCCCATCTGTCATCGCGCACAATCCGGTCCCATCGGCGAGCATGTGCGCCGTATCCACGGCGAGGAGGCGCTACGGTCAGCGGTACTCGAGAGCAAGCGACAAGGGACCGCTGACCTGGAAATCGGAGCAAGGTTCGGCGTGACCTTTCGCTTTGTCGAGAGTGTGGTGACGCAAGCCCTAGGCGTAAACGTCAGCAGCCTCGCGGCGCGTCCGCGCCGAACAAGGACGCTATCGCCCAAGGGGTTTGCCCTTGAGACCGGCACCGTGTGGAGCTTCAGAAGTAGGGGAGCGTGGGCGACCCACGATGGGCGCTATCGCGGGAACTGGAGTCCCTATATCCCGCGCAACGTCATCCTCCGGTATTCGCAGCCCGGCGACTTGGTGCTCGACTATTTCTGTGGAGCCGGCACAACCGCCGTTGAGTCCAAGCTTTTGGGCCGTCGATGCGTCGCACGAGACATCAATCCAGATGCGATCAGTCTAGCACGGGAGAACCTGGCGTTTGAGATTCCGAGATCACTGTTAGCAACGGAGGGTGTGCCAGAGGTTTTTGAACCAGACCTTGGCGTTGGGGATGCGCGAGACTTATCCCATCTGCGTGATGACAGCATTGACCTCATCTGTGCCCATCCGCCCTACGCAGATATTGTGCGATATACCGTACAGAACCCCGACGACCTGTCTCACCTGCCCAGACAAGCCTTCCTGGACGAGATGCGAAGGGTCGCCGCTGAGAGTCTCAGGGTACTGAAGCCGGGGCGTCACTGCGCCATCCTAATAGGGGACATGAGGCGGCACAAGCACGTTGTACCGCTTGGGTTCGAAACCATTGATGTGTTCCTTGAGGCTGGCTTTGTGCTTAGGGACCTAGTCATTAAGCGCCAGCACAACTGCAAGACAACAGGCTTCTGGTACACAAAGAGCGTAGAACACAACTTCCTCCTGCTCGCGCACGAGTATCTACCTGTCTTCGGGAAGCCTGGGAGCATACAGTTGGAAGCCGAGGCGAACGGACTGCCCACGGTTCTTAGCGCATCCAGCTCCGCCCCAACCCCAAAACGGGATCTGGAAACGACCACGGTCTGGATCTTCCCTGAGCTCGAATCGCAGCGTGAAACTGAACGCAACCTTCGGGCACGCTACGCGCCCGACGATGGCCGCGTCATCACCCTCGAGATGGATGCTGCAATCCGGAAATCGAGCGACGTGGCATGGTCGGAAACGGGCCCTGCGGACCTGGTGCACGCGCGCCTGGATCTGCGCGGCATGACGCGCAAGATCGCGGACATGAAGGCGTGGACGGCTCAGTTCAAGGCACTGGCGGCGCGGGCCAATGATGTGCTGGCGCGCGACGGACATTTCGTTCTTGAAACCTCGGACTTCCGCGGCCCAAGGCAGATCCACCCGGTGGGACTCCAGGCTCTGCTGGCCTGCAAGTCCGTGGGGCTCCGACCGAGGGAAGTGATTGTTGTGGCGAGATCTGAGCCCGACGCGGCCAAACACGAGCAGTCCGCGGAGCTTCGCCTCGCACACCGCTACGTGCTGGTATTCAGAAAGGATGAAACCGCTTGACATTGGTTCGTCAGAGTGGCGCGCATGGCGCGGGTGTGGGTGGATGCTAGACGACCTATGGCGGTTTCAGCTCATGATCCCCCCGCCCCCGCCAGCATCGGTTCGGCCGCTTTTCCAGCCGGTCTGCCCCTCCCGAGATATGGACTTAGGGGGCTGCAACTTGCGGCACTCATCAGGGCACACGGAGTCAAAGAGGCAGTTGGCGCATTTGGGGTGGCCCTTCTTGCAGAAGGCCTTTCCCACGCTCTTGTACAAGACGTAGTCCACGGAGGCGGGGCCGGCAGGCCGCGCGTTCCCAGCGACATTAGCCCATTGCTCCCAGACCTTGCGCCACGCCAATTGGGTCATGCGATCAGTCAATCCGTACTGGTAGCAGTAAACGTCCAGATAGCTGGCTAACAGCGGAATGGCTGGATGAAGGATGCCCGTCCGCAGCGCGATCCGCATGGTGTTCTGGTCACTGGCGACATTGAGGACTTCTGTGTTTGAGAGGCCAGGCCAGACTCCCCAGTCAGCCATATCCCTGAGAAAGATTGTCGCTTTCTTCTCACTGTACCCCAGATTGCCCCGCGAGGCGAGTTCCTCGCGGATTCTGGCCGCGTCGAAGGCCAGGTCGGGGCCGAGATTCCACGCGCTTCCAGCGTGCTCCTCGACAAGAAACTGGGCCGCCGCCGTCATCCAACCTCGACGCTTGTCACCCTGGGACCCTGTCGCCTCGATGAACTCGAGAAACTCGCCGACAAGCTTGTCGTCCTCCGCAACCCGCCGAGGGTCAAACCACGCGGGCGCCTGGAGAGCTTTCAGGAACGGGTTACGGCCCTTCTTGTAGATGTCTATCTTGAAGTCTTGGATAGCGGTAAAGAAGCGGACATTTGCGACGATCTTTGCGGACACGCCCTTACGGCTGACCGGTGGATGAATCTCTAGGCCCGGAAATCCGTCCGGGTCGCGGAACACTGGGTCGAGGATCCGTGCCACCGCAAGGCACTGAACTTCGTTGACGCAGAAATTCAGCACCTGATCCGCGTGGTCACGCCACCAGCCGTGAAAAGCGGACACCAGGTCGGGTTCGGAAACGCCGACCCCTTGATAGAGGAAGCGGTTCAACTCCGACAGGAAGATCCGGGCGGAGGCTATCTCATCTCCGCCCGCGGATTCCATCCCAACACGCACTCGATCTAGGAAGTCTGCGAACTCTCGAGCCACGGGTGCCCCGTCCCAGAGATCAGTGTGAGAAGTCTAGGATTCTTAGCGGAAGCACAGATCACCTTCAGGCGCAGGCAGGGCCCGATCAGCCGATTAGTATGCCGCCACCCTTACATCGCCCGCCAGTCATCAGGCAGAAAGTGAGCGATGAACTGCTGCTTGGCGTAGCGGTCGGTCATGCCTGCCACATAGTCGCAGACCCGGCGCGCCAACTCCCGCTGCCCCTCGGCTGCGCTCGGGGTAGCCCTAGCAGTCTCGGCAGGGGCAGCCCTGAGCGTGCTTGCCCTGCCTGCCCTGAGCGAGGTCGAGGGGAGCCTGCCGAATGGGTCGAAGGGCTGCGTCTCGGAGGCTCCTGCACCACCCGGCAGTTCCTGCGGGTGCTCCATGTAATAGCAAAACAGGTTGCCCACCACTTCCGCCACCTTCTCCAGTCCCTGAGGCGCCCCGGCGCCGCCGTACACTCGCGCGAACAAAAAGTCCTTAAGCTCGTTTGTCGCCGCCAGCATCTCGTCGCTTATCACCACCTGGTCGCCCTGCCCGGTGTGGGTCACCAGGTCGGATACCATGGTGGTGATGCGCTGCGAATGAGTCGCGCCCAGCACTGTCAGCGCGCGGTGGGGCAGATCAGCCAACGAGATAAGCCCGGCGCGCATCGCGTCGTCAATGTCGTGGTTGACATAGGCGATGCGGTCGGCGAACATCACCACCTTGCCTTCCATGGTCGCCGGTCGCTCCGCATCGTGCTGCGCGTCGCCGCGAGGCAGGTCTTCTTCTCCCTTGCTGTGCCTGGCGATGCCGTCGCGCGTCTCCCAGGTCAGGTTGAGACCCTGGCCGTCGTTCTCCAGCACCTCAACCACCCGCCGGCTCTGCTCCGCGTGGTTAAAGTGCGCGTCCGGGTCGAAGCTGCGGTAAACTTGATCCAGAGCCTCTTCGCCGGCGTGACCGAAGGGGGTATGGCCGAGATCGTGGCCCAGGGCGATCGCTTCCGTAAGGTCCTCGTTGAGCCTCAGCGCCCGCGCGATGGTGCGGGCGATCTGCGCCACCTCCAAGGTATGGGTAAGCCGAGTGCGGTAATGATCCAGCTCCGGGGCGATGAAGACCTGAGTCTTGTAGGTAAGCCGGCGGAAAGACTTGCAGTGGATGATGCGGTCGCGATCGCGCTGGAAATCGGTGCGCAAGGGGCATGGCGGCTCCGCGCGCTCCCGTCCGCGGCTCTGAGCGGCTTTAGCTGCGCGAGGCGAAAGCAGCTCCAGCTCCAACTTCTCGGTCTGCTCGCGAATGGTCATCTGCCAGCGCGGCGCCGGGGCTTTGAATGGGGAACCGGCGGCGAGGCTTGATCACTCTGCCGCCGGCTCTCTGGACGGAGCATGAAGGCCCTGACGCCTTCCCCCCGGTTCGGCGCCGTCATCATAGCACAGCCCCGCTCGCCCCGCAAGAGCCGCGGGGCCGGGGGGTGTGTTCGCGGAGAGCGGGGATCGCAGTTCAACTCCGTGCTCAACGCCGACGGAGGAGTGCACTGGGCGCGGGGTCGCCTGACCCCGCGATTCGCGGCTTCAGCGAAGCCGCGCCCGGTTCGAGCGCGCGGCTCCGTCCCACACCCA